>SXGT01336702.1_pt1 | contig 19194 bp, 31 predicted proteins | sample 3176221 | NCBI WGS metagenome assembly SXGT01 (sample SAMN11356862, study PRJNA531348) | freshwater metagenome | isolation source: freshwater sample F1-120 | place: China: Fuxian Lake, Yuxi | collected 2017-12-25
GGATCAGAAGGTTTGGGGTTCGAATCCCTACGGGCGCGCCACACCTCCCAATCGGGCAGGTCACCGAGCAGTTCCGGCAGGCTGACGCTCATCGCGTCGGCGATCGCCTCCAACTCGGGCAACGTCCAGTCCGACTGATTCCGCATCTTGCGTCCGACGCTCGGCGGGCTGATGCCGATAGCCCGGGACACGTCGGCCTGTCGCCATCCCATGCGAAACATCAGGGCGCTGATGTTCTCGTTCGTGCCACGAACGAGCGGTGACTGCGGCGCAGTGCTGTCTACGGTCATGCTCGTAGCGTAGTGCAGATCGCGACCGGATGTTTCAAAAAAGTTCGGATCGACACGGCGTGTCGCTTGTAGGCCGTTCAAATTTGTCATGAACTACGGCACATGAACCGAAACGACATGGCTGTCATTCAGCCGATCGAGCGGCGCCTCTCGGCGTCCGTGCGTCGCTGGTGCCTCGCCCGCGCGGCCTGGCTCAATGACCGTGCCGATGGCACGGCCTTCCTCCGGATGGTCGCCACCGCCGAGGACGTCAAGGCCGCCCGCGCGGCCGCGATGGAGCGCCACCCCGCCGGACGTAGGCGGGCAGCATGAGGTGCGGGCGGTGCGGGTGCGCCAAGTGCGTCTGCGACGAACTGGCGGCGCGCTCCTACCTGTCGCACGCCTTCGGTGAGCGCGAAGCCGCCGCGACCGTCGCGGCGCGCATCCTGCGACGCATGGCGGGCAAGTACGCCGAGCGCCCGGCCGACGTGTACGACGTCATCACCCTGGCCGAGTGGCTGCTCGGCCTGCCCCAGGAGGGCGAGGAGGAGTGAAGCACTTCGGCTCCTGGCGCATCGCTCACCGCGTCGCCTACGCCCAGGCGTGCCACACCGGCCGTCGGTTCCGCGTGCGCGCGGTCTACCCGTACTCCTGGCCGTGGAAGTTCCTCCGGCGGTGGGAAGTCGCCGAGGTGGGGGAGTGATGCCGTGCCGTGCCCGCCTCGCATGGCGGGGTGTCGCGTCGGGTGCCTTCACCGCGCCCTGGTCGACGCCTACCGCCTCGAACGCATCCGCCAGGAGGACGAGGCCGACGCCGCCGCGGTCGGCTACGCGACCGAGTACGCCGAGTACGTCGCCGAGAACCCCCTCGTCACCTTCAAGGACTGGCTACTCGGCAGCCGGACGGGTGCCCGATGACCGCCCCTGAGCCCGAGGCCGAGGAGACCGTCCCCGTGCCTGATGACCCCTTCGTGTGGCTCGCCGTCTTCGCCGAGCAGTACGCCCACGCCAACGCCAACTTTTGGAACCACAAACAGCGCGTCAAGCGCGCTCCCGAGGATCGGCAGGCCGTCGCCCACCTCGACACCCTGCGCCGCGCACGCGCCGACTCCTACAAGAACCTCGTCAATCACGTGCGCGTGTGCGAGGCCATCCGGGAAGGGGTCCGCACGTGAACCCTCGCGTCCGTCGATTCGAGACCTGGGAAGCGGCCATGTGGTTCGCGTTCTGGTCGTTCAGCCGCTACCGAGAGCGGCGTCACTCCGTCCGCCGCACCGCAGGCCTCGGGGGCCTGCCTGTCTGGGAGGTCACCCCGCTATGAGTCACGAACTGTTCGCATCGCTCCTGCTGCTCGTCTGCCTCATCGTCTGCGCCTGGTCCATCGCCACCGACGACAGCGAGGGCGACCAGTGAGCCGGGCGAGCCACCTGTACACGACGCTCCTGCGCGCGACCGAGGAGAACGAGCCCGGCTGCGCTGGGGATGACCGGTTCATCGCCGAGCCCGGCCAGGTCGTCGAGCACTGGCGCTCCATGCGCCGCATCTGCGACGCCTGCCCGCTCCTGGACCTGTGCGAGCAGGTCGGCATGGGGGAGCGGGCAGGCATGTGGGCCGGGTTCTGGCAGGGCCAACGCGACCGCTGACGGCACCAAGAGCGCTCGCCCGCACAGGCGGCACCGGCTCACGACCGGACGAGCGCACCCCACCCATCACGACCCACACAGAGAGGACTGGCAAGCCGGTGAAGCGATACACGCGGGACCGGCTGGCACCGAACAGGTGCCGCACAACGACCCGGTCCTGAACCGGCGTCAGCAGTACGGGAGCAGTTGGCAACGGAGACTCCCGAGGACGTCGAGGGAAACCGCCGCTCGGTACAGGACAGCGGCCTTGGCACGACCACCCGATCACTGGTCAGGCCTCGCGCTCAGCACAGCGACGCCTCACGACGGAGGCGGCGCTACTCGTCGTGCGCTGAGTAGTGGAAGTCCCCTGTCGTGGGGGGACTCCGGGGGGCGCCTCATGACCGCGCGGCCCTGGGCCGCTCCGCTGGGGGTCGCCCAGACCAGTGCAAGACCTTGCAGCCCCGACCGCATAACCACCCACCCACAGTGCAACTGGAAGGACAGGACGATGGCAGGAATCCACCACTCACCCACCGAGGGCCGAGACCATGCGTGACCCGATGACTGCCGAGTGGGGAGGGCGCGCAGCGCAGTCCGCACGCGCGATGATGGCGCCCAACCTGCCGTGCCCGTGCGCCCGAGGATGCGGGACCGTACTCACTGTCGACGACGCCTGGGTGGTCGGGCACAAGAAGTCGCGCCACGCGTACCCCGAACTGACCTGGGACGTGCGCAACTGGCAGATCGAGTGCCGCCCGTGCTCCAACAAGTCGAGCAACGAGGCCGCGGTCGAGAAAGCGCTACGCACACTGGCCGGTTCTTCCCCCAGCGCCGGGGCCCCGGACACCTCGCTTCGTCCCGTCTCTCTCCCCGAGGACCAGGACGACGACCTCGACCAACCCGCTCTCCCTGGCGTCGTCGTCACCGCCACCGAGCCCGAGCCCGCGCCCACGACGATCCGCCCGGAACTGCTCTGGGACCCCGAACGCCTCGCCGAGTACCCGTGGTTGACCGACCTCGTGCTGAACGTGCCTGAGGACGCCAACCCGCCCCTGTGGATGAGCCCGCCGCCCCCGAACGCCGTCGGCTCCTACGGCTCCGAGGCCATCGAGTGGATCGAGCGCGTGGAGAAGAAGACCCTCCGCTGGTGGCAGCGCCTCGCCATCACCCGGCAGTTGGAGCACGACGCCGACGGCGCCCTCTGCGCAGAGACCTACATCGAGTCCGCACCCCGTCGAGCGGGCAAGTCCGTCCGGATGCGCGGCCTGGCGATGTGGCGCCTGGCCGACCCGCTCGACCTGCTCGACGAGACCCAACTCGTGATGCACACCGGCAACGACCTCGCGACCTGCCGCGAGATTCAGCGCGGCGCGTGGCGATGGGCTGAGGACAACTGGGGCACCAAGTCCGTCACCCGGGCCAACGGCAAGGAGTGCGTGGAGACCCCCCACGGCGACCGCTGGCTGACCCGGTCCCAGGACGCCGTCTACGGCTACGACGTGTGCCTGGCAATGGTCGACGAGGCGTGGGACGTCAAGCCCGAGACCGTCGCCGACGGACTCGAACCGGCCATGCTCGAACGGATCATGCCGCAACTGTCGATCACCTCGACGGCACACCCCCGCACCACGTCGCTGATGCCGACCTACCTCCGCGTGGCCCTGACCACCGACGACCCCACCGTCATCATCATCGTCTGGGGCGTGGACCCCGCCCGGCTTGCAGGCCTCACCTCCGAGCAGCGGGCCCAGGCCCTCGCCGACCCCACGATGTGGAAGGCAGCGTCGCCGCACTGGTCCGAGCAGCGCGCCGCGTACATCGCGTCCAAGTGGGAGCGGGCCCGCGCAGCGCGACCGACGCCCGACAACCCCGACCCCATCCGCACCTTCGAGAAGCAGTACCTCAACGTGTGGACCCTCGATATCGACACCTCGCTCCCGGGCGAACCCCTCGTCAGCGAGGCCGCGTGGTCGGCCCTCGCCGCGCCGAGCCCGGCAGGCGTGCCGACCTCGGCCGCCATCGAGTCGTGGTTCAACGAGGGCCTGGCCCTGGCGCTCGGCTGGAAGGACGCCGCCGGCCGCGCCGTGGTCGACGTCCACACCTTCGACACCCTCGCCGAGGCTGTCGCCGCCGCCAAGGCCACCGGCTACCGAGGCCGCTACGTCGTCGGCGCCAGCCTCGTCGGTGACCCCGCCCTCGCCAGGCTCCGCGTCGACAAGGGCCAGGGCACCGCCACCGTCGCCGTCGGCAGCCTCGCCCGTCTCGTCAGTGACGACGTCCTGCGCCACACCGGCCGCCCAGACCTCACGGTCCAGGTGCTCGACGTCCGCACCAAGCCCGGCAGCAACGGGCACGCCGTCGTGTCCAAGGGTCGCGCCGACGCCGTCAAGGCCGCCGTGTGGGCCGCCGACGCCGCCCGGGCGCGCCGCTCCGGGGGCGTCTCCATCATCGTCCTGGACGACGAGGACGACGACTAGCACGACTTGTCAACCCGGGCGTTCGGGCCGATCGGCCTGAACCTCTCCCTGTGCGAATCACGAACCTGTTCCGCGGGAGGACCGATGAACTAGCCGCCGTCGCCGAGGGCCGTGGGCCCTCGTTCGAGTTCGACCCCGCCGCCCTCGTCGAGGCCGATATCCCGCCCGGGTTCTTCGGCCTCGACACCTACGGCGACCCGGCAGGCGTCCGACGGATCGACCGCAAGTCCGCCATGACCGTCGGCGCCGTCAAGCGCTGCCGCGACCTCGTCCCCGGCGTCCTCGGCACGCTGCCGCTCCACGCCATCGACGCCGGTCTCAACCGGACCACGTCGCCCTTCCTCGCCCAGCCCGAGAAGGACCGCCCCCGCAGCGTCACCATGACCGAACTGTTCGAGGACATGTACTTCGAGCAGGTCGGCTGGTGGTGGGTCGACGAGGTCATGTGGACCGGCTTCCCGCTCCACATCAAGCGCGTGGCCCCCAACCGTGTGCGAGTCGACGGCAGCCGCGTCTACCTCGACGGCCGCCTCCTCACCGGCGACGACCGCCAGCGCTTGAAGCGCTTCGACGCCCCGACCGACGGACTCCTCATCGCGGGCGCAGGCGCCATCCGCACCGCCCGCCTCCTCGACGCCGCAGCCGCCCGCAACGCCGACGGCGTCCCGCCGGTCGACTACTTCCGCCCCGCCGACGGCGTCGAACTGACTGACGCCGAGGTCGTCGCGGCCCTGAGCGCCTGGCGCAAGGCCCGCAAGTCCTCCTCGACCGGCTACGTGCCCGCCGCCCTCGTCTACGAGGAGGGCGGCTGGAACCCCGAACAGATGCAGATGGCATCCCAGCGCCAGGCTGCCGTCCTCGAAATCGCCCGCCACGGCGGCGTCGACCCCGAGGAACTGGGCGTCTCCACCACGAGCCGGACCTACGCCAACGCCCAGGACCGCCGCAAGTCCTTCCTGGACTTCACCCTCGGCCAGTTCCGCCAGGCCGTCGAGGACCGCCTCTCCATGCCCGACATCACCCCCCGAGGCCAGGTCGTCCGCTTCGACCTCTCCTCGTTCCTGCGCTCCGACGACAAGACCCGCATGGAGACCTACCGCCTCGGTCTCGACGTCGGCGCCTACACCAAGGACGAAATCCGAGAGGCCGAGGAGAAGCCCCCCGTGGACCACGACGACACCCCGCCCGCCCCTGCCCCCGCCCCGCCCGTCGAGGCGTCCGCCGTCACCTTTGACGCGGGCCCCGTGCGGCACACCTTCGACAGCCCGGCCGTAGCCCGCTTCGAGGTCGACCGCGAGCGCCGCGTCATCCGCGGACTGGCCGTCCCCTACGGCGTCCCAGCCACCAAGGGCGGCGTGGGATGGCAGTTCGGCCAGGGCACCCTCACGTGGCCCGAGGACGTCACCCGCGTCAAGTTGCTCGTGGGCCACGACTTCACCCGCGCCGTCGGCGTCGCCACCGAACTGGACGACCGCCCCGACGGCCTCTGGTTCGCCGCCCGCGTCGCCCGCGGCCCCGCCGGTGACGAGGCCCTGTCGATGGCCGAGGACGGCGTCTGGGACGGCGTCTCCATCGGCGTCGGCGAGGGCGGCAAGTTCAGCACCCGCCAGGGCGTCAACCACGCCGTCACCGCACCCCTCATCGAGTTCAGCCTCACCCCGATCCCGACGTTCACCGACGCCCGCGTCCACGCCGTCGCCGCATCCGCCACCTATGAAGGAGACACCACCATGCCCCTGTCCGCCACCGAGCGCGCCCGCCTCGCAGCGCTGCGCGCCCAGACGACCCGCACCGCCGAGGAGGACGCCGAGATGGCCTCCCTCGCGGCACGCGAGGGCGTCGCCGCCAGCGCCGACACCGGCACCGGCCCCAACTTCGACGCCGCGCAGGTCACCAACGCCGTGCGCGACGGCATCGCCCAGGCCCTCGCCGCCTTCAACCAGGGCCCGGCCAACGTCGACCCCGCCGCCGGGGGCGCGAACTTCCAGGTCGACGAGGCGCCCATGTACCGCTTCGACGGACGCCGCGCGCAGCACAGCCTCACTGCCGACCTGCGCGACTCCCTGTCCGGCGACAGCGAGGCCCGCCAGCGCATCGACCAGTTCTTCGGCGAGTCGTTCGCCGTCGACACCGGCGACGTCGCCCCGCTCAACCCCAAGCAGAACCGGCCCGACCTCTACGTCCCCGGCCTGACCTACTCCCGCCCCCTCTGGGACTCGGTCACCACCGGGAGCATCGACGACAAGACCCCGTTCACCATCCCCAAGTTCGTGTCCTCGGGCAACCTCGTCAACCCCCACACCGAGGGCGTCGAGCCCAGCACCGGCACCTTCGTGGCCGGTGAGCAGACCATCACGCCCGGCGCCCTGTCCGGCAAGATGGTCGTGAACCGGGAGGTCATCGACCAGGGCGGGTCGCCGCAGGCGGATCAGATCATCTGGAACGAGATGCTGAACGCCTACCACGAGGCCGAGGAAGTCCGCATCGCCGAACTGCTCGCCTCCGTCGCCACGGCGCCCATCAACCTCGGCTCGGCCCAGGACTCGGCGCTGGTCGACGCCATCAAGGCCGTGTTCTCGGCCCTGCAGTTCGTCCGCGGCGGGAACCGGTTCACCCGGTTCGTCAACGACGAGGGCCTGTTCACCGCGCTCACCGAGGCCAAGGACGCCGACGGCCGGCCGCTGCTGCCCGTCCACGGTCCCACCAACGCCGACGGCACCACGAGCGGTTCCTTCGACCGGGTCTCCATCGGCAGCCAGGACGCCCGGGCGTCCTGGGCACTCGAGGAACTGGAGGACCCCCGGTCGTTCCTGTTCGTGCCGTCCTCGGTCTACGCCTGGGTCAGCCCGCCGCGTCGCTTCCAGTTCGAGTACCAGTTGAAGGACGTCACGATCGGCATCTGGGGCTACGGCGCCGAGGCGATCACCCGCGAGAGCGACGTCCGCCCGGTCGACTACTCCGGCGTGGTGACCCCGTGAGCGCCCGCAAGGGCCGCCGCAACCTCAGCGGCAAGGGCGACCCGCTCGCCTCGACCATCAACCGTGCCGTGGGCCGCTCGCTCGCCCGCAACGCGGCCCGCGCCGAGGCCGCTACCCCGCCGGTCGAGCCGGTCGAGCCGGTCGAGCCGGTCGAGTCGGTCGTCCCGCCCGTCGAGGAGAACCAGGCGTGAGCAAGCCCGACCTGAGCAGCGTGAAGGAGTACCTGGGCGACGCCGTGCGCGGGAAGTCTGACGCGCTGCTCGGGTCGGTGCTCGCGGCCGAGGCCGCCGCGCAGGCGCGGGTCTGCCGGGTCGACGAGGCCAACTACCCCGCCGACCTCGCCGAGGCCCTGTGCCGTCGCGTCGCCGCCAACCTCGCCCGACGCTCCCTGCCCCTGGGCATCCAGGACGCTGAACTGGGCGGCACCCGCGTGGGCGCCGACCCCGAGGTCCGGCGCCTGGAAGCCCCTCACCGACGGTTGGTCGTCGGGTGAGCGCGACCGTGCGGGAGGCCCTGGCCGCCTGCGCCTCCACCGTGGACGGTCTCACCGGCCACCCCTACTACGTCCAGACCACCGACACCGGCGCCGTCCTGGTCGACCTGGACCGCGTCGAGTACCCCAACCGGTTCGGCGGGGTCGCGCACTGGAACCTCGTCCTCCTGCTCCCGCAGGACTACGGCGAGGCCGAGCGCTACGCCGAGACCTACGGGCCCCTCCTGCGAGGCGCCATCAAGCGAGACCACCTGCTCGTCGTCACCTCCATGACGCTCGGGCGCACCGACTTCCCGGGCACCGCTGTCCGGCCAACCCTGACCATCACCGGCCACCGAGAGGAAGACTGACCATGCAGTTGGGAACCCGCCTGCTCACCCTCACCATCGACGGCGAGGAGTTCACCGCCGAGGTGAGCAACTGCCGCATCACCACCGCCGCCGCCGACGGGTTCGTCTCGTTCGCCGACGCCGCCGCGGGCGGCAAGCGCGCCTACGCGCTCGCCGGGACCGCCGTCCAGGACCCCGCCGTCGGCACGATCTGGGACAAGGTCTACGCCCACGCCGGGGAGTCGTTCGAGGGCGTCCTCGCCCCCGCAGGCGGCGAGGACCCGTCCCCGGCCACCCCGCACTTCCCCATCTCGGGAACCATCCAGGAGTCCGACGGCGACTTCCTCGGCGGCGAGGCCGACGCCTCCACGACCGCCCGGTTCACCTTCGACTTCGAGTGGCCCCTCGACGGCAAGCCGCTCCGGCAGACGGCCTGAGCCATGCCCCACGTCTCGGTCGAGGTCGACGGACTGCGCGAGCTCGTCCGCGACCTCGAACGAGCCGGGGTCGACATCAACGACATCAAGGACGCGTTCGCCCGCATCGCCGCCGAGGGCGCCCGAGTCGGCGAGGGGTTCACCCCCCGCCGCTCGGGCCGCCTCGCCGACACCGCCCGAGGCAACCGGGCCAAGGGCAAGGCCGTCCTGACGTGGGGCAAGGCCGCCGTCCCCTACGCCGGTCCCATCCTCTGGGGCCACCCCCGACGCGGCATCAAGCCCGCCCGCACCATCGCCCGCACGGACGACGTCATGGCCGCCCGGGCGCCCGCCATCTTCGACGAGGAAATCGAAGCCATCTTCAGAAAGCACGGGTTCAACTCATGACCAAGACCACCCCGCCCGCACCCGTCTGCGACCTGCCCGCCGACCAGTTCTTCGAAACCCTCACCGGCTTCGATGAGGTCGCCATCACGGCCAAGTTCAGCACCACGGTCACCAACCTCATCGGCAACAAGAAGCACCCCGCGCACGACCCCCTGCGCGGCGGCCGCGCGCTCGTCTTCGTCCACCGCCGCCGAGGTGGCGACAAGGACCCCGACGCCTACAAGTACGCGATGGGTCTCTCCATCCGCCAAGTCCAGGACTACTTCGCCCCCGAGCCCGAGGCCGAGGACGACGAGGACCCCCAGACGGAGTCGGGAAAAGACGACTAGCAGACCGTAACGCGGCCCTCGACAAGGCCGCGTTCTGCCTCGCCACTGGCGTGGCCCCCAGCGAGTACATGCACCTGACGATCGGCGAACGGCAAGCGTTCCTCGACCTCGTCAACCAGCGAAAGAGGTAGCCCCGTGGGCAAGCCCGTCAAGATCGCCATCCTCACCGACGCCAGCGACTCCGTCCGCGGCTTCGACAAGGCCGGTGACGCCGCCCAGCACGCGAGCAGCCGGTTCGACTCTGTCGCCGACTCCTCCGACAACGTCGCATCCAAGGGCGCCCAGGCCGCGGGCGCCCTGTCCGGCCTCGGCGACCTCATCGGCGGCCCCTTCGGCAACTCCATGATGGTCGCCGGTATCGGCATGCAAGCCGCCGCCGACGCGGGCGACCTCCTGAACGTCGTCACTGAGTCGGCGATCGTCCGCAAGATCAAGGACACCGCCGTAACGGTCGCCCAGACCGCCAAGCAGGCCGCGATGACCGCCGCCACCAAGGCCGCGACCGCCGCTCAGTGGGCCATGAACGCGGCCATGAGCGCCAACCCGCTCGGCCTGGTCATCCTCGCCATCGTCGCCCTGGTCGCCGCCCTCGTCGTCGCGTACAAGAAGTCCGAGACCTTCCGCCGCATCGTCGACGGCGCCTTCAAGGCCGTCTGGGGCGCAGCCCAGACTGCGTTCGGCTGGATCAAGAAGAACTGGCCTCTCCTGCTCGCCATCATCACCGGACCCATCGGCCTGGCCGTCCTCGCCGTCGTCAAGAACTGGGACAAGATCACCGCCGGGGCCTCCCGGATGCGAGACGGCGTCGTGAACCGATTCAAGGCCGTCGTGAACTGGGTCAAGGAACTGCCCGGTCGCGTGTCCCGCGCCGCGGGCAACCTCAACCGGACCCTCTACAACAAGGGCGTCGACCTCATCACCGGCTTCCTCAATGGCATCAAGGACAAGGCCGCCGACATCGCCGGATGGATCGAGAACAACGTTCTGGACAAGATCCCCGGCCCCCTGCGCGGCGCCATCGGACTGTCCGGCGGGAAGGCTGTCGGCGGCGGCCTGCGCCGGTCCAGCGTGGACGACTACGCCGACACCCTCACCCGAGCCCGCAGCGGCCCCAGCGTCCCCACGAGCGGCACCACGGTCGTCCAGGTCGCCGTCCAGGTCGACCCCCTCGCCGCCCCCGTCGACACCGGCCGCGCGGTCATGAAGGTGCTCAAGGCCTACGCCAACAGCCAGGGCGGACGCCTCGTCGTCACCGGGGGGACCCTGCGATGACCACCACCGCACTCGACTTCGCCCGCCTGCAGGTCCAGGCCCCCACTGAGGGGTTCATCCTCGGCCGCTCCCTCCTCGGCGACAACCTCGCCGCAGAGGGTGACGCGCTCACCTGGAACGACTGGACCCCCGAGGCCGGGTCCATCACCGTGGCCCGCACCATCCGCGAGGTGGGCACCATCACCGTGAGCCTGCGCGGCGACGCCACCGACGCCGACGACGGCGTGACCCTGCGACCCTCCCAGCCGATCCGCCTCACCACCCCCGCCGGGGGCATCGTCTACGAGGGCCAGGTCCAGGACGTCGAGACCGAGGACTCCGACGACGTCAGCCAGACCAACCCCGAGCCCGTCACGACGGTCGTCGGCGTGGACGCCACGAACGCCCACGTCAACACCACCCGCTACGGCGCCGTGTCCGCCACCCCCGAGACGTTCTACGCCCGCGTCAACCGGCTGTCCGAGTCCGCCACCATGCCCATCGACAACCGCGACCTGATGGACTCCCGCACCATCCCGCCCAACCTGGACGACTGGGAGCGCGCCTTGCAGCCCGTGGGCGTGCTCTCGACCTACAGCGGCGAGTACCTGACCGGCGTCTCCCAGGAGGGCCCCGACTGGTACTCCATCTATGCCATGACCGACGTCGGCGACCTCGTCCCAGGGTGGGAGTACACCATCACCCTGCCCGCCCAGTCCGTCGTCGGCGACTTCGCCTACCGCCTGAGCGTCGACCAGAGCGACGAACTACTCGTCGAGGGCCCGGCCGTAACGCTCCTCGGCGTGACCGCACCCCCCAGGACGCTGTCCGTCACGTTCACGGCCACCGCCGAGACGCACAGGCTCTACGTCCAGTTCGCCAGCAGCGAGCCCGCAGGAGCGCGGAAGATCGTTTGGGGCGCCCTCGTCATCACCAACGCCACCCCCGACCCCTACCGGCTGCGCTCCATCGTCTACGAGGGCGCCCTCACCGATCACCTCAACATCGCCTGCGACTCCGTAGGCGGGTTCTGGTGGGTCGACCGCACCAACATGACCCGCGTGAGGCGGGGCCTGCCCCAGACGACCGTGATGGAACTGAGCGACGTAACCGAGCCGTCCTACGCGGGCCTCCTACGCGGATTCAACACCCGAAACCTCGTCAACGACCTCACCGTGACCAACCTCGGCCGCACGGGCGGCGGCGAGGCCATCGAAGACGTCTCCGGCGCCCTCGACGAAACCAGCATCGCCACGTGGGGCCGACGCTCAGGCGAACTGCGCACCAGCCTCGACGACAGCACCGGCGACGTCGCCACCCGGGCCGCCGAGGTGCTCGCCAAGACGTCCGACGTCGCCCGCCACCCCCAGCGCCTCCGCATCTCCGGACAGGTCGTCGACCCCTCCACCTACGACCTGTACGACCTCATCGGCATCACGCGCAAGGGCGTCCGGCACGAGGTGCGGATCGAAGGCATCGAGCACACCATCACGGCCCACGACTGGGTCACCGAACTGACAGTAGGGAAGCCATGAAACTGAAGACCTGGGCCGAGCGAGCCCCCCTGTTCGGCGTCGACGTCAACAACATCCTGTCCCGACACGTACCCCCCGCCGCGACCGCACCCCAGCGCGAGTACACCGTCCCCGCCCTCGCCAACGGCTTCGTCGAGGTCGAACCCATCGTCCTCACCCGCGAGGGCCTGATCGTCCACGCCCGCGGCCGTGTCCGCATCCCCTCGTCCGGCTACCTCGGCGCGGGCTCGACGACCGACCGCGTCCTGGTGAGCGCCATCCCTGCTGAGTTCCGGCCCTCGTCGCTCGAACCGCACTGGCTCTACTTCGGCAGCAGCGGAACCAACCTCGTCCGGTCCCTCGTCCGCACCACCGGGGCTATGGAACTGAGCCGAGCGTCTAGCGCGGTCGGGCTCACCGACGACATCTTCATTCACTCGACGTGGGCGGTGGCCTCGTGACCCGCCTCACCGCGAGCCTGTCGCGCCTCGTCACCGGCCGCCCGCCCCGCGGCGCCCGCCTCCTCGTCGAGGCCCCGCCCGTCAAGGACACCCACGGCCAGCACCTCTACAGCGGCGGCGGCACCGTCGAGTTCGACCAGGACGGCCGCCTCGCCGTCGACCTCCTCGCCACCGACACCTTCGGCACCGACCCCGCCACCTGGGCCTACACGTTCACTGTCCTGTGGGACGGCGGCGGCCTGCCCCCGTTCACCGCCGCGGTGACCGGCCCCCTGGTCGACCTCGCCGACCTCCAGCCGATGGACCCTGCCGCGCCCGTCTACCTGGCTCAGAGCCCGTCCGACGTCGCCCGCGCCATGCGCCGCTTCCACGTCGCCCTGGCCGACGCCGCCACCACGCCCGTGAACATCGGCTGGGGGCCCACCAACAGCATCGGCGACGGGTTCGGTGCACCCACCATGCTCGACCGCTGCTCTCACGTCTTCCTGACCGAGGTCCGGCGCTCCCTCGGCCTCACCGGTGGCCTCGGCTACGTGGACTGCTGGAACCAGCCGCAGTTCCCCGACCACCCCCTCACCACCACCGCCCAGGGCCACCCCTGGACCGCGACCGGGCTCGGCCGCCAGGCCATCGAGTACCGTCCCGACACCTACCAGCAGTTCACGCTGACCGGCATCACCGGCCTGGACCTCGTGTACACCGGGTCGGCCGACTCCCGCGTCCTCACCTATGTCCTGACCGACGCGGGGGGCACCTCCGGTGAGGTCAAGTACCTGGACACCGCCGAGCCCGTCGCTCGTGGCGGCTACACCGAGGTCGTCGCCCGGGAACTCCTCCCCGACGCCACGTACCTGTTGTCGATGGCCCGCGTGACCGGCGGCAACCCTGTCGTCGAGGGCCTGGTCCTCTACAACGGCGACGAGACCTCCGGCGTCCGCATGTTCGAGGCCGGGCAGTCCGGCTACCGTGCCGCCGACTACGTCGCCCCCCACGACGGGTGGGCCGACAGCCTGCGCAACTACCAGCCCGCCCTCGTCGTGCTCCCGATCCTGTCCAACGACTGGGCCTCCGGCCGCACCCCCGACCAGGGCCGGGACGCGCTCCTCGCGGTCATCGAGAAGACGCGCAGCGTCCTCGACGTCGCCCCCTCCATCCTGCTCGTGGGCGAGTACGACCGAGCGCACAGCAACCCCGTCCCCTGGGACGCCTACCGCGCCGTGTACGCCGACGTCGCCGCCAACGACCCCGACGTCGCCTTCGTCGACTTCACCGACGCCTTCGGCCCCTACGACGGCACCAACCGCGGCGGCCTCCTCGACCCCCGAGAGGACCCCGCCGCTGTCCACCCGTCCAAGGCCGGACACCGCAAGATCGGACTGGGCGCGGCGCGCGTGGCGCTCCCGTGACCCTCGCCCAACTGTCCTCCGACCTCGTCCACCCCGGCGTCACCCTCGGCACCCCGGTCATCGTCGGCCTCATGGGCGCCTTCGGCCTCTGGGTCAAGAACCGCCTGGACCGGCAAGACCGCCTCGCGCGCCGCCGCGAGGAGCAGCAAGCCGAGCAACAGGACCGCATCCTCGCCGAGGCCGCCCGCGCAGCCGTCGCCGCCGCCCGGGCCGCCCAGCAGTCCGCCCCCACCGGCAACGGCTACGCCGGGCGCACCGAGGGGGCCCTCGGCCGGATCGAGACCCGCCTCGACCGTCTCGACGCCCGCCTCGACCACTTCGACGTACGCCTCACCAACCACCTCGAACGGAAGGACTGAACCATGCACCCCGTGAACGGCAGGAACGGCCGGCGGGTCATCACGAACCCGTTTGGCCGCAAGAGCGACCGCTACCTCGCCGGGTTCCACACCGGCACCGACTACGCGCCCCAGCGCCCCACCGAGCACGTCCGAGCGACCCGCGGCGGCAAGGTCGTCGAGGTCGGCCGCGACCCCAACCACGTGTACGGCCTCTACGTCGTGCTCCGCGTCACCACCAAGAGCGGCGCCACCCGGTACGCCTGGTACTGCCACCTGTCCAAGTTCCGCCAGCGCCTCGCCGTCGGCCAGTGGCTCCGCACCGGCTGGGTCGTCGGGATCATGGGCAACACCGGCAACAGCACCGGCCGCCACCTCCACTACGAGGAGCGCCCCGCGAGCAACCTCTACGCCGAGGCGGCCGCACCCATCCTCACCACCGAGCCCGTCCCCCTGTGGCTCCGAGTCGTCGGGTGGAGGTGAACATGAAGCACCTCACCCCCTCGCGCCGCAAGCGCCTGTACGAGGCCAGCCTCGCCCTGCTCGGCGTCGCCGTCCTCTACGGCCTCGTCAGCGGCGAGCAGGCGGCAGCCTGGGCCCTCGTCCTGGCTCCGGCCATCGGCGTGGCCCGCGCCAACGTCCCCGCCTGACCCCACGCACAGCAGAGCGCCCCCAGGATCGTCCTGGGGGCGCTCTCGTGCGCTCGGCGGTCGACGTCGGGCGTGGGTATGCCAGCGAGCCACGCCGCGAGCGTGGCGGGCCCGCTCACGCTGCGCGCCTGCCGTAGGTGATCTGCGCCGTCTGACGCTTGATCCCGAGGCCTCGGCCGATCTCGGTCCACGAGCGGTCGTGCTGCTCGCGCTGGCCCTTCACAGCCGCCTTGATGGCCCGGTCCAGTTCCTCGCGGACCTCGATCATCAGGGCCAAGTCCTCGGGATCGGCGTCGGCGACGCGACGCCCTAGAGCCCGGATCATGCGCCGGACCATGCCGACGTACTCCGGCAGTTCCCGCTCTCGTTTCACTGTCAGACCTCCTCTGACACTCACGCGGCGGCCTCGACCGTGCGCCGCAACGACTCGTTGGGGATAGCCACGTAGGCCCTGGTCGTCGCCGGGTTCGCGTGGCCCAGCAACTCCTGGACCGCGAACGTGTCGCGCTCCACGCCGTACCAGCGGGTCGCGGCCGAGTGGCGCAGCGTGTGGGCCGTCCAGACCTTGCCGGGGATCACGTCGGCCAGCAGACGACCCACCCACCTCGGGGACAGGTGCCCGCCGTCGCGGCCGGGGAAGAACCACCCGGCAGGTAGGCGCAGCAGGTCGCCCGCGAGGTCGGCAGGCAGCGGCACCACGCGCTCCCTGCCGCCCTTGCCGAGCACGCGCAGCGAGTACCCGACCAGGTCCTCCACGATCCGGTCGGAGTGGCCCGTGGCAATCTCGGCGCGGCGTAGGCCGCACTCCCAGCCCAGGCGCAGCATGAGGCGTTCGCGCTCGTCCGCAGCCGCCAGGGCCGTCTGGTAGCGCACCACCGGCAGCGGGCGGGGCTTCGGGGCTGTCGCCTTCACCTTCGGCAGCGCCAGGGCCACGTTGGCCTCTACGTGCCCCTCAGCAGCCGCCCAGCCATAGAAGGACCGCAGCGTCGTCCGGCGCGAGCGGCGCGTCTCGGGGGCGACGTCGAGCGTCCCGAACCACGCCAGCAGGTCCGCCGACGTGACCCCGAACGGGTCCTCGCCGAGGTGCTTCGCCGCCAGTTGGAGGTGCTGTCGTCGGGTCGTGCGCGTGCTCGCAGGAGAGCCCGCGGCGCCCAGGTGGTCAGTGAGATACCTGTGGATTGCCTCGTTCCAGTCCATGACTGAGACTGGCAACGCCAGCACGAGGACGCTCGGCTGTCTCACGCTGCGCCGTTCACCGCGCACGCGTACGCCTCCGAGACGGCGAACCGGCGTGTCCAGAACGCTCCGTGGTCGTGATGCCGAGGGCACGACGCGAACCACCCGGCACTGGGTCCGGTCCCTGACCGGAACCACCACTGCCCGCTAATCCAGCCGGTGGCGCGGTCCTCGATCGTGCCGTTCTGACGGATGATGAACGGCGCGGTCACGAGGCCACCCGCCCGGCTCGGTACGCCGCCAGGTCCACCACGTTGTCGACGTCGTCGGGCAGGCAGGCGCACATGCCGTCGAAGTCCCAACCGACCCCGCACACCTCGCAGACGCGCATCGACGGGTGCAGGACGCTGACCTGCGCAGACACCAGATCAGAAGGTTTGGGGTTCGAATCCCTACGGGCGCGCCACCTGGCCCCTGTGACCTGCGGAGACGCGGATCGCAGGGGCCCTTTCTCATCGGGGAACTCGATGGATCACGTGCCCGGCGCGAACGGGTGCCCGGGGCGGGACGTATCGATGCGGGCGGGCGGCAGGGCGAGCGAGTCACCGCGCGCTGCGGCGCCGCGTACCGTCGCCCCGCCATCCACGTCGATCTCTGGTCTGGACAGCGTGTGCCCGAGGCTGGAAGGAAGCCAGACAGATACCCACTTGTCAGACAGGTATCTATCTGTCATTGTGTCCTGAGTCACCTTGCGTCGCTGACCATCGAGAGCGACGGACTCACAGATCGGAATGACTCGTGACCGAGACCGCCCCCTCCGTCGACCAGACGCAGATCAAGCACAGACTGCCCAGGCGAAGGCTCTTCGCCGCCAGCGTCGGGAACGCACTCGAGTGGTACGACTGGACGATCTTCGGCTTGTTCAGCATCTACTTCGCGAGTCAGTTCTTCCCTGAAGGTCACGAGACGCTCGCGCTGCTCAACACCTTCCTCGCCTACGCCCTGGCCTTCTTCTTCCGTCCGCTGGGCGGACTGGTGCTAGGTCGGTTCGCCGACCTGCGCGGTCGGAAGCCGGCTCTGCTGCTCACGATCGTGTTGATGGCCGGCGGTTCCCTCGTGATCGGGCTGACGCCGAACTTCTCGCAGATCGGGTGGGCCGCCCCGGCCCTGCTCATGCTCGCGCGCATCGCTCAAGGCGTCGCCGTCGGTGGCGAGGCGGCCAATGCCAACGCGTACCTGGCGGAGATTGCTCCGGACAGCCACCGGGGTCGCTACAGCTCCTTCTTCCAGATCTCCACCGCCACCGCGGTGCTGCTCGCGTCGTTGACCGCCTTCTTCCTCGCGCGCGCCTTGAGTGAGGCCGACATGTCCAGCTGGGGGTGGCGAGTCCCGTTCATCGTCGGCGGCGTCCTCGGGGCGCTCGGGATCTGGTTGCGCCGCAACCTCGCGGAGACCGAGCTGTTCGAGGAGCGCAAGGAGGTGGCCGCACGCGTGCGCAACCCGCTGTGGGTCACGTTCAGCAACAAGCCGTCGGCAGTCGTGCAGGTCGTCGGGATCTCGGCGCTCAGCACGCTGTGCTTCTACACCTTCTTCGCCGCCGTCACGCCGTTCGCCACGCGAGGTCGCGGCGCCGACCCGGTCGACGTGTTCGCCATGCTGTCCCTCGCAACGGCGCTGTTCATCGTGCTGCAGTACCCGTCTGCCAAGCTCTCCGACCGGGTCGGCCGAAAGCCGGTCCTCCTCTTCGCCTCCGCCGCCCTGGCTGTCAGCGTCGTTCCGCTCTCGACGCTGATCGGCCCCAGCAGATGGGGTCTCTTCACGTGCTTCGCCGTGGGTCTCGCGCTGTACTCCATGATCACGTCGATCCTGCCGGCCATCATGAGCGAGCTCTTCCCGACGGAGCTGCGGGGTCTGGGGATCGGCGCCTGGTACAACTTGACGGTGGCGGCGTTCGGCGGGACGGCGCCGCTCATCCTCACGGCACTGAGCGAGGCCGGTCAGGCCACGGTGTTCTTCTGGTACGTCGCTGCGGCTGGCGTGGCGATGTTCCTCATCATGCTGCGGATGCCGGAGACGGCGGGCAAGCCGCTGACGTGATCGCACGGCGGGTAGCCGCGGCCCGACGACCGGCGGGCCGCGGCACCGCTGTGTGCCACGGCACCTTACCTGTCAGTCAGCAGCCTGTACGCTATGTGTCAGGTCGCGTCAGGGCGCCATCGACGAAGCGAGTCCCATGAGTACGAGCATGCAGGTCCAGCGGAACGAACCGATCCGCAACCAGGTCGCACGAGCGCTGCGCACGGCGATCGCCGAGCTGCGCTTCAAGCCGGGCGAGATCCTCATCGAGCGCGAGCTCTGCGAGCTGACGGGCGCGAGCCGACCCTCGGTCCGCGAGGCGCTTCGACAGCTCGAGTCCGAGGGGCTGGTCACCTCCGCGGCCGGCAAGGGCACCATCGTCGCAACGGTCACCGTCGACGAGGCGCGTCAGCTGTACGAGGTACGCGGCGTGCTCGAAGGCTTGGCGGGGCGGTTGTTCACCGACGTCGCCACCGAGCAGCAGCGGGGCGATCTGACCCGTGCGGTCGACAGGTTCGAGGCCGAGATGGACACTCCGGCCAACCTGCTCGCCATCAAGGACGAGTTCTACCGCGTGCTGTTCTAGGGGTCGGGCAACCTCATCGCGCACCAGATGGCCGCGACGTTGCAGCGTCGCACCAGCCTGCTGCGGTCGACGTCGCTGTCCACCGACGGCCGGCCCCAGGAGACCTTGACGGAGCTGCGCGAGATCCTGGCCCACATGGAGGCGGGCGACGCCGAGCGCGTGGAGGCGCTCTGCCGCGCCCACGTGGCGAAGGCTCAGGAGGCCGCGCTGAAGCGGCTGCGCGAGCAGGAGTGACCTGCGCGCACAGCCGCCCGCTCAGCGCAGCGTGATGCCGGCGACGTCCTCGCTGGCCCGTGCCATCTCGGTGTGGTCGCGGCCCGGCCCGAGGCGTGCGAGGCCCTGCTCCCACTGGCTCAGGCAGGCCGCGGCGAACGGAGCGTCGACGCCGCTCGCCTCGGCGATCCCCAGGGCGA
>SXGT01285809.1_pt1 | contig 19192 bp, 12 predicted proteins | sample 3176221 | NCBI WGS metagenome assembly SXGT01 (sample SAMN11356862, study PRJNA531348) | freshwater metagenome | isolation source: freshwater sample F1-120 | place: China: Fuxian Lake, Yuxi | collected 2017-12-25
CAGGATCTCGCGGCTGTCGTCGTAGTCTATCGCCGCCAACGTGGCTGATTCCACCGACTTGATGTTCATGAGTCACCTCCACGAGAGGCTGTGCTCTAGAATAGAATATCACAGAAAGCTTGTTAAGTGAAGAGTATTGGTACTAAAGGCCCATAATCCGCATGCCGGAATCGACGTAGATCACGTTGCCGGTCACGCCGCGGCCCAGGTCGCTCGCAAGGAAAACGGCTGTGTCGCCCACTTCCGCGGTGTCGCAGTTCCGCCGCAGCGGGGCTCGCCTGGTTACCGTGTCGAGAATAGTCGAGAAATCCTTGACGGCGCGCGCGGAGGCCGTCTTTACAGGGCCTGCCGAGATCGCGTTCACGCGGATCTTCTGTGGCCCCAGGTCGCTTGCGAGATAGCGCACCGACGCCTCAAGCGAGGCCTTAGCGACACCCATCACGTTGTAGTTCGGCACTACGCGCTCGGAGCCCAGATAGGTCAGGGTGGTGAGCGAGCCGCCATTTTTCATATGCGGCGCCGTTGCGCGCGCCACCGCCACAAGCGAATACGCGCTCACCTCCTGGGCCAGCAGAAATCCAGCCCGCGCGGTCTGGACGAACGGTTTGCCTAGATCTTCACGATTGGCAAAGGCAAGGCAATGCACTGCGGCGTCGAGCGGCCCGAGTTCAGCGGCGAGCTGCTCGAGATCCTCTTCGCTTGTGACGTCACAGGGCAGGACACGGTCAACGCTGAGTCCGTTCGCGAGTGTTTCGATGGCCTCCTTTTGGTGCTCCCCCAGGTAGGTGAGCGTCAGCTTCGCGCCTTCGCGCGAAAAGGCCTGCGCGATCGCGTAGGCGATACTCCACTTGTTTGCGATCCCAAGGATAACCGCATGCTTTCCTTCGAGTAGATTCGACATGTGATATTTTCGCGGCGGAGCCGTCAGCGCAGCTTCATAGGCTTGCCACCATCTGCCTTGCTCCGCTGGGCAGCATCCATAAAGGCAAAGATCTCGAGCGTCTCTTCGTTTGAGACCGGCGCTTTCCCCGTCTGGAAAAACTTGATGATCTCGACCAGCAACGGCCGATAGCCCGCCGCCGCCTTGGCAGGACTCTGTGCCACGGTCTTCGGTCGGAAAACCACCGCGCCGAAATCGCCGTATGGCCGCAAAGCGCGAACGGTGCCGATACGTCCGTCCTTCCATCGCCCCGTCACTTCGTCCATGTTCTCGGTGGTGGTGCGGGTGACTTCCACAACGCCCATGCCCATCAGCGTGAAGAGCAGTTCGATCGGATGAATCGCGTACCAGGAAAGCTCAAGCTGATGATGTGGCTCGAATGGTCCGGGCCCCCAGGTGATTGCGCCAGTGATATCGGGGTACTTCATCTGCGTTCCGATCTCTCCGAATCGCAGGCTGGAAGAGCTGAACCACGGAACGTTCGCGGCCTTCGCGAGCTGGGCGATTTCACGGGCGTCTTCAAGCGTGGAGGCAAGAGGCTTGTCGATGAACAGTGGCTTTTTCGCCGCGATCACGGCGCGCGCCTGTTCGAGGTGCACGCGCCCATCCACGCTTTCGAGCAGCACCGCATCCACGTTGCGGCAGAGCGACGATATATCCGGCATCTGCGCGATCTTCCACGTCGTCTTGAGTTCCTCAGCGTACTTGTCGACCCGCGTGTAGCTGGATTCCACATCCTTGCTTCCGCCTTTGTAAAAGGCGACTACGCGCGCGCCCTCCACGTGATCGGGCGACGCGTTATCATTCAGGATTTTCGTAAAGGCGGTGACGTGCGACGTGTCCGTGCCGATGATTCCGAGGCGCAGATCAGCCCCTGCGCAAGCGAGCGCGAATGCAAGAAAACCGAAAAGTCTCATTTGGGGCATTGTACCCTGAAGCCCGGAAGGTTCGCGCCGCGCGGCCGCTCTGGGTCGATTTGAAAGCCTGTCGTCTTGTTATTCGTCACTCGCCGCCCTTGATCTCAGGCACGATAACGACCAGCAGCGGCGGCCTTCGCTCTGATCTGCCGCTTCGATCCCTTTGCCTGGCGCGCCGCAACCGGCTATCTAATGCAATGCCGAGCACTGCGAGGTCATGTTACCAGCATAAGGGCCGGCCACCGAATCCGGGCCGGTGCATGAGCGGAATCATTCCTCGATGACTCCTTCAGGCGGTATGCGCCGCCGGAAATCCCGGCAGCAGCGTTCAGCCGTTGACTGGGAAGCTGACTTCTGCCGGGCATGGCGCCGTATGCCTGCATCTCTACGAGGCTGCGAAAGCGACCTGTGCGCCAGTCAAAACAGCAGCTTCATTCCGAACTGAATCGTTCGAGGTTTGTTGATCTGCACGCTTGTACGGGCGAATGCCGTACTGTTCAAATCAGTGTTGGGCACCTGGAATCGCGGAGTATTGAAGATGTTGAAAAATTCCGTGCGAAACTCCAGCGTGTATCGCTCGCCGAACTTGGTTTTCTTGGCGAAAGCGGTGTCGAAATTGGTTGTGCCCGCACCTCGCAGTCCGGAGACAACGCGAGGAGCGTTGCCGAACGTGAATGGAGCGGCGGACGTGAATGCCGAAGCGTCGAACCAGCGATCAACGCTGGCGCCTTCGCCCAGGGATGGACTCTTTCCATTCCAATTAGGCCGCTGCCCGCCGCCTTGCGAGAACGTTGTATTGGTGCCTTGAAAAATGCCGAGGGCCGGTCCGTGCTGAAAGGAGGATACGCCCTGCATCTGCCAGCCGTTGACCAGCCACCGGAGCCGCTTCGTCTCCGCCACACCAACGGGCAGTTCCCAGATGTAGCTGATGACCAGGCTCTGCGTTTGATCAAACGGAGATACCGAACGCTCGCTACGCAGATCGAACCAGTTCTGTACGCCCGTCGCGGCGGTGGCCTCGCCCGCGAATGAGCCGCCTACGTCATCGATCAACTTCGAGAATGCGTAAGATGCCAGAAAGCTAAAGCTCCGCGAAAAGCGTTTCTCCAGTGTCCCCTGCAGCGCATGATAGATCGAGTTGCCGAGGTTGTTCTGGGTTGCCGACACTCCGCTGAAATGCGGATAGGGGCGCAGCAATTGAGCCGCCGCCACGGTGCGGGAAGCCAGAGGACCGGTGGCGATCTGTCCAAAGAAGGGATTGGCCACCTGCGTGCGCAAGGCATCTCCGCGGCTTAGGAATTGCGGGTCGAGCTGATTCAATGTCGTGTCCCGGTAGAGCTTGACGCCATGGCTCCCCACGTAGGCTACGCTGAACAGCAGGTTTCGAACGAGCTCGCGCTGGATGTTCAGATTCCATTGCACGGTATATGGATTTCGCTCGCCCCGATTGACGAAACCAACAGCCTGGCCGAGCAATGTCGCCGCTCCCAGCCGGTTGCCGCTCGGCTCGATCACAACGGGAAACGGATCGCTGTATTTCGCCACAGGAGTAACGCCGTCGAGAGAAGCCACATGCGTGGTGGTTGCCGAGTAACCTGACAGTCCCCCAGCTCCCGTACCGATCTGCAACGGAGCATAGGAAATGCCGAAGCCGCCGCGGATGACGGTCTTACTGGTAGCCTGAAACGCGAACCCGAACCGTGGGGCGGCGTTGTTCCAATCACCCTGCTGCTGGCTCCGCGGCAGCCCGCCGGTACCCGGGAAGGCGAGCACGCCACGAAGATTCAACCCCGGCGCGGTCAATGGCGCCGTCGCCCCGTAGTCGAAATTCGTCAATTGATTGTAGCGATCCGTGCGCGGTACGCTGTACTCCCAGCGGAGGCCCAGATTCAACGTCAGGCGCCGGTTTATGCGCCAGTCGTCCTGTACAAACCCCGCATAGTATGGATATTGGGCGGCCATGGCCGGGGAAATATTGTTGCTTCCGCTGCCGGCGTAACCGAGCAGGAAAGAGGCGTAGCCGAAGCCCGCTGCCGCGGAGGGCCGCGTGGCGATGGGGCCCTGGGTAAACGCATTGTCGAAATTGAATGTGCGTTCGGTGATTTGCCAGGTGTTGTTGCGCATCAGACGTCCGTCGAAACCGGCCTTGAGGGAATGGCGGCCTTTGGCCTTCGACAGATCCGCGCGCAAGGAGTGGGTGTCCAAGCCGAAGAAAATTACATCGCAGCCTCCCAATGCACTTCCTGCAATCAGATTGGGGCGGGAGAATTGCGAATTTGATCCGGCGATGTTGATGACGGGGATGCATGGGATTCTGGTGGACGAGGCCAGCCGCTGCGGGAATCCGAGCTTGGTGATATCGACGCCGTAAGAGAATGGTGCGCGCGAATTGGTCAGGCGGCTGAGCCCGTAACGAACGTTCAGCACTGTTGTGGGGTTGATCGTGTAGACGTCTTCGAGGGATATGCCGCGGCGGGCGAAGATTTGCGGACCTAGAGTCGGCGTAGCTTCATTTCCGAAAGCGTTTGGGCGAATACTCGGCGAACGGTCATAGTGAAATGCGCCATTGATCCGCTGCCGGTCGCTTATCGAGTGATCGATCTTGATGCTGGCCACACGCTTGTCGATCAAATTTGGCGCGCCTGAGACAAAATTGTCCTGCAAGGTAAAAGGGGATCCGGGAGAGTTCGGTTGCGGAAGGAATTTCTGTAACTCGCTTGAGACACGGTCATGGCGGACCGCCGGAATGAAATTTCCTGCGAATGGCTGACGGGTTGGCTGCCCGTCGATGGTTGCCGTTGTCAATGGATCGAAGATTTGGATCACTTGTCCGGCCCCGTTGCGAGACTGGCTGAAATCACCACTGCGTTCCGCCGAAGTAGGTACCCGCGAGCTGAATGTGATTCCCTCGCGTTCCCTCGCGTCTTCATAGTTCAGAAAGAAAAACGTTCTGTCCTTACGGATTGGACCGCCAAAGGTCCCTCCGAACTGATTGAACGTAAAGGCCGGCTTTTGCTTGCCTGCGCGGTTTTGGAAAAAGTCGTTGGCGTTGACGTTTTCGTCGCGGTGAAATTCGAATAATGTCCCGTGAAAGCGGTTGGTCCCGGATTTAGTGACGACATTGAAAATGCCTCCGGCAGCTCGGCCGTATTCCGCACTATAGTTGTTCGTTTCCACACGGAACTCCTGCACGGCATCGACACTCGGAAAGACGTTCGCGCCGCCCTGCACTCCGTTGGTGTTGGGGATTCCGTTGAGCAGAAACTCGTTTTGATCGCCGCGGGCGCCGTTGATCACCGCATGGGCATCCGTGAACATATCCACGGGAAGATCCCCCCACGTCACCGGCACACGCGCCCCCGGTACGATCGTGGCCAAGGCGTAGGGATTACGTCCTCGCAAGGGCAGTTCCTCGACTCGGCGGTTGTCCACAAGCTGCCCGATGGTGGAGGTCTGGCTTTCCAGCAGAACTCCCGACGCTTCCACATCAACTTGTGTGCTGACGGTCGAAAGCTGCGCTTGTACGTTTAACCGCACCACCTGCCCCACGGTGATCGCAACACTTCGCGTAGTATCGCCGAATCCGCTCTTCTCCACCTTGACCGCGTACACGCCGGGAGCAAGCTGACCGATTGTGTAGTAACCATCGTTTGTTGTGGTGACCGCTGTCACGACGCCTGTTTGCGTATTTGTCGCCGTAACTCTGGCGGTGGGAATCACGGCGCCCCCAGGATCGGTAACCAGGCCGGTTATCGTGGCAACCTGCGCCCAAACTGGAATCGCGAGCAAGAGCAGAAGAAATTTCATAGCAACCTCGTTTACGGGAAGTTGCACCCAGTATACGTCAGAACCCTGCCGTCCAGTGCCATTCACCATTGGGCGGATTGGGCGACGGAGGCAACCTGCTACGGAGCCCAGGGAGTCCAGCCCAACCCTGCGGCCGCGCACCTCGCCGCCTGAGGCCACCGGACCATGGCCGAAACTGGTTCGTCTTGCCGCAACCAATTGGGGGCGATTGCGACCGCCGGAGGGAGTAGGCGGCTCATCTGCCCTCAATGTTAACCACTCGCGGCAACGGCGCCACGCGCAAACACTCCCGAACAGACTTACGCCGTTGACAGGCCGTCTCGGATGCTGCCGGCGTTGCGTTCAGGAAAGACGCCCAGCGTCCTATCCCGCCAGTTCGACTTCGATGCGCTTCTGAGAGGCGTCCAGGCTCACGATGCGGAAACTGCGCACCTGACCCGGCTTGAGCGGCTCGCGCCTGCCGGGCATTCCGCCGGCTGTGCCAAGCTTCCACTTGTTCGTGAGCATTGAACTCATCGCTGAAACGTCAGGCCGGGCGTTCTGCTCCTGACCCGCCTGCTCGCCGCTCTCGGAAACTCCGCAGGAAGCGTGGATGCCGTCTCCCAGTTCCACTCGCGCACGGTTGCTCGAAATATTGCCCACGCGGCCCGTCACCAGATCGCCCTTCTTGTGTTCGCCGATGTACTCGTCTATCGTCGTCGGCTGAAGCTGCTTCAGGCCGAGCCTGATACGGCGCTTCTGCCTGTCGAGTTCAAGAACCACGGTACGCACGAGTTCGCCCGGCTTGACGATTTCCTTCGGGTGGTTGATGCGCTTCTCCGCGCTCATGTCGCCGACGTGGATCAAGCCTTCGATCCCGTCGCCAAAATCCACAAACGCGCCAAAGTTCGTCAGGCTGCTGATCGGCCCTTCGACAATGGCCCCCACCGGCAAGCGCCGCTCCAGTTCAGCCCAGGGATCGCCCATCGCCTGCTTGAGGCCGAGCGCAATTCTTCGCTCGCCCGGGTTGACGCCCAGCACTACCACTTCCACCGTATCGCCACTCTTCACCACGTCGGACGGCTTGCGGATCTTCTTCGCCCACGACATTTCGGAAAGATGGATCAAGCCCTCCAGTCCCGGTTCGAGTTCGACGAACGCGCCGAAGTCGGTAGCCCGGGAGACGGCGCCCTTCACTTTTTCGCCGACAACATATTTCGTCGCGGCACCCGCCCATGGATCCGCCTGTAGCTGCTTCATGCCCAGCGAGATCCGGCGTTTCGCCGCATCCACTTTCAGTATCTGAACCTTTATCACTTGTCCCATGGTGAGGACGTCGGAAGGCTTGCCGATGCGGCCGCGCGAGATATCGGCCACGTGCAGCAGGCCGTCGACTCCGCCGATGTCCACGAACGCGCCATAGTCCATCAGCGTGCGAACCGTTCCCGTGACGACGGCGCCTTCCTTCATTTCGGAGACCAGACGCTCGCGCGCTTCCGCCTCTTCCATTTCGAGAACGGCTCTGCGGTCGACGACGACATCTTCTTCCGCGGTGTCCAGTTTGATGATGCGGCAAGCGATGGATTGGCCTACGAGATTCTCCATCTCGGTGTTATCGCGGACGCCGCTGCGGGAGGCCGGCATGAAGGCGCGAACGCCGATATCCACGCTGAAGCCGCCCTTGATCATACCGGTTACGTTGCCGGCAATCGTGCTCTTGTCGGCAAAGGCGCGCTCAAGCGCGGACCAGTCCTTGGGCCGCTCCACCTTGATCTTTGAAAGCGTGTAGTAGCCTTCGGGATCGCGTCCCGTCACGCTTACCTTGAGCTTGTCGCCAGGCTTGACCGGGTCGTCCCGAAACTCCGAGGCGGGTACGATGCCTTCCGTCTTATAGCCGATGTCGACGAACACGGATGCCGCCGTCACGGAGACGACCGTGCCTTCCCGGCCGGAATCGCCTGAGGAGCCGCCGGCGGTCTTGTGCGTTTGTTCGAATTCCTGAAGGATATCGGCGAACGACGTATCCTCGGCGGAAGGAGCCGGAGCGTCATCGTCGGGTAGAAAAGATCTCTTTGCCATGAGGTGTATCAATCATTCTGGCACAAACCCGGCTAAGATAACACCGTGCACCTTCTCTCGCGCCTGGATGGCGCCGGCCGGTTGGTTCGTCCGCAGGACCTGGTCTGGCTGATTCTGTTTTCGGCGATGGCCGCCGTAAGCCCCACCCGCGACCCATTGGAGATTCTGACCCTGCTTTCGCTTGCGCTTCTTCAGGTGATGGAGCCAAAGACGCCGTTCTTCGCGACGCGCGAGGGCATGGCGTTCTCCATCCTCCTGAAACTGCTGATGGGGTACTTGCTCATCGGATCGACCGGCGGCATGAACAGCAGCTATTACCTTATCATGCTGCTGCCGGTGGTCTCGGCCGCGACTTCGTATGGCATTCCTGGTACAGCGTTTTTCACCACGCTCGCGTGCGCGGGTTATCTTTCGTTTCTACTGTACGTCGATTTTTCCCGTTATACGATCGATCTCGATCAGAAGCGGGAACTGTTTCTTCGCGTGACGTTTCTTGGAGCGGTCGGATATCTGACAAACACACTTGCCGCGGCGAGCCGGGACCAGGCTAAGCGGCACCGGGCGGTGGCAGAGCAGTTGGCGGAGGCGAACCGTAGTTTGCAGGAAGCAGAGGACGCCGTGAGGCGCTCCGACCGCCTGGCGGCTCTGGGACAATTGACCGCCGGGCTCGCCCATGAGCTTCGCAATCCCCTTGGGACGATTAAGGGCTCCGCCGATATGCTCGCGAAGAGCCTTTCGAAAGAGAACGAGGTCGCGCGCGAGATGGCGGGGTTCATATCGAGCGAGGTCGATCGGACCAACTCGCTGGTATCGAGATTCCTGGAGTTCGCCCGTCCAATGCAACTGAGATTGGCCGCGGCCGAGCTTGGGGACGTAATTGACCGCGCCGTTAATCAACTGGAGCGCCTGGGTTCTCCTGTCGCTGTATTCAAGAACTACTCGCCCGATATCGCGCCGTTTCCGATAGATGCGGAATTGATGGAGCGCGTCTTCTATAACCTTCTGTTGAATGCCTCGCAGGCGTCTCCGCCCGGCGGAGCCGTGACCGTCAAGACAAGGCGTTCAGAGGATGGCGGCTACGCGGAAGTCGCCGTAATCGACCGCGGTTCGGGCATCGATCACAAGCATCTGGAAAACATCTTCAATCCGTTTTTCACTACCAAGAGCGACGGTGTGGGCCTTGGTCTCGCGATCGTCTCGAAGATCGTGGATGAGCATGGCGGTAGAATGTCAGTCGAAAGCGAACCGGGCAAGGGGAGTGTGTTTCATGTATTCCTGCCTATGAAATCCGCCAAATGAAACGACGAATTCTTGTAGTGGAAGACGAGGCGAAGTTGCGGCGCGTGATCGAGCTACAACTTGTGTCCGCGGGTTTCGACGTGGATCAGGCGGCTTCGGCGGAACTTGCGTTCCCGCTCGCGGAACGCGCGGATCTGCTAATAACGGACTTCCGCCTGCCCGGCATGAACGGTCTTGATTTCCTGGCGTGGATGCGGCGGCAGAACATGCAAACGCCCGTTGTAGTAATGACCGCATTCGGCACGGTGGAGAATGCCGTGGAGGCAATGAAAGCCGGCGCGTCGGATTTCTTACTAAAGCCCTTCTCCATGGACCAACTGATGTCCGTCGTGACGAAAGCGCTTGAAGTGCGCGTGCTCCGGGACGAGAACAGACAGCTCAAGGAGGAACTTGGCAGGCGTTACGACTTCCAGAACATCATTGGCAGGAGCGCGGCAATGCAGGACATCTTCGCCATGATCATGCGCGTGGCGCCCAGCCGGGCGACCGTGCTGCTGGCCGGAGAGAGCGGGGTCGGAAAGGACCTGATCGCCCGGGCGATTCACTACCACTCGCCGCGCCGTGACCACCCTTTCGTCAAGATCAATTGCACAGCGATTCCCGAAAATCTGATGGAGAGCGAATTGTTCGGTTACGAGAGGGGCGCCTTCACAGGAGCCAATCAGAGCAAGCCGGGGAAATTCGAACTGGCTGATACCGGAACAGTGCTGCTCGATGAAATCGGCGACGTGCCGGCGGCGGTGCAGGTGAAACTCTTGCGAATCCTGCAAGAGAGAGAGTTCGAACGCTTGGGCAGCAATAAGACACGCCATATAGACGTCCGCGTGATCGCGGCGACCAATCAGGACCTGCGCGCGGCGCTCGAACAGGGTACATTTCGTGAGGACCTTTATTATCGGCTCAACGTAGTCCCCATGAGCATCGCGCCGCTCCGGGAACGGCCGGAAGACATCCCCTTTCTCGCCGAGCATTTCGTTCGGACCCTGAGTGCTGAGCATGGCGGGCGCGTGAAGGGGGTGACCGCGTCGGCACTGAATAGGCTTTCGGAATATCATTGGCCTGGAAATGTGCGCGAATTACAGAACGTGATTGAGCGAAGCCTTGTGATGTGCCTGGGCGACAAACTCGACGCGGAGGATATACGACTCGAAGCGGCCCGCCGGCCGCATCTTGCGGCAGGAGAATTCGCGCTCCCGGACGGCATGACGCTTGACCAATATGAACAGGCCATCATTCGCGAAACACTGCGGCGCGCGGAGGGGAACAAGAGCCATGCGGCGAGGATGCTCGGACTGACGCGCAACGCGTTACGCTACCGGCTGGCGCAGATGGGACTCGAAAACTAACGCCAGGAGCTGCTATCGCACCGGTTCGGACGGGATCGCTTCGATGCCGCCGAGCGTTGCGGAAGGCGCCGGTGGCGTCCTTGACCTGGCGTCGGCGTTTGTCATGGGTGAAGTCCCATGTCAGCCAGCGGGTCGAGACGGTGCGCAGCCAGTGCTGCGAGCCTCTGGCACGCACGCCGGTTTCGTCGAAGCCCGCCACTTCCTGGACTGACGGGCAAGGCGCCCCACTACCGTCTGATTATGGGCTTGAGCGTTGAGATCCGTAGTTCGAACTTCCTCCGCTGGTATGATAGAGTTCGAAACACACTCAGGAGCACTTCTATGTCAGATGAACTTGGACGAAGAGACCTTCTAAAGTCGGCATCGGCAGCCGCTGCGCTCGCGGCGGGCCCGGCAGTAATTTCGGCTCGCGGACAGAACGAAAAGATCAACATCGGCTGGATCGGCGTTGGGACACGCGGGCACGCTGGCCTCGACTGGCTCAACAAAGCCTCTGGCCAGCACGTTAAAGTCTCGGCCGTCTGTGATACTTTCACGGGGTATCTGGCGCGAGCGAAAGACCGCGTCCAGACGATCTACGGAAACACCCCGGCCACTTACAGCGACTACCATCAGTTGCTCGCCGACAAGTCGATCGACGCCGTCTACATCATGACGCCTGAGCACTTGCATCACTCGATGACGCTCGCGGCTCTCAAAGCCGGCAAGCACATTTACATCGAGAAGCCGCTCGCGCACACGATCGAAGAAGGCGCCGAGATCGTCAAGGCCTGGGAGAAGTCGGGAAAGATGGTGCAGGTCGGTACCCAGAACCGCAGTTCGTCGCTTTACCGGAAGGCCAAGGAAATGGTCGAAGCCGGCATGCTGGGCGAGATTCACTATGTGCGGGCCTTCTGGTATCGCAACTCAGCGCCAAACGATCCCGCGTGGCGCTATAAGATACCGGCCGATGCCAATGAGCAAAATACCGATTGGAAGAAGTTTCTTGGTCCCGCGCAGCAGCGGGCATTCGACAAGCAACGCTACTATCAATGGAGGCTTTATTGGGATTACTCCGGCGGCATTTCGACCGACCTCCTGGTCCATCAGACCGACATCACCAACTTCGTATTGGGGAAGACCGTACCGTCGTCCTGCATGGCCTCGGGCGGCATCTATCGCTGGACGGATAAGAGCGATGACCGCGACGTTCCCGATACGCTGTCGGCCATCTATGAGTATGGCGACCGCTTCCATCTCAATTACAGTTGCCACTTCGGGAACAACCAATACGGTTATGGCGAGCAGTTCATGGGCTCCGAGGGAACGCTCGAAGTGCTCAACCGAAAGGACCTGAATTTCTATCCGCAGACGCTTGACGGCAAGGCCCCGGCGCACGTTTTGGCGAAGAAGGAGGTCCATTACAACGGCATGAAGGACTTCAACGAGCCGGATGGGGCGATCAACCACTTCCGCAATTTCATCGAAGCCGTTCGCGGTAACGAGAAAGTTGTGGCGCCGCCCACAGCCGGCCAGCAAGCCGCCATTTCGGGCCACATGGCAACTCTTTCGTTCAAGGCGAACAAAAAAGTCTACTGGGATGAGAGAACCGGGAAGGTCCGCTATTCCTGATGAGGTCTCTTCCAGCCCTTGTGGTGCTGTTTCTCGCATCAGCGCTTCAGGGCGCCGATTATGACCTGCTCATCCGGAACGCCCGCGTCATTGATGGTACGGGGAACGCCTGGTTCCGTGCGGATATTGCGGTCAAGGACGGCAGAATCGCGCGCGTCGGAAACCTGACGAAGGACAGGGCAGCCCGCACGATCGACGCCGGCGGTCGCGTGGCCTCGCCCGGTTTCATCGACGTTCACACCCATGTCGAAGCCGTCGTGGAAAAAATCCCGCGCGGCGATAACTACCTGATGGATGGCGTCACAACCGTGATTACGGGCAACTGCGGCGGTTCTGACGCGGATCTCGGCGCCCTCTACCTGCGTCTTGAAAAGCTCGGTATCGGCCTCAATCTGGCGTCACTCGTAGGACATAATACCGTGCGGCGCGAAATCATGGGCACGGCAAACCGCCTGGCCACTCCGGACGAGATATTACAGATGCAGGAGCTCGTTCGCAAAAATATGCGTGCGGGCGCGGTGGGTTTTTCCACGGGTCTGATATACATTCCGGGCACGTACTCGAACACGGACGAAGTTGTGTCTTTAGCGAAAGCCGCGGCCGAGTTCGGCGGCGTGTACGCAAGTCACATGCGGGACGAGGGCGCCAAGGTCATGGATGCTATCGAGGAGGCTGTCCGCGTCGGCCGCGAAACCGGTTTGCGCGTCCAACTCTCGCACTTCAAGATTGACAATCGGAAATTGTGGGGTTCGAGCGAGAAGTCCATCGCGCTTGTCGAAAAATCCAGAAAGCAGGGCGTCGATGTCGTGGTCGATCAGTATCCATACGACCGTTCAAGCACGAATCTGGGCATCACGCTTCCCGACTGGGCGCTTGCCGACGGCCGCGACAAGATCAAGGAGCGCCTCAACGACAAAGCCACGCGCGCGAAGGTCGCGGGCGAAATGGAAAAGAAATTGAAAGCGCTTGGACACAAAGATTATTCCTATGCAGTCGTTGCTTCCTTCGAACCGGAGCGCGCTTACGACGGCAAGAGCATTACGGAAATCAACCGCCTCAAGGGACGCAAGAAAGGGGTAAGGCAGGAGATACAGACGATTCTCGACATCGAAGCGCAAGGTGGCGCGCAGATGGTCTACCACTCAATGGGTGAAAAAGACGTCGACCGCATCATGCGTTATCCCAATACCGGCGTCGCGAGCGATGGCGGGATTCGCGAGTTCGGACTCGGCATGCCTCACCCGCGTGCCTACGGAACGAATGCGCGAGTGCTTGCCGAGTACGTCCGCAACCGCAACGTACTCACGCTCGAAGACGCCGTCCGGAAGATGACCTCGCTCCCCGCCCGGACCTTCGGCTTTCCGGACCGCGGCCTCTTGCGCGAAGGCTATGCGGCCGATATTCTGCTGTTCGACCCCGACCGCGTTCAGGACAAAGCCACATTTCAGAAGCCGCACCACTACACGGAAGGATTCGACTACGTACTTGTCAACGGACAGTTTGTTGTCGAAGAAGGGAAGCTCACTGAAGCCCGTCCGGGCCGCGTGCTGCGCCGTCAGTAGCCGATGATTCAACTCACGGGCGCGGGCAAACGTTTCGGGCCGAAGATCCTATTCGAGAATCTCGATTGGCTGATTACGCCGAATGATCGCATCGGCATCGTCGGCGCGAACGGTACCGGTAAATCGACGTTGCTCAAGGTGCTCGCGAAGATCGACGGACTTGATTACGGAAGCCTATCGATAATGAAGGGAGTATCAGCGGGCTACTTGCCGCAGGATGGACTTTCCCTCAGCGGGCGTACCGTCTTCGGCGAAGGGATGTCCGTGTTTGCCGATCTCCACGCTCTCGAAAAGGAACAGGAGACGTTAACCCTGCGGATGGCGGAGCTTGATCCCGGAAGCGAGGAGTACCGGCTTGTTACGGAAAGGTTCCATCGGGCTGAAACGGAGTTCAACGCGCGCGACGGCTACACCATCGAAGCTCAGGTGGGTGCGGTGCTCACCGGCCTCGGATTCTCCAAGGACGATTGGAAACGGAATACCGAAGAGTTTTCGGGCGGCTGGCAGATGCGTATTGCGCTCGCCAAACTGCTGCTCGAAAAGCCCAACCTGCTGCTGCTTGACGAGCCTACCAACCACCTTGATCTCGAGGCCAGAAACTGGCTCGAGGAGTACCTGGGCAACTATCCTTACGCCTATGTTCTGGTTTCGCACGACCGCTATTTTCTTGACGTCACCGTGAAGAAGACCGCCGAACTTTGGAACAAGCGCGTCAACTTCTTCAGCGGCAACTTCGAGAAGTATGAGTCTCAGAAGGCGGAGCGGCTCGCTCAGCTTCAGGCGGCATACGAGAATCAGAGGCAGAGGATCGAGCAGCTTGAGGCGTTCATCAACCGTTTTCGGGCCCAGGCGACGAAAGCGAAGCAGGTGCAGAGCCGGATCAAGGAACTTGAGAAGATCGAACGGATCGAGGTTCCGCCTGGCGAGAAGTCCATCCACTTCCGCTTTCCGCAGCCGAAGCCGAGCGGCCGGGTTGTCGCTGAATTCAAGGGCGTTTCGAAGAGTTATGGAGACAAAGTGGTGTTCTCCGGCGTCGGCTTCATGATCGAGCGGGGCGACCGCGTGGCGCTCGTCGGGGTTAACGGCGCCGGGAAGTCGACGCTGATCAAAATCCTCGCCGGCGCTACCGCGGTCAGTGCGGGAGACTACACCCTGGGCCACAACGCCGAACCCGATTACTTCGCGCAGGATCAGTACAAAGAGCTTGACCCGAAGGCCCGCATGATAGATGACTTGGGTATCGTCTCCCCGCGAGCCACAAACACGGAGCTGCGCAGCATTCTGGGTTGTTTCCTGTTCTCGGAAGACGATGTATTCAAACCGATCGGCGTGCTGTCGGGCGGCGAGCGCAACCGCTATGCGCTTGCGCGGATGCTGATGATGCCGTCGAACTTCCTGCTGCTCGACGAGCCGACAAATCACCTTGACATGAAGGCGAAGGACGTCCTGCTCACGGCGTTGCAGGAGTTTACAGGTACAGTCGTGTTTGTGTCGCACGACCGCTACTTCATCGATAAACTGGCCACCCGGGTGTTTGAAATCGAGGGCGGTAACGTCGAGTCGTATTCGGGGAACTACGAGAATTACCTGTGGAAGAAGCAGGCCGCGGCCGAAGGCGCGGCCAAATCAGCGGCGGAGCCGAAGCCGGCTCCCGCCCTGGGCGGGAAGCCCGCGCAGCACCCGTCCAACCAGTCCCCGAAGCCGCAGGCGAAGCCGGATCCGAAGCCGGGAAAGCTCAACCCGATAAAGCTGCGCCAGATGAAGGAGCGCCGCCGCGCGATCGAGGACGAGGTCACACGATTGGAAGTGGAGATCGCGGATTTCGAACACGGCCTCGGCACGTTTCGAAGCGCCGGCGAGACCGCGATGTTGACAGAGCTTCTCACCGCCCGCCGCGCCGACCTTGAGACGCTAATGGCCGAGTGGGAGGAAGTGTCGAAGATCCTTGAGTCGAACCGGTAATCCGGGCGCGGCACGAGACAATACCCATCGCTGCCTTCAGGGCCGCAGGCGCCGATACAGGGCAGGCCGCGGATGCAGAAGCCGGGTCATTATTATCACGTGCCGGGAACACGTCTCCGCCATTCTCTGGCTGAACTTATCCGTTATGGGGACCCTGGCTTTCGCGCGAAGACGTGATGTCAGGAGTCGTGGATGAGCCAGCCGGCGGGGCCGGCATGCCTGTGAGTCAAGACCTGCGTGAAGTTCTGTCCCGCATGTGCTCTTCGACCGCGTTCGCGGAAATTTCCACCGGCTGGCCCCCGCTCACGATAACATCCGCGAAAGAGCGCGTCGGCAGAACGTAGCGTTCGCACATTGGGCGTACGGTCTCCGTGTACTGCGAATACACCGACTCCCGCGACCGGCCCCGTTCCCGGATGTCGCGCGCCAGCCGGCGGGCGTAGCAGACCTCATCTGGAAGCTCGACGAACACCGCCGTCCCGAAGAGCCGCCGCACAGGTTCATGGTGGAGGGCAAGAATACCTTCGACGATAAGGACCGGTCGCGGCTGAACGGCCTCCGCATCCGATTTCCTGGTATGCGTCGAGAAATCGTACAACGGCTTGTGAATCGCCTCGCCGCGGATGAGCGCGGAAACGTCCTTCTCAAGCAAGTCCCAATCGAACATGGCCGGATCGTCAAAGTTCGCTCCCGCCCGCTCGGCCAGGCTGAGGTGCGACAGGTCTCGATAGTAATCGTCCAAAGAAAAGTGCGTGGCCCCGATCCTTTTCACAAGCAGCCGGGCCAGTTCGGTCTTGCCCGAGCCAGACGGCCCACCGATTCCAACGACGTAAGGCGCAGGCACTCTCACTCCAACTCAATTGTAAGAAACATCAGCCGTCCGCCGCGTTCCACTTGTAGAACCAGTACGCTGCCGGACGCCTGGTGATCGAGGCTCGAGCGCAGCGTCTCCACGCTCGCTGTCGGCGACCCGTCGAGCATGTAAATCACGTCGCCGGGCTGTAGTCCGCTTCCTGTGTAGGGTGGACTGCCTGCTCGCGCCGCAACGACAACGCCGTACTGCCTCCGCAACCCCGGAAACATGCCCGCGATTTTTCTGTCGATCTCAACGCCGAGAATTCCGAGCTTCGCGAGGACGCTTTTCTCGGGATCCACCATGTCGGCGAAGCGGTTCGGATCGTCCCGCCGCTCGACCACCTCCACCTGGAGGTCAAGCTTTTCCGCGCTCCGCATCACTTGTAAGCGCACCTTCTCGCCCATTGGGCGACGGTACAGATTCACCTCCAACTGCCGCGCATTCTCCATGGGTTTTCCATCGAGACTCACCACGACGTCGCCGACTTTGAGACCTGCTCTCTCCGCGGGGCCCTCCGGCGTCACGTCGCCAAGCACCACGCCGTATTCCTGCTCGATACCGAGACCGGTCGCAAGTGCAGGCGTCAGCGTCTGCGCGTACACGCCGATATGTCCGCGGTGCACATGACCATTCTTGCGGATCTGCCGTACGACATCGCGAACGATGTTGCTCGGGACGGCGAATCCAATGCCCTCACTGCCTCCCGATTGCGACAGGATAAACGTGTTGATCCCCACTACACGGCCGTTTGTGTCGACAAGCGGGCCGCCGCTGTTGCCTGGATTGATCGGCGCGTCGGTCTGCACGTAAACCATCGCATCTTCGGGCTTGATCTGCCGCGCGGGGGAGCTGACAATTCCCATGCTTACAGAATTCTCCAGGCCAAGCGGGTTACCGAATGCCAGCACGATCTGCCCTTGACGCAGGTTATCTGAATTGCCGAGCGTGAGAGGCGCAAGACCCGTGCGCTCAATCTTGATGACTGCCAGATCGCTTTCGCGGTCGATTCCGACGATCTTCGCTTCGACGGTCTGGCCGGACGGCTTGAGGATAGATCGTCGTCCGGTAGTCTGCGCCCGTGTCGCGCGAAGCAGCACCTGTATCCGCCGTGCGCCCTGAACCACGTGTGCGTTGGTGACGATATAACCGTCGGCCGACACAACCACGCCGGAACCTGAGCCGTGCTGACGCGAGAGTTGGCTCGCATTGAACGCCTCGCCTTCTTCGGGGGCCGCGTACCCGGAAGTGAATATCTGAACCACGGAGCGGCTCACCGTCCGCGACAAGGCTTCGAGTGAACTGCTGAATTCCTGGAGCGGCGCTGGAGGCTTCGGCGCCGCGGGCGGGTTCTGCTGAGCGAGTACCGCGGCTGCTAAGAGAAGTGCCGTCGGCCATGAGGTCCAGTGCGCCATCCCTTCCAGTGTAGCGGCAGCACGATCGGGACGGCGGCGCATTTGTGATAAAAATGGAAGGACATGCCGCTAACCGTCAATGGCGAACAGGTGGACGACGCGCTGATCAAACGCGAGATTGCGGCCATGCGCCCGCGCTTCTACGAACTTGCAACCGGCGGCGATCCGGCAGGAAACGAAGCCACGCTCCGCGAATGGGCGCGGGAAAACGTGATCGAGCGAGTGCTGTTGCGTCAGGAAGCGGCGAAGGACCCCGAACCCGTACCCCCCGCCGAGCTTGAAGCTGCCCTTCAGGGTTGCGGAACCGGGCCGGAAGCGGCCGAGCAACGGCGGGAGGCGGAAATTCAACTCCGGCTGTCGCGATTGATCGAGCGGATCACGGCAAAAATCGCACGCCCAAGGCACAAAGACATGGTCGAGTACTACAAGAAGCACAAGGACAGCTTCTGGGGCGAAGAGTTCGTGCAGGCGGCGCATATCGTCAAACATGTCGATGAGAACACTACCGAGGAGACCGCGCGGTCCGCGGTCGAAGTGGCGGAAGCGGAACTCCGCGCGGGCGACGCATTCGAGGAAGTAGCTGAGCGCCATTCCGATTGCAAGGGCAACGGAGGCGACCTTGGTTTCGTTCCCCGGGGAGAGATGGTCCCTGAGTTCGAAGACGTCGTGTTTTCGCTCGCGCCCGGACAGGTCAGCGGCATCTTCCGGTCCCCCTTCGGATTTCACATCGCCACCGTGAAGGCCCGCAAACCAGCCGGCGTGCTCGCTTTCAACCAGGTGGAGAGCCAGATCGAGGAGACCCTCTTCCAGGGCAAGAAGGAACGGGCGCTCGAAAACTATGTAGACCGGCTCAAGGCAAAGGCCCTGATTGAAGCATGACATCCGCTCCCCATCCCTGTTGCGTGCCAAGCCGGCGGCGCGCCGAGATGCTGCGGATTTCGAGGCAGAATTCCGGGGAGCGGCAGCGAGCGACCTCCGGCTCGGCGGAAGGCATGATCAAGGTCGATGGCGGACGCTTCCTGATGGGCGCGGAATCCCCGGATAGTTTCCTCGCCGATGGTGAGGGCCCGATCCGTGAAGTGACGCTCGATCCGTTTCTTCTCGATACGTATCCGGTTACGAATGAGCGTTTCCTCGAGTTTACACGGGACACCGGCTACGTCACGGAGTCGGAACGTTTCGGCTGGTCGTTTGTTTTCCACACCCATATTCCGAAGGACATGTTCCCTTCCGTGGTCGAGGACACCGTGCTTGGAATCGAGTGGTGGTGCAAGGTGCCGGGAGCGGGCTGGCGGCGCCCGGAGGGGCCCGATTCCAGTATTCTCAAGCGGCTTAACCACCCGGTCACGCACATGGCCTGGAGCGACGCGGCCGCTTATTGCAAGTGGGCCGGGAAACGGCTTCCGACCGAGGCCGAGTGGG
>SXGT01379122.1_pt1 | contig 19187 bp, 16 predicted proteins | sample 3176221 | NCBI WGS metagenome assembly SXGT01 (sample SAMN11356862, study PRJNA531348) | freshwater metagenome | isolation source: freshwater sample F1-120 | place: China: Fuxian Lake, Yuxi | collected 2017-12-25
ACCTCGCCGCCGAACCGGCAACGCTCAGATCCTGGGCGACAGCGAAAGCCGACAAACCGAAATCGCCGGGCGGAAACCGTGGCATCGAATGCGACAGGTAGCCGGTCATGGGCCCAGAGAGGGGGATAGGCCTACTTTCCCGGGAACCATGTTGGGCAACCACCCAACAGCACGAGCCACCGTTCTCGAAGTCGCCAGGAAAATGAGCCAGTCCCCCGCCCGTGAACGGTTGCCCGCGGGTTATTGGAAGTCCGGGCCGAGCAGTTCCTGCAATTTGCCCAGAGAGCGTGTCAGCATAACGCGAATGGCGCCGTCGGATTTGCCGAGGCGTTCCGCAATCTCTTTGGACGGCAGCCCCTCCACGTAGCGCAAGCGCAGGGCATTACGCTGGTCCTCCGGCAATTTTTGAAGCGCCTCCAGCAGTTTTACTTCTCGCAAATTACGCGAGAACGCCTGGCTGGCCGTGGTCATACTGGCTACCAGCAGATCGACGATCGCGGCCTGTTTTGAGTCGCCCGACGCGCCGAGTGACGCCTCGCGGCCGGCATCCCGTTTTTGAGCTTCAAAGAACCGGCGATGGGCGTCGATGATTCGCCGCTCGGCAACCTGGCAAAGCCACGAGAATGGATCGCGCTCGGTCAGGTCGATGCTCGAAAGCGAGCGAACCGCTTCGATGCTCACTTCCTGGAGAATGTCCTCCGGTTCCAGTTTGCGGCGCAGGGCGGGGCCCAGTTGGCGCTCGATGAATGCCAGCAGATGCCGGTTGCGAAAGGTCAAGAACTCGACCAGGGCGTTGGTATCGCCCTGCCGCAGCCGTGCCACGAGCTGTGATTCTTCATCCGACATTGCGACCTCCCGGGTCAGCCCTGCGTACCGACAAAGTTGGCAGGCCGCGTCGTAACGGTTCACGGGCCAGGAGAGGGGGACAGGCACATTTTCCCGGGAACCACGTTGGACAACCTCCTGACAGAGCGTTGCACCGTGCGCGAATTCGCCGGGAAAACGAGCCAGTCCCCGGCCCGTGAACGGTTACGGCCGCGTCTGGTTGAAACCAACACAGTTTAGCGTGGGTAAAGTTTTCTTGTAACCGTTTACGGGCCAGGAGAGGGGGGCAGGCACATTTTCCCGGGAAGCACGTTGGACAACCTCCTGACAGAACGATGCGCCGCTCGAGAATTCGCCGGGAAAATGAGCCAGTCCCCGGCCCCGTGAACGGTAAAGTTTTCTCGACAGGCGCGTTGGGCTTCCGCTAATATGCATTGGACGCATCGGATGCCCCGGGGGTTCGCCGATGCCAGTCCCCTTTACTCAAGGACCATGATCATGCGATGCCGAGGCTGTTCCGGGCGAAGGACTGCGGTCATTGTTGCCTTTTTGGCGATTCTCGGGGCGTGCCTTGTGGCTGATGGGCAGACCGTGGCTCGCTGCGGCAAGGGTTGGCTTGAACGGGTGAACGGTTACCCGGTCTTGCACTTGAGTGGCACCCACTACGAGATGGGCTACCAGCATGGCGCTCTGCTCAAGGACCATGTGCAGCAGAACCTGAACCACATTCTGTACGAGAAAGGCGCCGCACCGGTGCAAATCGGGCCGCTGACGCTTTATCCTCGGGCGGCAATCCTCTCAATCAGCAACTACCAGATCAAGAAAAATCACATCCCGCAGAAGTACCTTGACGAGATTGCCGGTCTTGCCGCGGCGTCGGGGCTATCGTCCGAAGACGCCCGGATGGGCAATTTTCTGCCTGAAATGTTTCATTGCAGCGGATTCGCGGTGATGAACACGGCCACCGAGGACGGGACGCTTTATCATGGCCGCGTGCTGGACTACGCCTGTGATTGGAAGCTGCAGGAACATGCGGTGCTTGTCGTGGCCGAGCCGACGGGTGGTATTCCGTTTGTGAACGTGACGTACGCGGGATTCATCGGCTCGGTGACGGGAATGAATATCGAGCAGGTCGCGATCGGCGAGATGGGCGGTGGGGGGCAGGGGCACTGGGATGGCGTGCCCATGGCGTTTCTCGTTCGCGAAGTGCTCGAACGGGGCAAAGACCTGGAATCGGCGATCGCGGTATTCCGCGACTCGCCGCGCACCTGCCAGTATTTCTATGTGATCTCCGACGGCAAGACAAACCAGGCGGTGGGCATGGAGGGGTCGTGGAATCGGTTTGAAGTCATCAAGGCGGGCGCGGAACACCCGCTGCTGCCCAGAGCGGTCAAGGATTGCGTGCTGCTGTCGGCCGGCGACCGCTATCAGGAACTGGTCCGAAGAGCCGAATCGAACCACGGGAAGCTGGACTCCAGGGGCGCGCTGCGATTAATGGACCGTGGTGTGGCGACGCAGAGCAATTTGCACAATGTGCTGTTTGCGCCCAAGAGCAAGAAGCTCTGGATTGCCAATGCCACCGCGGACAAGCAACCGGCTGCCGAGCAACCGTACCAGGAGTTCAATTTCGCCGAATTGCTCAAGCGCACGCCCGATCCGAAATCGCCGGAGATTGCGCTGGTGGCGAAGTAGCCGCTGGCAATGCACCGTCGGATTCGTGGGCTGAAGGGCCAATCAGGGTTTCGATCTCTTGCTCGTCCAGCACTTCCTCGGCTTCGAGCGCCCCGGCGAGCGCGTCGAGCTTGTCGCGGTTCTTGATGAGCATTTCGCTTGCGCGGTCGCCGGCGGCGCGCAGGATGCGAGCAATCTCCTCGTCGATCAACTGGGCTGTGTGTTCGCTGAATTCACGATGCTCGTAGATTTCCTTGCCCAGGAAGGGATGCTCGTCGCTGGTCCGATACGCCACCGGGCCGAGGCGGTCGCTCATGCCCCACGCGGTGACCATGCGGCGGGCAAGCTTCGTGGCCTGCGTAAGATCACTTTCGGCTCCCGCGCTGTATTCACCGAAGATCAGTTTTTCCGCCGCGCGACCCCCCAGCACGAACACCAGCCGCGAGTGTAATTCGCTCTCGCCGATGTTGAGCCGGTCTTCCTCGGGCAATAATTGCGTCACGCCCAAGGCCCGGCCGCGAGGAATAATGGTGACCTTGTGAACGCGGTCGGTTCCCGGCAACATCCAGGCCAGCAGTGCGTGTCCGGCCTCATGAAAAGCCGTCAGCGTTTTTTCCTTGCCGATGAGCACCTCGTCGCGTTTCGGGCCCATCAGCACTTTGTCGCGGGCATGTTCAAAGTCGTCCATGTCAACCTTGTCTTTGCCGTTGCGCGTGGCCCACAAGGCGGCTTCGTTGACCAGGTTGCGAATGTCGGCGCCGGTCAGGCCAATCGTGCCAGCGGCTAATCGCTCGATGTTCACATCATCGGCCAGCGGCACATCGCGGGTGTGAACTTTGAAGATCGCCACGCGGCCTTTCTGGGTGGGGCGATCGACGGTGACGTGGCGATCGAACCTGCCTGGTCGCAGCAGGGCGGGATCGAGCACGTCGGGTCGGTTTGTGGCGGCCAGCACGATGACCGATTCGGTTGGGCTGAAGCCGTCCATTTCGCTGAGGATCTGATTGAGTGTTTGCTCGCGCTCGTCGTGACCGCCCCCCAGCCCGGCCCCGCGCACACGGCCCACGGCGTCGATCTCGTCGATGAACAAGATCGCGGGTGCCGCATCTTTTGCCGTCTTGAACATATCGCGCACACGACTGGCGCCCACACCGACGAACATCTGAATGAACTCCGAACCATTAATCGAAAAGAACGGCACTCCGGCTTCACCCGCCACCGCGCGCGCGAGCAAAGTCTTTCCGGTCCCCGGTGGTCCCATCAGCAGGATGCCCTTGGGAACCCGGCCCCCCAGGCGGGTGAATTTCGCGGGACTTTTGAGAAATTCAACCACTTCCTGCAGGTCGTTTTTTACGCCGTCCAGGCCAGCCACATCGGCAAAACTGGCGGGCTTCTTCAACTGCTCGTAGCGTTTTGCCGGGCTCTTGCTGAAGCCGCCGAGAATACCCCCCCCCATGAACTGATCGCGGGTCCGGCGAATCATCATCCACACTCCGGCGGCCATCAGCAGCGTAACCGCCAGGTAGACGAACATCAGCATTCCCGTGGCATCCGTCTGCCTCTCCGCCAGGACCTTGACTTTCTTTTCGAGGAGTTCTTTGTCCAGGTTTTCGCCCACCAGCGGACTCAGAACCACGATAAAGTGCTTCTTAAGCTCCACTTCCTTGACCTGCGTGGCCCCATCCTTGGTCTTCTCGACAAGGGAAACTTTTGGCGGGGAGTTAAACTCGCCGATGATCTGGGAATCCTGGAACTTGACCGCGTCGATGTTGCCCTTGGAGAGCTGCGTGCGGAACTCCGTATAGTCGATCTCGCTGCGTGGTGTGAAATCGCTTTGGAACAGCATCATCGCCACGGCCACAACCAGCAGCAGCGCCAACAGTCCGCCCGGCGATCGCAGAAATCTGGACAGCGGCGACAGCGGCTGCGATGGCACCTCTGCATCGGGGGTTGGGGTGGATGACGCCATGATTCCGAAGGGCTAAATTACCACTTGCGATGATCGCCAACGTGGAGAGAATTGTATCGCTTCACCCCTCAGGTTTCGACCCCGTCCCAACGATTCGCGGAAATATGCAGGCTGCGCCGCCGAATCCCGCCTCATTTCCATTGCGTCGTGGCACGGCGGCCATAATCATGCGCGGCGACCGCTATTTAGTGATCCGGCGTTCGGCCAACGTGCTTGCACCGCTTCAGTATTGTTTCCCCGGCGGCGGCATCGAGGGGGCCGAGTCGGAATCCGAGGCGATCATTCGCGAGTTGCGTGAAGAGCTGGGCGTCGAGATCCAGCCACGTTATAAAGTTTGGCACAACCTTACGCGCTGGAATGTGGACCTGGCCTGGTGGATGGCGGATCTCGGCGCCGATATCACGCCGGTGGCAAATCCAGCCGAGGTGGAATCCGTCCATTGGATCACGGCCGACGAGATGCTCGCGTTGGAAGAATTGCTGGAAAGCAACCGAGACTTTCTCGAAGCGCTGGCCGCCGGGGAGATTTCGCTGGTGAAACCGTTTGTCTCGGCGTAGTAGCTCGATCAGGGACAGGGCCGATCGGTGTTTTACATTCGGCAACCTGGTAGGGCCGGTTTTGCCGGCCGTGCATGGGAAGGTCGCGCGAATCCGGCCGGCACAGCCGGCCCTACGGCAGTTGTTCTCACAGCGACGGCTCCGATGCACAATGGGATCGGGACACGGGCGATCCGTGTTTTACATTCGGCAGCCTGGTAGGGCCGGCTTTGCCGGCCGTGCATGGGAAAGTCGCGCAAATCCGGCCGGCAGAGCGGGCCCTACAACAGCAAATCCGGCCGGCACAGCCGGCCCTACAGCAGCGAATACGGCCGGCACAGCCGGCCCTACGGCGGATAACCGATTGGACCTGGGGATCGGGAGTCATTGGTTGCATCGGCCTTGCCGCTCCGATATGTTGCGGGGCAGGTCATTGCCCGAAGTCCCGAAGTCCTTCGCCACTCTTCGCCACATAAGGAGAAACCAATATGTCGGAAGCCAACCCTGTGTCTCGTCGTGATCTGGTGTTGGGAACCTTGCCGGCCGTGGGCGCCGTCGCTGGTCTCCTGACCGGAACCGGCCTGTTGGCGCGCGCTGCTGCCATTGCCGACGAAGGGGCGGTCGATAACTCCGTCAAAACCCTGCTTGCCGCGAGCTACCAAAACGGCGCTTACACGCTTCCAAAATTGCCCTATGCGTACGATTCACTTGAGCCGCATATCGACGCCGCAACCATGACTTTGCATCACGACAAGCACCATCAAGCCTACGTGGATGGCCTGAACAAGACGCTGAAGGCCATGGCCGACTTGCGCGCCGCGGGGGGCGAAATCAACGCACCCTTGCTCACCGGTTTGCAAGAGGATCTCACCTTCAACGGCAGCGGCCACCTGCTGCACAGCATTTTTTGGGCCACCATGAGTGCCCAGGGAGGGGGGGAAGCCAGCGGTGCGGTGGGCGATGCCATCGCCAGGCAGTTTGGCTCGTTCGCCGCCTTCCAGGCCCAGTTCGCCAAAGTATCGGCCACCGTGAAGGGAAGTGGATGGGGCATTCTGGCCTACGAACCGGTGGGGGATAATCTGTTGATTCTTCAGGTCAAGCAGCACGATCTGCAAACGGTCTTCACCGCCGTGCCGTTGTTGCCGCTCGACGTCTGGGAACATGCCTATTACTTGAAGTACAAGAACGTTCGTGCGGACTACATCAAGGCATGGTGGAAGGTCGCCCACTGGCCGGCCGTGGACGCCGCCTACCAGGCTGCCCGGAAAGCCGCCGGGCATGCGTAAGAAATCTTCAGCATCAATGAAGCTTGAGCATCGCGGTGCGCCATTTTGATTCGAATACATCAAGCGGTTCTCCGACCAGGTGTTCCAATCGCTTGATCGCGGGTTGCTTGCCCGACGCCGGGGAGATGAATTCGGCGAACGCGGCAGAGTCAAGGAGCGAACGCTCGAACGTCAAGTGGTAGGCCAGCCCCCAGGAGTACGCGTACAGGCGAGCCGCCGCGGTGTCGCCGCCGCGGTGAGCGGGCAGGAACGCATCCGCATCGGCCGAAAGTAATTCGCTTAGCGGCAGAGGATTGGGTCCACGCAAGTCGGCATGCAAAGCCCGTAATGCTCGGCGATTGGGCGCGTCGATGCGCAACGTGTCGGACTCAAGCTGCCCCCCTTCGAACGTCAACGCCAGTCCTTCGTTAAGCCAGCGTGGCACGTCGAACTCGTGATGCGGATAGACGTAATTGTCGAGATAGGCGTGAAACGCCTCGTGATACAAGCGAGAATACATGTCGTCGGTGACTTGCAGGAACTTGTTGGCGTTGCGGCGATCGGCTTGCGCAATGTCATCGAGCAGCTTTTCGCGGCGCTCTTGCTGGCGGCGCTGTTCGGCGGCGATCACCGCTTTGCGCTCACTCGCGGCGATGCCCTTACGGCGCATTTGCTCGGCGAGCGCAGCCAATCGAGCCGGTAGTTGGGCAAACTCGGCGTCCAGGCGGTCTTTCACGGCCTTGTGCTCTGCCCGGGTCGTCGCGAGCTGTTCGTTGAAACGATTGATGTCGCTGCCGGCCGCGACGATGTTAAAGTCAGCGGCGAAAAACGCGGGATTGGCAATTTCCAATCCCAGCCCGCGCAAGAACGCGGCGTACTGCGGTTCGGCGCCAAACAGCATGATCTTCAAGTGCCGTTGGGGACTTCGCTGGGGCGGAAGCAATTGCCGATACGCGGTAAAGATTTGCTCGATACGCACGGCGGCGCGTCGACTGGTTTGCTCATCCGCCGTGCTTTCCAGCCAAAACCAGTTGCCGTGATAATTCCATTGCCGCCCCTCATCGCGTGTTTGGGAGGAGAGTTTAATGTCGTCCATTCGTCTTGCCTCGAACTTAGCGCGATGCATGAACCTGTCGAGCCGCCCGCGGAGTATTTTTCGCTCCGCATCATTGAGACTTTCCACGCTCGCGATCATGCGTCGCTCGATCGGCCGCACAACGAGGTTCATCGGCTTGCCTGGCAGGCGGCGGACTTCCATGAACTCCATGCCGGTGACTCCGTCGTCGGCCAGGATCAGTCCATCGATCGTCTTGCCGGTGGCTAGCGCGATGCGGTCAAACTTCCAGCCGGTTTCCAGGCGTGGGTCGCCGCTGGACTGGCCATAGGCGGGCAAAAAGAGCGCGGCCGAGAGGGCCAACGCCAGAACCGCGCTGCCGGTTATTCGAGCGCAGGCAATGCTTGGGAGAGCCATTCCTTTAACTTCGTCGATGGCGGTCGGATTTTCAATCCGATGAGCCGGTCGCACGTCGGGCCCTTTGAACGTCCGCCTGTCCAGAAAATCCCGGTTAATCAGGCATTGAGCTTCACGTCGGGCGAATCGGCGACATGGACCCAGACGTGCACATGGGGCGCGCCACGGAAGTACCAGACAAACGCTGGGCCTTCCAGACGCCAGCAATCCCAGAGCTTGTCTTGACCGACGTCGCCATCGCGATAGAACGCCAGCGAGCATTTGTCGAGACCCCCTTGGGCGTTCAGGCAGGCCACCACTTCGTCGCGGTCCGACTGGCGATACGGCGCGATCAGCGACTTGAGCACCGTCTGCACCAACCCCCGCTGATCGGTTGAGCATTCGGTCAGGGGAATGCCAGGAAAACCGCCGCTCGCGCCGCGAAAGCCGACGGCCGCCTCGTCCGGCAGATTGGCCACAAGCGCCATCTCGCGCTGTTTGCCGTCGAGCATCTCGAAGACCCTGTTGGCTTCCAGGGCTTGATGCCAGAAGACGTTGCCGGGGTGATTCGGTTCCTCGTCAAAACCGCTCGCCGCGTGGCCGTAAAAAATCGGCCCGCCAAATGCCACGTGTTCAGAACTGTTGCCATCGCAGCGCATGGTCATGTGGCGGCCGGTGAACACGAACTCCCACTTGTCGCTCCCCGGCGTGCCGAAGATTGCGAGGCTTTGGTCATGACCGAAGCCGCCGCAGTCGTCTTCCATTTGCTTGTCGAACTTCGCGTGCCACTCCGGCTGCGTGATGCCCTCGAAGATGGTCCGCACCAGGGCGACCTGGTCTTTGGTATAGAAGTCGCCATTCAGGCTCGGCTCCGTAACGTTCCAGTTGTTTGCCACGCGCGCCCGCAATAGACCCATCTTGGGGTGCTGATAATCCCAATCGAAGCAAACCTTCTCGCGCTGACCTGGCGAGAGCGACTCGTAGAGCAGCTTGACGACCGATTCGGGCTGTGAACTGGCAGCCTCGTCGGCGACGCTCCACAGGGGGGAGGCGCCCACGGCCACCGTTGCTGCCCCCGCGGCCTTGAGAAAATCGCGGCGAGTGAAGGCGTCGACGTTCGATTCACAATCGGGACAGACGCGCGACGGGTGATCCATAGGGCACCTCAAGTTAGCGGGATTTTGCGGGACGGACGATCCAGGGTGTTCATTAGACACCATCGGGCGTTCGATGCAAGGCAAATGTTTCCGGGGGTGATGCGCCGCCGGGCCAATCTTGGAACGGGGCTTTCACCAGGAGCTGAACTATGAGATTATGGCTCGGTTGCCACCCCTACTCCAGCTCCCAGCGATCCATGCAAAGTCAGCTTAAAGCCAGGCTCTCGGTTTTCATGTTCATGCAGTATTTCATCTGGGGTTCATGGTACATGACCATGGGAACCTATCTGGCCAACGTGCTGAAATTGCCTGGCGAAGAGATCGGCCTGGCCTATGGCGCGTTCGCGATCGGCGCCATGATCTCTCCGTTCTTCGTGGGTCTGGTTGCCGATCGTTACTTCGCGTCGGAAAAGCTGTTGGCCGCGCTTGGCATTCTGGGAGGAGTTGTGCTTTGTGCCTTGCCGCAGTTGACAACCTTCGGAACATTCTATCCGATGCTCATTCTGTATTGCGCTCTGTACGCTCCGACGTTGGCGCTGGGCAACTCGCTGTCACTGCATCACCTGCATGACGCCAAGACCGACTTCCCGCGCGTGAAGGTTTTTTCCGCGGTGGGTTGGATTGCCGGCGGCATCGCGCTGAGCCTGCTCGAGGGGGAGCAGTCGCCCATTCAGTTCTACCTGGCGGGCGGCGCCTCCGTCGTGCTGGGGTTGTTCTCGCTGACGCTGCCGCACACACCCCCCAAGAAGACCGGCCACAACGTCAGCCTCGGCGAAATCCTTGGCCTCGACGCGCTTGCGCTGATGAAAAGACCGTCGTTCGCCATTTTCATCAGTTGCCTGTTTCTCATCTGCATTCCGCTCTACTTCTATTTCGTGATGATGGGGATTTACCTGACGGAATTGCAGTGGACGGGGATGGCGGGAAAAATGACGATCGCGCAAGTGTCGGACGTCGTTTTTCTGTTCTTGCTGCCGCTGATGCTGAAGCGGCTCGGCTACAAAATCACGATTTCCATCGGCATTGTGGCCTGGTCGACGCGCTATTTCCTGCTGGCGGGCAGCGTGCATGCCGCGAACGTGCAGACCGCCCTGATCTTCGCCGCGATTTTGCTGCACGGCGTTTGCTACGACTTTCTGTTCATTGCCGGACAGCTGTACGTCGATGGCGAAGCCAACGAGCGGATCCGCGGCGCCTGCCAGGGATTCATCGCGTTCATTCTGTGGGGCGTCGGCGCGTTTGTCGGCACGGTGCTGGCCGGGAAAGTTCTGGGAGACCACAAGCTGGAAGGCGTGACCGGCCCTATCCAACACGATTGGCAAAGCATCTGGATGATCCCCGCCTGGGGCGCCGCGGCCGTGCTCGTGGCCTTCTTGATCTTTTTCCGCGAACCGGCCAGGTCACGCCCATCCGATACGATTGAGCTTACGGATGCGCCGGAAATCATTTAGCGGGCTGCCGTGCGCCGTTGGCAAATGCGACAATAGAACGTCGAACGCTGTGCTTGCACGATCCGTGTGATTACGCCCTCCCCGCATGACAGACACAATTCGTTTGCGCGATCGTAGACGCGGTGATGATTCTGATAGCCGCCGGCTTCGTTGAGTGCATTTCGGTACGTGCCGTCCGCCAAGGTCGATCCTTCGCACTGCACCGCTGACTCCAGCACTTCACGGATTGCGTCGTGAAGTCGTTGCCATTCACCCCGGTTGAGTCCCGTGCAGCGGCGCCGCGGATCGATCATGGCCCGGTGCAGAATCTCCGACGCATAAAGGTTGCCAATGCCCGCCAGGGCGCGCTGGTCGAGCAATGCCACTTTGATCGCGCGCCGCGAGCGGTGCAGCCGGCTTTGCAGAGTTTTCAGATCGATCACCAGTGCGTCGGGACCCATCCGATCGGGCCCGTAGAACGCATCAAACTCACGGGCCATCAGCAACCGCACGGTGCCCAGGCCGCGACGGTCCCAGAACAGAAGTTCGCGCGTGGAACCGCCGGACAGTTGAATTCGCAACCGCAGGTGCTGGGTGGTCGGCGGACCCACCAGCAGCACAAGACCGGTCATTCGCGGTTCGATCACCAGTGCGTCCCCGCGTTCCAGCCTCAGGACGACTCGTTTGCCAATCCGATCGACGGACACGATCTGCTGGCCCTCCGCTCGTCGGTTCAGGACGTCGATTCGCGGCGAGATGGCAATCGGCCGCTTGCGGCAGGCGGGACGCTCGACGCGGACAATCCGCGAGCCGGTCACGGCGGCCACTCCACGACGCATGGTTTCAACTTCCGGAAGTTCAGGCATCTAGGATTTCCGGGCGGCAGCGGTTAGATTGAAGGCCACTATGCTTTATCTCAACATCTTGCTTACCGTCAAGGACAAGGCCGACGCCGCCAAAGTGCGCGAGCTGCTCACCGAGGCCGGCCGGCTCTCGCGCGCCGAGCCGGGTTGTGTGCGCTGGGAGGCGTATCAATCCAACAACGACGAAACGCGATTCATGCTGCACGAGCGCTGGGAATCGCAGGCCGCGCTCGACGAGCATCGCAAGGCGCAGGCCTACACCACCATCTACCAGCCGCAGGTGTTGCCGCTGGTGACGCGCGAGCCGCATCCATCGACGTTGCTGGAGTAACGGGGGTCTCGTGTCGGTTGACAAGTCGGGCGAGCGCGTGCGGCGGATGTTCGGCGAAATCGCCGGCCGCTACGACTTGCTCAACCACCTGCTATCCTGCAACGTCGACAAGTACTGGCGGTGGTACACGGTGCGAAAGGTCCGGCCGCAGGGTAGCTCGCCGATTCTGGATGTCTGCACGGGCACCGGCGACCTGGCATTCGCCTGGCGACGAAAGTCTGAGGCGGACGTGGTCGCCGCCGATTTTTGCCATCCGATGCTCGTCGTCGGCAATCGCAAATTATCGAATCTGTCCGGCTCCCTCCCCTCGGAGGGGAGGGCTGGGGAGGGGGGTGCTTTTCGCGATATGTCGGCAAGCAACAGGGACGGTCTGCTCTTTGTCGAAGCAGACGCTCAAGAACTTCCCTTTCCGAGCGATACGTTTCAAATCGTGAGCGTCGCTTTCGGCCTCCGCAACATCAGTGATACCGACCGAGGCCTGCGAGAACTGAAGCGCGTTTGCCAGCCGGGCGGCCACGTCGCGGTATTGGAGTTCTCCATGCCGACCTGTTATCCGCTCAAGGCCGTTTACGGTTGGTATTTTCGAAACGTATTGCCGAAAGTCGGGCAGCTCCTCGCCCGCAACAAGCAACAGGCTTACAATTATTTGCCGGAAAGCGTGGGGGAGTTCCCGCAGGGGGAGCAACTTGCCGATCGCATGCGAACCGCGGGATTGAGCGGCGTCCGCTATTATTCCTTGACGTTGGGCATCGCTACTTTGTACGTGGGCAAGAAATGAGTGCACCTAATCGACCGATTGTCGTGGCGATCACCGGCGCCAGCGGCGCGGTCTACGGCGTGCGCCTGCTGGAAGTGCTGGTGGCGGCCGGCCACGACGTGCATCTGTCGATCAGTCCCTCGGGCCAGATCGTGCTCAAGCAAGAGATGGAACTGAGCGTCGATCTGGACCGATTTGAGATTTCAGATTTGAGATTGGAATCGACGGGGCCCGGCAGGATCACCTATCACCACTACAAAAACCTGATGTCGCCAATCGCCAGCGGCTCGTTTTTGACAGGTGGCATGGTGATCTGCCCATGCTCCGGCAGCACCTTGGGCGCGGTAGTGCATTGCGTGGGCGAGAATCTTATTCATCGTGCGGCTGACGTGCATCTGAAGGAGCGCCGCATGCTGGTATTGGTGCCGCGCGAGACGCCGCTTTCGATGATTCAGCTGGAAAACATGAAGCGAGCCGCCGAAGCGGGGGCGATCGTGCTGCCGGCAATGCCAGGGTTTTATCATGGGGCAAGAACGATTCGCGACCTGGTGGATTTTGTGGTGGCGCGGATTTGCGATCAGCTGGGCGTCGAGAACACGTTAATGAAGCGATGGGGAACATCCAAAATAAACCTGTCCGGCTCACATTAAGAAACTAGACCTGTCCGGCCCTCTCCCCTCGGTGGGGAGGGCTGGAGAGGGGGGTCAGGTTGCTCCTGAGCAATGCTCACACACATCAAACACCTGCTGGAAATGATCCGCTTCAGTCACACGCTGTTCGCGCTGCCGTTTGCGCTGTTGGCTGCGACGATGGCGATTGTATCCTTATCGAATCCCCCGCCACTTTCCATTCAACGGCCAGCAGCCGAACGGGGAGTGCTGCTTCCATTGTGGAAACCACGATTTCGCGCGTCGACCTCGAGCGTCTTGACCGGAATTGCGCTTTGCATGGTTTCCGCCCGCGCCGCCGCGATGGCGTTTAATCGCATCGCGGATCGCAAAATCGACGCGGCCAATCCACGCACCAGGACACGCCATATCCCGATGCGCGTGCTAACAGTCTGGCAGGTGTGGGCCTTCTTTGCTGCCTGCTGCATCGGATTCATAGCGGCAACGAAGTTGTTTTTTCCGAATCGTTTGCCTTTTTATCTCTCGATTCCCGTGTTGCTTTTTCTCTGTAGCTACAGCTATGCAAAGCGATTCACGGCGCTAGCTCATTTCTGGTTAGGCGCTGCATTGATGTTGGCTCCTGTCTGCGCATGGATCGCCATTCGCGGCGAAGACGTCGTCAATGATCCGCTGGATCTGCTTCCGGCCATGATTCTTGGCGGCGCTGTGATGCTGTGGGTCGCCGGGTTCGACATCATTTACGCCTGCCAGGACGTCGATTTCGACAAGCAAGCCGGATTGCATAGCGTGCCGGCTACGATCGGGGTCAAGAATGCCTTGCGATTGGCGGCAGTGTGTCATTTGGGAATGATCGTGCTGCTGGCCGTACTGCCCTGGTTTTATCCTCTTTTTGGTTGGGTGTATGGGTCCGGAATCGCGGCCGTCGCGGGGCTATTGATCTATGAACATTCCCTGGTGCGGGCGGATGATTTGACGCGGGTGAATGTGGCGTTCTTCAATGTAAATGCGGTGGTCAGCATCGGTTTGTTTGCGATTGGGGCGTTGGACTTGTTGACCTGAGGCGGATCGTTAGGCTTTAGGCATGATTTCTCTCGATTCCATTCGCGACAAAGTGCATTCCGGCGAACGGCTGTCGTTCGATGACGGCATGCTGCTTTACCGTCCCGATGTGCCGCTGCACGATGTGGGGGCGCTGGCCAACATCGTCCGCGAGCGCAAAAACGGCAACGTTGCTTACTACAACATCAACACCCACCTTAATCCCACGAATGTCTGCGTGTATCGCTGCGTGTTTTGCGCATTTCGCTCCGATCTGCGAAGCGACAAGGGCTACCTGATGAGCGATGATCAGATCCTCGCTCGCGGACAGGAAGCCACCGAGATGGGCGCCACCGAGATGCACATCGTTGGTGGTCTGCACCACCAGATGAAGTACGACTGGTACGCGCACCTCATTCGCCTGCTGCACGAAGCGTTTCCGAGGCTGCACCTGAAGGCCTGGACCGCCGTCGAAATCGACTGGTTCAGCCGCATCACCGGCAAGAGCGTGCGAGCGGTGCTGGAAGACATGCGGGAAGCCGGACTCAACAGCTTGCCCGGCGGTGGGGCCGAGATTTTTCACAGCGAAGTGCGCGACAAAATCTGCGAACACAAGGCCGACGCCGGTCGCTGGATCGAAATCCATCGCACGGCCCACGGGCTTGGGCTGCGGTCGAACGCCACCATGCTCTACGGTCATCTGGAAAACTCCATGCACCGCATCGACCACCTGATCCGCCTGCGCGACTTGCAAGATGAGACGCATGGTTTTCAAACCTTCATTCCACTGGCGTTTCATCCCGACAACACAGGGCTCAGCTACATCAAAAAGCCGTCCGGTTTGATGGACCTGCGGACGATGGCCATCAGCCGGCTAATGCTCGATAACTTCGACCACATCAAGGCCTATTGGATCATGCTCGGAATAGGCACGGCCCAAACGGCTCTGGCCTATGGGGCCGACGACTTGGACGGGACCGTGCGGCATGAACGGATCTACCACGATGCGGGAGCGACGACGCCCGAAACACTCAGCGTGGAAGAAATTCGCCGGCTGATCGTGGAAGCCGGTCGCGAACCGATCGAACGGGACACGCTTTATCACCGTGTGGAGCGCAGTGAGGCTGGCTGGCGGACGGGCGAGCTGGTGACCGCCCCGTAGGCTCGATCTTCAATCCGTCCCGCGCCCCTGCCGCCGGCTTCCACACACCAGGGCCAATCAGCAGCTATCCGCTGTAGGGCCGGCTGTGCCGGCCGGATTCGCGTGACTTTCCCATCCACGGTCGGCAAAGCCGGCCCTACCAGGTTGCCGAATGTAAAACAGTGATTGGCCCTGCACACACGGGTCGGATTGAAAATCCGACCTGCCAGGACTTTTCCATCGTGCTGGACCAACAACAACGCCAACAGCGGCAGATTTCGCGGGAACTTGGCTTTCGGTTATCATGTCAAATGGTTGCTGGCTGTATTCAAACCTCATTCGGGAGACATTCCGATGACGCAAAGGCTGTCATTTTTATGCCTGATTTGCGCATTGCTGCCTGCTTTTGTCGCCAGGGCCCAGCAGGACGAATCAGCATCCGGTGAGGCGGTTGGTCCGGCCGATCCTCTCGTCGTGCGTCTGCACCTGATGGATGGATCGGTGATCGCCGGAAAGCTGTCGGTCAAAGAGCTTGAAATCCAGACGAGATTTGGCCTGCTCAAGGTACCCATCGAGTCGCTGCGCAGTTTCACCCCCGGCCTGGCAAGTCACCCGGAGCTTGGTAAACAGGTTGACAGCCTCATCAATAAACTCGGCAGCACCGATTACGACGAGCGCGAGACGGCGCAAAAGGAATTAACGAAAATGGGCGAGCCGGTTCGACCCGAGCTGGAGAAGCACGCCTCGGATGGCGACAAGGAACGTCGCGAGCGTATTAAAGCGATTCTTGCGGATCTTGACGAAAGCCTTGAGGACGAGGACAGTGACGCGAAGCGCGAATGGCTGATTCCTCACGACGCGGTCGAGACCAGCGAATTCACCGCCATCGGCCAGATTGTCACGCCCCAGTTCAGCGTGACGAGCAAGTACGGTCCGTTGGTGATCAGGCTGAGCGACGTGCGCCGCGGCGAGCGCGCCCTGACCAAAAAGCGGAACACCGAGAAAAACCTCATGGTGGATGGCAGTAATCTCGCGCAACGCGCCATGAAAGAGACCGGCGTCCGTGTGGAGCGTGGCGAGAAGATTACTATCACGGCCGAAGGCAGCCTTGGCATGACGCCGTGGGGAAACGGTACATTCAGCACGCCCGATGGCGGCAGCAATTTTGGCTGGCTCGTGCAGGGATCGATTCCCGGCGGCATGCTCGTGGCCACCATCGGCAAGAACACGCAGTACATCAAGGTGGGCTCTCGGGCGACCATTCGCGCCCCCAAGAGCGGCAATCTTTTCCTGGGCGTCGCGATGCAGCAGGACTACGCGAACCAGGAGTTCCCCGGCGGATACCAGGTCAGGGTGGTGGTGGAGAGGAAATAGGAACGCAGATTAAAGCGATGCAAGATAAACGAAAAGTGATGGGGGATCGACGGTTATCCCCTCATCTTGCAAGGCTCATCCTTCATGGCTGCCGCATCGCCTGCACCACTTCAGCGGCGTAGCGACCGGGATTCTGATAGAAACGCGCGAGAGAGGCTTCATCGGAGAACAGGTATACCCGATTCTCGAAGAACACGCCGTGCTCACGCTTGCCGGGAACGGCCTGACCGCTGTCGAGCGATACGACAGGGTCGTTTCCAGACATCACCGGAGCGTACGAGTCCGGAGATTCGAGAAACTTCTTCTGTTCATCTGGACCGGTGAACAGGTAAGTGCGGCCGCGGTGGACGGCCCCCCAGCGTCGGTCGCCGACCCCCCACCGCTTTTGTTCCTTGAGAAGCACCGAGCAGTAGCCGTCGAGCGCCAGCGGCGGACTGCCAGGCGGAAGCTGAATCGCCGCAACCTGCGGCGCGACAATACCAACCGATGGTGTTTGAGCGCGTGGATCGCTTGTCGCCGGCATCTGCGGAGGATAATTGCCGGCAGCGGCAGGTGCCTCAGCTTGCAGCGCCGGCTGCAGCGGCGCAGCCGGAGCAGGTGCGTAGCGCGACGCCTGCTCGGTTGCAGTGCCAACAGCGCCCTGCACAGCGGCGCCAACCGACGCGACGGCGCCGCTCGCCTCGGCCTGGCGCCGCCGGAAATAGTCGGAATAGCGATCGTTGGAGTAAGCCGAAATGGCTGGACCTTGCGTGGCGCTCGTCGATGGCATGTTTGACCCCGTGGTCGTCGCGGCTTGCGGCGCCGTTTCCGCGGATGGAACCAGGACGTCCGACGGCCGAGACGCTTGCGCCATCGCTGCGCCAGCGCCCGTGAGCGCCGGGCCGGCGAGCGTGTCTTGCACGCGACCTCCCAATGAATTTGCGTACTCGCTCGTGCGATTCGCTCCAGCGGCAATTTGACCCGATAGCTGGCGGTAACCAGCGGCAACCTGTCCGAGCTGCTGCAAATATGGACCTGCCACCAAGGGGCAACGAAGTTGCGCGATCAACCGGCCATCGGCGGATAAGACGACGTCCGTGGGCAACATCGTCACGTTGTAAGCGCGAGCGACCTCGGCGGACTCGTCGGAGTTGATCTTTACGCAAACGAAGTTGGCAGCGAGCGCCTGGGCTGTCTCAGGCCGGCTGAAAATCTCGTGGTCAAGCTGCGCGCAAGGTTTGCACGAAGGCGCCCAAAAATGAACAAGCACCAGCCGATTGGTGTTGCCCGCAATTTGTTGGGCCGTGGCAATGTCTGGCTGCCAGGCGACGCCTTGCTGCTGGGGATAGCCCAACTGAGCGCCAACGGCCCAGATCACAGCTGCACCCAAAAAGGAATTAAATCGCCACATAGCGACAGGCCCCTGGAAAACGAAGAATCAACCGACAAAGACCCATTGGTCCCCAAGGTTATCGGTTAACCTGGGTGTGCCAATCGTGCAAAAATTGCTGGTTGGGCGAGATTTGGCGATCTTGGAGGGGTGCATATCGAACCCCCCAAATTGACACAAGCCAGCGACATCCTCCCGGTGCTGGCAAAAAAGTCGGCGAATCGGAAAAGTTTATTGATAGGTCGCTTGACAGCAGCCGACAGTTGAGTATGATGACGTAAGTTAAACGGTTTGCTTAGCAGACCGACGCTACCAGAGATTGCAGTAAACCCAACTAGCAATCACCCCAAGAACGGAGCTTGGGATTGCCCCCAACAACGGCCGGATTTGTCTCGTAAGGGCCGGGGGATGGGAAAGAATGCTTCTCGACCTCGTTTGCTGCCCATGTAGCCGGGCGACCGTGTTGAAGACTCAGGCGTGTTGAAGACTCAGGGTTGAAAACTCTGGTCGGGCGCGATCTTCACCGTGATTCGGTAGCAGCCAAACGAGTGCCTGATGTGTCGTGAATGGTTTTCACGCCGTCATCCGAGAGGTATGGCGTCCCGCGTCGGTTCGGGCGGCCAATACTCGGACCTGTGATGCGTCCATCTGCTCAACGTTACTTTTTCCTTGTAAAGGCATTCGGCATCAACGCTGAAAGGCCATTCATCGTCAGGGGATCGCCGCACGCGACCCCACGCTAACGCGCTTGGTTCTCTCTATACGCCTATGCTGGGCGAATCATTCCATTCCAGGTGAACAACATGGCACAACGCAGAAAAGGGGGAGGTCGCATGCGCGGACGCGGTCTTGGCCCCGGTCCCGGCCCTCGTCATCGCGGTCGTCAAGGCGGTGGTGGTGGACCTCGCAGGTTTCACAACGGCAGCAGTAACAATGGCGAAGGCTTCGATCGCCCGCCCCTCCAGGAAGGCGAACTGGGCGCAGGCGACAATGGCGACCCAGGAATCGTCGAAGAAGGTTCAGGCGTGCTTGAGCTGCACCCTAACGGCTACGGCTTTCTTCGCAGCCCCAAGAACAACTACACCCGCGAACGCACCGATCCGTTTGTGCCCGGCACGATGATCGAAAAGTTTGCCCTTCGCGAAGGCGTCCTGGTCAACGGCATGGTGCAGCACAGCCGACGACAGCAAGGACCGCGAGTCAAGGAGATTCTGGATATCGATGGCATGCCGCCCGACGACTACATCAACGTCAAGGGCTTCGAAGAAAAGACACCCATCAATCCCGAGTCTTGGCTGAAGCTGGAGACCGGTCCCACCCCGCTGACCACGCGCGTGATGGACTTGCTGACGCCGCTCGGCCGCGGGCAACGGGCACTGATC
>SXGT01939550.1_pt1 | contig 19185 bp, 15 predicted proteins | sample 3176221 | NCBI WGS metagenome assembly SXGT01 (sample SAMN11356862, study PRJNA531348) | freshwater metagenome | isolation source: freshwater sample F1-120 | place: China: Fuxian Lake, Yuxi | collected 2017-12-25
CTGCTGCCGGTGTCCGGCTGGCTGCCCGGCTGATCGCGCTCCGGGTCGCATCCACGCCGGGCGGCGCGGATAATGCGCCGCATGGACATGGTGACGCAGATGGCGCTGGCCGGCGGACTGGCCTGGGCGAGCGGTATCCGACTCTATGCCGTCGTGTTCCTCGCGGGCGTCATGGGACGCTACGGGTTCCTCGACTTGCCGCCAGCGCTCGAGGTGCTCGAGCAGCCGCTCGTGCTCGGCGCGGCGGCCGTGATGCTCACCGCCGAGTTCGTCGCCGACAAGGTGCCGGCCTTCGACTCGCTGTGGGATGCCCTGCATACCTTCATCCGCATCCCGGCCGGTGCGGTGCTTGCCGCAGGCGCGCTCGGCGAACTCGATCCGGTCTGGGTCGCCATCGCCGGCATCGTCGGCGGCACTATCGCGTCCACCGCGCATGCGACGAAGAGCGGCAGCCGCGCGCTCATCAATACGTCGCCCGAGCCGTTCTCGAACTGGATGGCGTCGTTTTCCGAGGACCTCATGGTTCCCGCCGGTTTCCTGCTTGCGGTGAATTTTCCGTTCGTGTTCCTCGGGCTGCTGCTTTTGTTCATCCTGCTGGCGCTGTGGTTCCTGCCGCTCCTGTGGCGCGGCGTCAGGCGGATCGTGACGAGCCTCAAGCGCGTGCGCGCATGAGGCTCTTTGTCGCACTGCTCGTGCTCGCCGCGGGCGAGGTGCTCGCGCGCGGCAGTTTTACGGTCACCGAGGGCACGAATTTCTCGGTCGACGTGGCGCCCGGCGGCGAGCGCGCGGTCATCGACCTGCAGGGGCGGTTGTGGCTCGTGCCGCTTGCGGGCGGGGCTGCGCTGCCGCTCACCGATGGCCTCGCTGACGATCGCCTGCCGCGCTGGAGCCCGGACGGAACGTCCATCGTGTTCCAGACCTTTCGCAGTGGCAGCTGGGATCTCGCGCTGATCAACGCCGATGGCGCGGGTTACCGCCGGCTCACCGACGACCCGGCAGACGAGCGCGAGCCGGCGTGGAGCGCGGACGGCAAGACCGTGTACTACGCGGGTGATGCCGCCGGGCAGTCGGATATCTGGCGCGTCGATGTCACGACGCTCGCTCGCGAGCGGGTGACAACGGTCGAAGGCGACGAGTACGCTCCGGCCGTAGCGGCCGATGGGGCGCTCGCGTGGATAGGCGATGCGGGCGGCGTCGCGCTGTGGATCCGTGAGCCGCGCGCTGAACCGCGTCGCCTGTTCCCGGCGCCCGGTCGCCGCCTCGGCACGCCGCGCTGGAGCCCGGACGGGTCGCGGCTGGCGCTGGCGGTGCCGGCGGAGGAGATGGGCTTTCCGTCGATCGCGCGCCACCGCCTCGCGCTCATTGCGCGCGCCGATGGCGTCCGCAGTGATCCGGCACTCGCGCTGCCGGATCTGTTTCCCTTCGCGCCCGTCTGGCTCGACCCGGACGAACTGCTGGTCACGGCCGATGGGGGCTTGCGTCGCGCGGCCCTCGTGGGGCCCGCCGTGACGGCCGTGCCGTTCAGTGCACGCTTCGATTTTCGCAAGCCCCGGCGCACGCGTTCCCCGTCGCTCGCCGCGCGGCCGAGTGAGCCGGCACTCGGTATCGTCGAGCCCGTGCTCGCGCCCGATGGCGGCAGCATCGCTTTCTCGGCACTCGGCGATCTCTGGCTGCGTACCGCCGACGGCCGTGTCGAGCGGCTGAGCGAGGACACCTTCGTCGAGCGCGACCCGGCGTTCTCGCCGGGTGGTGCCTACCTCGCCTTCGTGAGCGATCGCGGCGGCAGCATGCAGGTGTGGGTGCGCGAACTCGCCACGGGTCGGCTGCGCGCTGCCACGCGGGTGAACGGTGGCGTGCGCTATCCCGTGTTCTCGCCGGATGGCATGCGCATCGCGTTCCAGCAGCCGGGGCCACTCGGCAACCAGGACTTCGTGGTGCGGGTGGTCGATCTCGCGAGCGGTGCGGTGACGCCGGTCAAGACGCCGCCGCTCTGGCCCGGACGCATGACCTACACTGCCGACGGCGCGCATCTCGCGATGCTGGTGCTGACGGGCACGTCGCAGCGCTCGCGCGAAGGCGCGAACCGGCTCGGACTCGCCGGCGTGAACGACGGCAGCTGGCGGCTGCTCGAGTGGCCGGCCGCGTTGCGACCGGAAGGCGGTTTGGCGCTCGGCGAGAACGGCCGCTCGCTGCTCACGCTTCAGGACGGCGCGCCCTGGCGTGTGCCCGTCGATGCCACCGGCGCACCGGCAGGCGACCCGCAGCGCCTTGCCGATGAGCTCGCGGAGTACGTCAGTACCGGCGGGGGTAAGATCGCGTGGCTCGGTATCGACGGCCTGCGGCTGCTGGCGTCTGCCGCTGCGGCACCGACAACGCTGCCCTTGCCGCTCCGCTGGTCGCCGGACGCGCAGGGCGAGCCTTACCTCATCCACGCGGGCCGACTGTACGACGGTCGCGGCGCGAACTACCGCACCGACGTCGACGTCATCGTGCGGGATGGGCGCATCGCGGCCATCCGCCCGCATCGCGAGCATCCCGCTGGCCTCAACGTGATCGATGCGTCGGGCAAGACGCTGTTGCCGGGCCTCATCGAAAACCATGCGCACTTCCAGGGCAGCGACGGCGAGTGGGTTGGACGCGCCTGGCTGTCGTACGGGGTTACCACGGTCGTCGAACCCGGCGGATTGCCCTATGAGTCGCGGGAACTGCGCGAGAGCTGGGACAGCGGCGCGCGCGCCGGGCCGCGGCTCGTCTTCGCCGGGCCCCAGCTCGACGGCGCGCGGCGCTACTTCCCTTTCGCGAGTCACGTCGAGACGCCAACCCGGCTGGCGCAGGAGCTCGAGCGCGCGCGGCGCCTCGGCTACGGCATGCTCAAGACCTACACCCGCATGCCACCCGAACAGCAGGCGGACGTGATCGCACGTGGCGGGCTTGTGACCTCATCGCACGAGATCTGGCCCGCGCTTGCGCTCGGCGGCCAGCGCGTCGAGCACCTGCGCGGCACGAGCCGCGCAGGATTCTCGTCGAAGCAGACCGATCTGCTGCGCACCTATGCGGACGTCACCGGTATCCTCGGCGGTCCGCGCGCGATCATTAGCCCGACGCTGGTCGTCTCCGGCGGGTTCTTCGACTGGTGGTTGCGCCATCCCGAGATCGCGCGGAACCGTCAGCTCGAAACGTTCTGGCCGCCTGCCTATCGCGCGGGACTGCAGGGCCTCGCTCAGGTCGTGGCGCGGCGCGAACCGCTGCTGCGCGAGGGCGTCGGGAACGCGCGCGCGGCGACGCTCGCGATGCACCGCGCCGGTGTGCGCCTGGTCGCCGGCACCGACGCACCGATCTTTCCCTACGGCCTGTCGCTGGTCGTGGAGCTCGCGAACTACGTCGAGGCGGGGCTCAACCCCGCCGAAGCCCTGCACACGGCGACAGGCGGTGCCTCCGACGCGCTTGGTCTCGGTCGGGAAATCGGCAGCATCGCCGAGGGGCGGCTCGCAGATCTCGTGATCGTCGACGGTGATCCGCTTGCCGACTTGAGCGATCTGCTGAAGGTGGTGGGCATCGCGCGGGGCGGCCGTTACCGCACGCTCGATGAGCTGCTCACGCCGCCGCCACCGGCGTCTGACTGAGCGATCGGCTGCAGTGACCGATCGGACTGGCGTTCGCCGCTACGTCGCCGAAGACTTCAAATGCCGAGCTTGCCAAGCGCGTCGGCGACCTGGCCCACGGCACCGGACAGCCGCGGGTGGTCGGCTTCGAAACGCAGCATCAGTTCCCGCAAGCGGGACTCGGCGGACTGGTTTGACGAGGCGCCCGCAGCGGTGCCGGGAATGTCGGCGAGCACCTGCTGCAGCAGCGCTTGCGACTGGGAGTCGAGCGACCGGGTTGCCTTCAGTTCGCGGTCGAGCTGGACAAGTAGCCCCTGCAGTCTCTGCTGATCCATGTATGCGCCCTGCGTGTAATAGACGGCGAGAATTCCGCAGCCATTATGCACCCGACGCGGAACGCGGCCAGGCCGCGCCAGCGAATGCTGCGACTGCGAGCCAGCCGGCGGATGGCACCGGCACGGCGCCGATGTCACCGTCCGACACGGCAAGCGCGTACCTGGAATTGCGGAGCTCGTTGACGTAGTTCACGCCATACGCCATGTCGAACCCGTAGGCGGTATTCGTCGTCGAGCTGATGCAGCAGGATACCAAGGCGCAGTTCGATCTAGTCCGGCAGGAGATTACGCTGGGACGAACTCAGCCCAGGTACCCACGCCCGATGTCGTGCTGCCGAAGCACCAGCACTGCGCGATCGCGCTCCTGCCGCATGACCCAGCGCAGCCCGATGCCAGACTCGCCGCCGCCGGTTTCCGATTCGATGGTGAGGACAAGCTGGTCGCCGGCATCGGCCGCGATCGGCTCCTGCAGCGGCGCGAACACCTGCTCCCAGTGAGTCGGTGCCGCCGTCGGGCTGGTCTCGAGCCAGACGCCCGGCACGAGTTCCGCGCGCCACCAGAGCGCGAGGCCGTGGATCACGGTGGGCATCGTGATCGGCCAGTGCACTTCGCCACGACGCAGTCCGGTGATCTCGTCGTTGAACTCGAGCGCATCCCAGCGCCGCGCGCTGTCGCCGGGCAGGAGATCGGCCGCGGCAATCGTGCGCACATAGACATTATCGAAGCTCATCGCTTCCGCGGCGCGGAAGTCGAGGCTGAGCGGCGTCGCGCGCCAGCTCGTGAGCTCGCGCCACAGCGTATCAGTCACGACAGGCGCCACCCACTGCTCGATGCGTGCCGGGATGAGCAGGCCGCCGGGTTTCAGGAAGCGTTGCGCATCCACCAGCGTTTCGACCGCGTTCTCCTCGAGCGCGAGGTTGCCGAGGATTTCCGCGACCACGACATCGACCTTCGGCGGGTCGGCGATGTCGCCCGAGTGGGAGCGCCAGAACTGCAGGCCGGGTATGCGGTTCGCGTCGGCCATGTGCGCGGCGAGTTCGATCACGTCGCCATGCTCGATGATGTGCACCTCGCGCGCGCCGAGCCGCGCTGCCATGAAGCCGAGTACGCCGGTACCGGCGCCGATGTCGGCGACCGTCGTCTCACCGGGCCGGATCACCTGGCGCAGCGCCGCTTCGAACGCAGCCGAGCGCACGCGGTCCGCGAGCATCTTGCGATGGAATTCGATCAGCATGGCCGTTGCGCCAGCGTCAGCGGGCGGCTGCCCGTTCCGGAATCCGGATCGTCAGTGCGTAGACGCTGACCGCCAGAAACAGCGCCGCCAGCGAAAAGAACAGCACGTTGGGGCCGAGCCCGTAGAGCGATGCGCCGGTCAACGGCCCGAGTACCGCTCCGATCGTGTTCGCGGCCGCCAGGTAACCCGAGGCGGTGCCCTGTTCGTGCGGCCCGACCGCGATGCTGCCGCCGCCATTGATGCCGGGTGTCGCGAAGGAGAACGACAACCCGAGCAGCATGAAGCCGGCGATGAGCCCGAATGTCGACTCGGCCGCGGACAACGTGAGCAGACAGGCGATCATCGCGGGCCCGCAGAGCCGCAGCAGCAGTTGCGGCCGGATATGCAGTACCTGCAGCACCATTCCCTGCACCAGGACGATCACGAGCGCCATGCTGATGAGGCAGAAGCCCGCGATGCGTACCACGCCGGCGGGCTCCGCAATCCCGAGCTTGTCCTGGATGAAGAAGCCACTCGACAGCTGCACCGAGGAAAACGTCAGGAAGAAAAAGAACCACATCAGCATGAAGGGGCGGAGCCGCGGGTCCGTCGCCTTCAAGGTGCTCACCTGCTGCGTCACGTTGTGCCGTTCGGGTTCCTTGAGCAGCTTTACCGCTGCGACTGCGGTGATCAGCATCAGCGCGCCGGCCACATACATCGGTACCAGGATGCCGGTGAAGGCCAGGCTCGCCGCGAGCAGCGGGCCGATGACGGCACCGAGGCTGTTCGAAGCCCCGAGGATCGCCATGCCCTTGCCGCGGTCTTGCAGCGTCGTGACATCGGCAATGTAGCCGCCGGCCGACGGGTACAGGGCGGAGCCGGTCGCCGAATAGATCGCGCGCGAAAAGAACAGGCCCACGGCCAGCCCGACGACGGAGATCCAGCCCGCGAGCCGCGCCTCGAACGCCAGTCCGACCAGCAGGGTGCCGATGGCACTGCCGGCGAGACCAAAGATGAACACCGGCTTGCGCCCGATTGCGTCACTGCGCTTGCCCCAGTAGGGCGCGAAGAACACCAGCGGCAGGCTTGCCGCCGTCAACACCAGGCCGAACTGGATCTCGGTGAGTCCCGTGCTGCGTGCGAGCGGACTCACGATCGTGAAAATGAGCGATTGCCCGATCGCGAACACGGTGACTCCGAAACCAATGAGAAACAGTCGGGCGCGGAAGTTTTCGGTGGCGGGTTCGGTCACTGGGGTTGCTCGCGGCGGGGAAGGGCGTAGGCGCGGATCAGATCGCCCGGCTTAGGATAAATGAATGCATGACCGCCCGCTGCGACAACGACGAACTGGCGGCCGTCGGCCTCGTATGACATCGGCAGCGAGAATGCACTCGTGGGCAGGCGGCTCTGCCAGAGTTCGCGTCCTGTCGCTGCATCGAAAGCGCGGAACAGATCGTCGCCCGTCGCGCCGATGAAGACGATGCCGCCCGCAGTCAGCAGCGGACCGCCGAAAGTCGGCGTGCCCCACTTCAGCGGCAGCGGCAGCGAGAACGGCGCGCCCGCCATCGGCGGTGGCAGGCTGCGTTCGAAGCTGCCGAGGGTCGAGCGCCACAGGATCTCGCCGCGCTCGAGATCGACTGCGACCAGCTCCGCGTACGGCGGCGCCGTGCAGAGCGAGGCGGGTGGAGCGAGCAAGGCCTGCTGCTTCAAGGCGTAGGGCGTGCCGCGCAGGAGAGCGGGCGCACCCATCATGTTCTCGTTGGTCGTGTCGCCAACCGCCGCGGCAAGGTTCGCGGTGGGGATGAGCTGCGCGTAGTGCGCCATGCGCAGCACGTTGGTGACGAGGATCCGCGACCGGGGATCGATCGCGACACCGCCCCAGTTCACGCCGCCGGCGGTGGACGGCACGATGATCGAGCCTTCGAGCGACGGCGGCGTGAAGATCGGTCCGCGCCGCGCCGTCTTGAAGTACTCCACGCAGCGGCGCCGCTCCCACGGCGTGATCCCCCAGAAATCCTCGTCGCGGAATTCGTGTGGCACGAGCGGTGGCGGTTTGCGCGGGAAAGGTTGCGTTGGCGACAGCACTTCACCCGGCACGCCGCCCTGCGGGACGGGCCGCTCGTCGATCGGGAAATACGGCTCGCCGGTCTCCCGATGGAAGATGTAGAGCATGCCCGTCTTCGTGGCCTGCACCACGGCAGGAAAGGGCGCGCCGTTGCGCCTGAGATCGACCAGTGCGGGCTGGGCCGAGTTGTCGTAGTCCCACACGTCGAGGTGCACGGTCTGGAAGTGCCAGACCACGGCGCCGGTCGCGCCGCGCAGGGCCACGATGGAGTCGGCGTAGCGGTTGTCCCCGGGCCGCGTGCCGCCGTAGAAGTCGGGCGAGGGGCCGGACGTCGGCAGGAAAACCAGGTCGCGCGCCGCATCCGCGCTCATCATCCCCCAGACGTTCCCGCCACCCGTGCCAGCCGTTCCCTTTGGCCACTCCGCCTGCATTGGGTCGGCGGCATCGCGCGGAATCGGGTCGAAGCGCCAGCGGCTCAGGCCGGACCGCGCGTCAAAGGCCCGCACCGCACCGTCGGGAGCTGCGGCGCGATGGAAGTCGCGCACGCTCGTGCCGACCACGACCACGTCGTTGACGACGAGAGGCGGACCAGGAAATTTCACTTCGCCGATGTCGGCCGGTGGTGCGGCGGCGAGTACGGCGGGCTCCACGTTGACGACGCCTTCGCTGCCGAACGCCCGGCACGGTTTACCCGTGCGGGCATCGAGCGCGATCAGCTTGAGATCGTGGGTCGCGACGAACACGCGATGACCGCAGATGTCGTCTTCCGCCACCGCGCGATCTGCCCAGTAGGCAACCCCCCGGCAGTTCGCAAAGGGCGGGTTCTGCAGTCCCTCAGGATCGCCGGGTGTCGCGTAGCCGCCGATGCGGCTGCCGGGCTCGTACACCCAGCGCTCGCGTCCGGTGGCAGGATCGAGCGCGATGACGCGGCCGAAGGGCGTACAGAACGTCAGGTGGCCACCGGCTTCTGCCGGCAGCAGGATCGGGTTCACCTCGACCTTGGACGTCTTGTTGAGGAACGCGCTGCGGCGGGCAAGTTCGCCCGTGCGGTACTCCCAGGCGATCTCCAGTGTGCCGACGTTGGCGGGTGTGATCTCGGCGAGGGCGCTGAACTTGCGCGCGTCGCTGCCGCCGACAGCCGGCCAATCGGCGGCCCGGGCCGTCAATACGCCCAGGACCGCGCAGGCGAGTAACGTGAGAATCGTGCGTCGCATGAGCGCGATGGTAACGGATGCCGTCCGGGGCTTCCGGCCCGTGGCCAGTAACGCCGCTCGCCTTGACGCGCGCGGTGCCACCCGGCACCTTGCCCGGACGGCAACTCGCAGGGGCAGGCGCATGCAGTACGACCTTCAACCCGGTTCCGACCGGCGTGGCTTCATTCTCGGCCTGGCAGGCGCGCTCGTTGCGGCTCCCACGCTCGCCCGGGCCCGCGGCGCGACACTCGATCTCGCCAGGCCCGAGGACGCCTTCACCGCGATGCTGCGGATGCAGGGGCGGCTCGACGACCGCGATTCGCCGTGGTGGTACTTCGGCCGCATCTATGGCGTGGTCGGCGATGGCTCGCCGCGGTTGCTCGTGCGCTTCGAAGGACTGGAGATCCCGCGCTACACCCTCTCGGGACCGGGCGAGTACGCGGCCACGGGAGTCACGACGTCTTACTTCCAGGACCCCTGGACCAAAGCGGTGCTGACCGAGTTCGCCAACCCGATCACCGGCAAAACCAATCTCGTGAAGCCGAACATGATCGGCGGTACCGCCGATCCGATCGTTTTCTATTCCGTGCGTGGTTCGCGACCCGCGCGCGTCAAGCCCGCGGACTGGGCGTACACGGCGAAGAACACCTGGGACTTCCACGGCGACACCGTGTGGCTGTCCCACGACCGGGTCTACCCGCCGGGGATGCCGCAGCCGATGGGCGAGTCGAGCGTCGGCAAGGCGAATCTCGCCGACGTGCTCGATACGGCCAAGGCCTTTGTGCCCGCGAGTTTTTCGTCGACCTACTTTGCGCCTTGGCCGCGCTGGATGGAAATGGCGGGCCAGCCCGGCCATGTCATCTGGCACGCCGACGGCATCAAGCTCGGGTCCATCGACGAACTGCCGAAGGATTTCCGTGCGCGCATGGAGGCGCAATATCCCGAGCGGCTGCGCGCACTGCCCTACAACCCGGAGAAGAAAGCATGAGCGAGTCCCATGACGACACGCCTGGCGTCGATCGCCGCGACCTGTTCGCTGGCGCGCTCGGCGGGTTGCTGATGGCGCAGGCGCTCGGTGCCGGCGCGACCGAGGCGAAGCCGGGTCAGAAGCTGCCGGCGTACTACCGCGACAAGATCAAGGAAGGCGTGTATCCGCCCTGCGACGAGCGGCTGCGCGGCGAGATCGACGCCGTGCTCCGCCGCACCGAGGAAATCTGGAACGCGCAGGAATGGTGGAAGCTGCCGGAGGAAATCTGGGATCGGGACGACGCGAACCCGATGTACGTCGCAGAAGAGCTCTACGACGTGCTGATCGGCTGGCCGACGCTCGACAAGTACATCTTCCCGCCGAAGAAGGGCCTCGAGGCTTTCCGGTGGGGCTATGCGAACCTGTGGGTGAAGGAACTCGCGCCGGGGCTTTGCCTCGCGCTCTACGATCACTGGTTCGAGATCAAGATCCGTGCGCCGGGCCCGATCGGCACGCCGCGCGCAGGCTTTGACCGCGTGCTGTCGATCTACCGCAAGACCGACAAGGGCTGGCGGCAAAGCCTCTATGCGCAGTGCCCATTGGGGCCTGACACCTACATCCGCCGCGCGCTCGAGAAGCTCGTCCGGCCCGACTTCCCGGATTTCGTCGAGGAAGTGAAGCGCGGCCGTATCGACGACCCGCGGCTCGCACCCGGTGGAGCAGGTGAGCGATGAACGTTGTCATCACTGGCAGCACCAAGGGCATCGGCCTGGGGATGGCGCGCGAGTTCCTGCGCCGCGGCCACCCTGTCATGGTGTCGAGTCGCGGTGAAGCCGCGGTGCGCGAGACGGTTGCCGCACTGGCGCGTGAATTCCCGAGCGTGAAGGTGGTGGGTCATGCCTGCGATGTTGCCCGCTACGCCGACGTGCAGGCGCTCTGGGCCGCCGCGGCCGCCGCTTTCGGCAAGGTCGATATCTGGGTCAACAACGCCGGGCGCGACGGTTCGAAGCTGCCGTTCTTCATGATCGCTCCCGAGGATCTGCGCGCCACGGTCGAGACCAACCTCATCGGACTCATGAATTGCAACCGCGTCTGCATTCCCGGCATGTACCAGCAGAAGGGCGGCTGGATCTGGAACATGGAGGGCTTCGGCAGCAACGGCGCTGTTCGCCCCACCGTCAGCGTGTACGGCGCGACGAAATACGCCTTGCGGTATTTCACCAAGGCCATGGTGGCGGAGCTGAAGGCGACACCGGTGAAGGTCGGCTACCTGAGCCCTGGCATCGTGATCACCGACCTGCTCGTGCCACCGCCCGAAAAGCGCGGCGAAGCCTGGCAGAAGAGCAAGAAAATCCTGAATATCCTCGCCGACAGCGTCGAGACCGTGACGCCCTGGCTGGTGGAGGGGATGCTGGCCGCACGCGAGAGTGGCGCGGCAGTGCGTTGGCTCACCGGCCCCAAGGTGCAGTGGCGATTCCTGAAGTCGCTCGTCGTCAAGCGCGACGTGTTCGGCCCGCTCGGTTACTGATCCGCTGCGGCCTGGAAGCGCAGGCGCACGCCGGTGCGCCGTTCCACCGCGACGCCGTTCTCGCGCGCCGGCTGGAAGCGCCACTTGCGCACGGCCGCGAGTGCGGATTCCTCGTGCACGCCGGTGGGGCTCGAGTCGATCACGCGGATGTCGCGGGTCTCCCCGTCCCGGTCGACCGTGAAGCTGACTTCCACCCAGCCCAACACGTCGCGGTTGCGACCGCGCACGCTCGGCTCGACGAAGCGCCGGAACTTCAGATCGGTAAGGGTCACGCGCTTCGGGCCCGTGTCGGTCGTCGCAGTGTCCGCAGCAGTGCCCGCAACGGGAGCGGGTGCAGGTGTCGGCGTGTCAACAGCCGCGCCCGACGGTGGCGCGTTGCCACTGGTGGTGCCGGCGAAGCTCGCGAGCCGCGCCTCCGCGTCGCTCGACTTTGGCTTCGTGTCGGCCGCGGGTTTTTTCCTGGGCGTCTCGACGGGCTTCGGCTTTCGCTCGGCCTTTTTTTCCGCCGGCTTCGCTTCCGGTAAAGGCATCTGCACCGGCGGTGGGGCCGGGGTCGCAGCGGGAGGCGGCGCCTCGCGCAGGATCGGGCTTGCCACAGGCTCGGCTGCGACCTCGGCCGACTGCTCGACCGGTGCCGGCGTTGCGGGCGGCTCCGGCCACAGCAGCGCCGCGATGATCGCCACCGCGACCGCACCCGCGACACCACCGAGCAAGGCGGGCGAGAGGCGGCTGCGCTCGGGACTCGTCGCGACGGGCGCCGGCGCGGCCATCGCGGCGGACGGCTGAGTCACCGGCTGCGTCGCCGGAGCGAACACGCCGAATTCAGCGAGAAACGTTGCGACGTCGCGCGTGCGCGCCGTGCGCCGGAAGGCGAGCGCGCGTTCGAGCGCTTGCCACTGTGCCGCGGGCAGCGTGCGGATCGGGGCCGGCAGCCGGCCGGCGCGTTCGGCAGCGAGCGCATCGTGATGACCGAACGCGCGCCGTCCGGCGAGCAGCCGATAGATGACGCAGGCGAGCGAGTAGACGTCGTCTTCGGGACGCGGCACGTCCCCTTCGAGGACCTCACAGCTCGCGTAGGCCGGTGTCCGGGCCTCGGTGGGTTCGGCCCCATCGGGGGCGAGTACGCCGCCGCGCGCGGTGCCGAAATCGAGCAGTTTCGCCGTGCCAGTGCTGCACACGAAAATGTTGCCCGGCTTGACGTCAGCGTGGGTGATGCCGCGCGAGTGCGCGAAGCCGAGCGCCGCGCCGATGTCGCGCACGACCTGATTCACCAGCGAGGCTTCGGGCGGCCGGGAGCGCTGGCGGTTGAGCAGCGCCGCGAGCGACTCGCCGTCGAGCCACTCCATCGTCATGAAGGCGAACTCGCCGTCGCGATCGAAGTCGAGTACGCGCACGATGTGCGGGTGCTCAAGACGCTGCGCCGTGGTCGCTTCCTGCTGCAGGAGCCGGATCGCCTCGGCGGCATGTGGCGTGCCGGGTCCCGCGACCTTGATGGCGACGTAGGCGTCGGCGGAGCCGGCCTCCTGGCGGCGGCGATCGAGCGCCTTGAATACCTGGCTCATGCCGCTCGCCTCGAGCGCGGCCTGGAGCACGAAGCGATTGCGAAGCACCGAGCCGGGGCCGAGCGCGAGCGATGAGGTGATGGGGCCAAACTGCTGCGGCCGGACGGTGGCGAGGCCGGGCACGTCGGCCTTCTCGATTTGCGGTGAGACCGTCGGCAGGTCCTCGCGCGCCGCGCGTGTCAGCGCGACCGAGAAGCTTTCATGATCGGCAGGACTGAGGCGTCCCGCCTGCAGTGCGTCATCGAGCAGCGCCTGCAGCGGGCCCGAGGCATCGTCTTCGGCGAGCGCAGCATCGATTGCACCCGACACAACCTCGGGTTGCACCAGTCCGACGACAAATCCATTGAGCGCCTCGGCGAACGCATCGAGGCGTGACGTGACCGTTGCGATGGGGACGACCGTCGCCATGCACTACACCGCTGCTCTTGCCCAGGAGCGGGCACCTCTCGCGAGGACCCTCGACCTGGCGGCTCCGCTGCGTTCCCTCTCCGCCAGGGCGCACCACGGTCCGGCTTTTTTGCGGCCAAGCCATGGTAGCGGATGCAGTGTAGTCCCGCCTGCCCGCGCGGCCGGGTGAACCGGCGCACGCTTTTGCGGTGCACCGGAGCTGCGTGGGACCTCAGCTGCCGGTGGCGGAAAAGGCCGTGAACTGCGGTTGGTGGGCCGTGCGCCGCGTGTGGAGCTTGTGCGCGATGGCGCGGGACTTCTCTATACGATCCAGCAGCTCGAAGTAGCGCTGCCGATCGGTATCCGGGCGGAAATCTTCCGGTGCACCGCGCAGGTGCTGCTGCCAGAGGCGTTCTTCCCATTCGGCGGTCTGCTGTTTGTTTTTGTAGTCCAGATAGTTCAGGACTCGTCCGACGACGTCGTTCATGGCGCCCTTCTTCGTGTTGTTATCAGGCTACGAACGATGCGAATTCTATGCCGTCGTTGCGAGGATACGAGGAAACGCGTCCTGCATTTCGACACATTCCGCGCAGTTGCGCGGTTCTTGACGAATGAGCTACAGATTATTGTCAGATGCCGGCGCCCACTCCGCTGGGGGGACTCCGCAGCGCATTGCGGCGCAGCCGACCGATGGTGGCGGGGCGCGACCTGTCAGTGACGTACGCCGGTCGCGTCGATCCTAGAACTTGATGTTCTTGCCGGGCACGACCTGGGGGCTTTCGGCATCGCGGAGCCAGATCTGCCGCGGCGCATAGCCTTCCTTGCGCAGCAGATGCTCGGAATAGACGATCCGGTCGGGGTCGATCCTCAAGAGCTGACCCGGTGGCGGCTTGACGCCTGCCTGGCCGAGTTCGAAATTCGAGGCCGGCCACTTGAACACCTTCATGCCGAGTTCCCATTCGGGGGTACCGGGATCGAGCAGGGTGCCGCGGCCGAAGAACTGCGCGCCCATCACGCAGGCCCAGCCAGCCATCGGGTTCGCGATCGCAAACGCGACGCGCGGATCACGCTTGACCGCCTTGTGTTTCGGGCTCCCCGGCTGCGGGAACATGTAGAGCGCAACACCATGCGCGTAGAACTCCACCGGGCTCACGTTCGCCGAGCCATCCTTGCGGGTTGTGCCGAGGTAGCCGATGTTGGTCATGGTCACGAGCCGCTCGATGCGCGACTCGAGCAGCTTCTTCGGCATGACGGCCGTCGGCCAGGGCTCCTGCTCGAGCCAGGGGTGGGCAATGCTCATCGGCAGTATTCCTTGTTACAGCGGCTTGATGGCGAGGACGCCGGCGTTCTCACGCCCGTCCATCGAGCCGAGTCCCTTGAAGTCCGGTCGGTCGATGTACGTTGCGCGCTTCACGCGGAGTCCGACTTCCTGGCAGGCCCGCGCGAGTAGCTCTGCATCGAGCAGGTTCATGAACGGCGGCTTCTCGATGTGCTTCTGGATGCCGGGGGTTGGCAGGAAGTTGTGCAGGCCGACCATCATGCCGGGCCAGCGCACGCCGGCCTTGCGGTTCGCGTCGAAGGTTGGGATGAAGTTGCGCCAGATGCCGTACGGCGTGTCGGCCACCAGGTACAGGCGGCCACCCGGCTTGATCCAGCTCGCCATCTTTGCCACCGAGGCGTCGATGTCCTCGCCGCTCAGGAAGTGCAGCACGCGCGAGCACAGCACGGCGGCGAATGACTCCGGCGGAAAGTCGATATGGGGCAGCGAGCCGGGCACGCAGGTGAGACGCGAGCGCATGCCCGCATCGGTGACGCGATCGGCCAGGATCTCGAGGTGCTGGGGCTCCATGTCGCAGGCCGTGACCCGGGCCCCGCCTTCGAGCGCCGGAATGACGCTCACGCCGTAGGCGCAGCCGACTTCGAGCACGGGGTCGGGTGTGCTGCTCGCGAAATGGATCCATTCCTCCGCATAGCCGTCGCGCACCTCGAACATGAAGCCGGTCCCGTTCAGCGTCGGGACCATGGTCTTCACGCCGAAGTTGGGGACGGGTGGTTTGCGGGGCTCGTTCATGGCTACCCGGAAAATAGCGCCCGCGGCCGGTGGGCACAAGGCGCCGGTCGCCGCAGCGCGGGCAGGAGGGCTTACTCCCGTGCCCCGCGTCTCCGCCGCTCGCACCTGCTCGGTATACTGCCGCCGATCCATCAACGATAACAGCCGCGGCGCCAGGCCAGCGGCTCGGGGGACTGCCGACCATGAGCGAAGAGCTGATTTCCGGGCCGGAATACATGGCCGTGGCCCTGCAGGTGTCCGTGAAGGGCGTGAACCGCTGCCCGGACCGGGCATCGTCACGCGCGCGCATCAACGAGAACCTGAAGCGCATCGGCGAGTACACCACGACCGCCTGCAACTTCCTGCGCTTTTTCTACGGCCTGCCCGTGCGCCTGGTCGGACTGCCCGAGTATGCGGTGACCGGGTTCCCGATGAAGGAGTCGCCGGCCGAGTGGCGCGACCGCGCCTGCCTCGAGCAGAACGGGCCCGAGTACGAGCAGCTCGGGAAGCTGGCGCAGCAGAACAATATCTTCCTCGCGGGGAACGTCTACGAGATCGACCCCAAGTTCCCCGAGCTCTACTTCCAGACCTGCTTCATCATCGGGCCGAATGGCGACGTGATCCTGCGCTACCGTCGGCTCACGTCCTGCTTCGAGCCCACGCCGCACGACGTCTGGGACAAGTACATCGACGTCTACGGGCCGGAGAGCATCTTCCCGGTGGCGCGTACCGAGATCGGCAATCTGGGCACGATCGCTTCCGAGGAGATCCTCTATCCCGAGATCACGCGCTGTGTCGCCATGCGTGGCGCCGAGGTGCTGCTGCACCCGACCAGCGAGCCGGGCAGCTCATCGCTCACGATCAAGGAGATCTGCCGGCGCGCGCGTGCGATCGAGAACCTCATGTACGTCGTCGCATCGAACACGGCGAGCATCGACGATATCCCGATCCCCGCACACACCTGCAGCGCCATGTCGAAGATCGTCGACTACAACGGTCACATCCTCGCGGAAGCCGCTCCGGGTGGCGAGGCGTTCAATTCGAACGCCGTGATCGACATCGGCGCGCTGCGCCGCACCCGGCGGCGCACCGCGATGGCGAACGTCATGTCGCGGCAGCCGTTCCAGATCTACGCCGACAGCTACGCGAGCCACCGTTTCCACGAGGGCAACTTTCTCCTGCGCGACGGCAAGGTGATCGAGCCGCCAAGTCGCGATACGTTCCGCAAGCGCCAGGAAGGAAACATCGAGCGGCTGGTGAAAGCCGGGCTGCTGTAAACTCCGGCCATCACTGCGGAGACGTTGCGCATGACCGCTACCCTGACCGACCGCCGCCAGCTGGTGAAAGCCGGTGGTGCGCTCGCCCTCGGCCTCACCCTCAAGTACGCGCCCGCCGAAGCGCAGGACCCGACCCAGCTCGCGCTGCCCTACGGCCGCTGGGAAGACCTGATGCGCCGCAAGTGGACCTGGGACCGCGTGGTGCGCGGCTCGCGCGGCATCAACTGCACGGGCCACTGCGCCTTCAACGTCTACGTGAAGAACGGCATCGTGTGGCGCGAGGAGCAGCAGGGCGAATACGGCCGTTCGGGCGACGACACGCCGGACTACGGCCCGCGCGGCTGCCAGAAGGGCCTGCGCCAGGCGAAGTACATGTATGGCAAGCAGCGTGTGCTCTACCCGATGAAGCGGGTGGGCGCGCGCGGCGAGGGCAAGTGGCAACGCATCTCCTGGGAGCAGGCAACCAACGAAATTGCCGCCAAGTTCATTCAGCACGCGACCGAGACCGGGCCCGAGTCCATCACGCTCGCGATGGGCACGCAGATGATCCTGAAGCGCGCCTCGTTCTCGGCGCTCTTCCGCTTCTGCAACATCACCGGGATCATCTGCCCGGAGACCTTCGCCGGCGTCGGCGACCTGCCGGTGGGCGCCTACATGACGCTTGGCAACGAACTGCCCGGCGACAGCATGGCGGCGGTGTACAAGTCGAAGTGCTGCCTGGTGTGGGTGTGCAACCCGGCAGCCACCCGCATCCCCGATGCACACTTCTTCTGGGAGGCCCGCTACAACGGCACCGAGATCGTCACGATCTCGCCGGATTTCAGCGCGACGGCGATGCACTCATCGAAGTGGCTGAACCCCAAGGCGGGCACCGACACCGCGCTCGCCATGGCGATGGTGCAGACGATCATCGCCGACGGGCTCGTCGACTGGGACTACGTCCGCGAGCAGACCGACCTGCCGTTCCTGGTACGCACCGACACGCGCAAGTTCCTGCGCGCCACGGACATGGGCGCCGAGGGTCCGCAGGCCGCCAATACCTTCTATGTCTGGGATGACGTGACCGGCAAGCCGGTCGTCGCGCCCGCAACGGACATCGCGCCCAAGCCGGGTCCGCCGGGGACGCCGCCCGAGGGCAGCCTGAAGCTGGGCGCGCTGAAGCCTGCGGTCGAGGGCAAGTGGACGGTGACAACCGCCGACGGCAAGAGCGTCGAAGTGACGACCGTGTTCGAGCTGGTGAAGGACCTCGTCAACACCGACTACACACCCGAGAAGGCCCGCGAAGTCTGCGGCGTGCATCCGGACGCCACGCGTCAGATCGCGCGGAAGTTCGCCAAATCCGGCGCCGGCATGATCTACGCCGGTTACCGCTCCTGCAAATGGCTGCACGGTGACAAGCTGCACCGCGCGTGGCTGCTCATGTGCGCGCTCACGGGCAATACCGGCCGCGAGGGCGGCGGTCTGCAGACTACCCAGCTCGCCAAGGCCGACGGCATCTTCGCCTACGTGGCGGCCGGCATCGGTTTTCGCCTCAAGGTCGCGGCAATCTCCGTCTGGGACTACGCCCATGGCGACGGCAAGGCCCTGAACGAGGCCTCCTACGGCGCCGATCTCGCCAACCACTACGACAAGCACTACCGCGAAGCGATCGGCAACCGCTGGCTGCCGGACTATTCGAAGACGCCGTGGAAGATGGCGTTCATGGTGGGCCACAACCCCGCCAACTGGCGCGCCTCGGGCACCCGCTGGCGGAAGAACGTGTTCGAGGAACTCGACACGATCGTCGCAATGACGCCCGACATGAGCGTGACGGCGATGTACGCCGACTATGTGCTGCCCATCGCGCAGATGTACGAGCGCCACGACATCACCATGGAAGGCCGCACGCCCTACCTGCAGGTGCTCGACCAGGCGGTGCCGCCGCTCGGCCAGTCGATATCCGACTACGAGGCGCTGCGGTTGCTGGCGAAGGCTGTTTCGACCGAGGCGAAGAAACGGAACATGGCGCCGATCGCCGACACGATGTTCGGTCAGCCGATCCAGCATGACTACACCCAGCTGCATGAGCTGATGACGCTGAACGGCAAGATCAAGGACGACCGCGACATCGTGCAGATCCTGCTCGACAACTCGGCGGGCGTCCCGAAGATCAGCTACGCCGAGCTGGCCGAGAAGGGTTTCGTGCGCGTGGACGACTCGCAGGAAACGCAGTTCGGCCCGAAGTCCCCCTACAACTACGACACCCTGGCGAGCGCGCGCGAGAAAGTGCCGTACGCGACGCTGACCCGCCGCCAGCAGTACTACATGGATCATGACTGGTTCCTCGCCGAGGGCGAGCAGTTGCCGGTGCACCGGGACCCGCTGGTGAACGCGGGCCACAGCGCGCGACTCACCATGGGCCACGCTCGCCACGGCATCCACAGCATGTGGCGTGACGACCCCTTGCTGGTGCATTTGCAGCGCGGCGAGCCCGACGTATACGTGAACAACATCGACGCGCAGGAACGCGGCGTGGCGGACGGCGACATGATCCGCGTGCACAACAACCACGGCGAGTTCGTGGCGATGGCGCACACGACGGCGGGCGTGATGCCCGACCAGTTGTTCATGTTCCACGGCTGGGACCCGATGATGTTCCACAACCGCCAGAATTTCAGCGCCGTGATCTCGACCGGTGGCCTGCTGAAGCCGACCTCGCTGGTCGGCGGCTACGGCCACATCAACTACACCACACCGAACTACGTCCCGAACCTGACCTTCCACGACACCACGGTCAGCTTCGAGAAGTACGACGACAAGAAATCATAAGGAACGCCGGTCATGACGCAGCGCCGCCCCACCGAAGTTGATTCCGCGAGGAGCCCCGCATGACTGCCCGCCAGGTCGCGATGGTGATTGATCACGCAAGGAATGGCATATGACTGTCCGGCAAGTGGCGATGGTGATCGACCTGAACAAGTGCATCGGCTGCCAGGCCTGCACGGCCGCGTGCAAGTCGTTGTGGAC
>SXGT01276832.1_pt1 | contig 19181 bp, 12 predicted proteins | sample 3176221 | NCBI WGS metagenome assembly SXGT01 (sample SAMN11356862, study PRJNA531348) | freshwater metagenome | isolation source: freshwater sample F1-120 | place: China: Fuxian Lake, Yuxi | collected 2017-12-25
CGGTGACGGAGCTGGTCACGGGCCTCGATCTCGTGGGCGAGCAGATCCGCGTCGCGCGCGGCGAGCCCCTCGGATACGACCAGAGCGCGCTCGCTCAGCGGGGCCACGCGATCGAGGTGCGCCTCTATGCAGAGGACCCGGTCACGTGGCTGCCCGAGGTGGGGCGCGTCGAGCGCCTGATCTGGCCGGAGGGACCGGGCATCCGGGTCGACTCGGGCATCTACGAGGGCTGGGACGTCGGAGTGCACTACGACCCGATGCTGGCGAAGCTGTGCGTCTATGCGGCCGACCGCCCCAAGGCAGTGGCGCGCCTCCGCAGGGCGCTCGCGGAGACCGTTGTGCTGGGCGTCAAGACCAACCTCCCGCTCCTCCAGCACATCGCCGAGTCCCCCGCGTACCTCGCGGGAGACACGACCACGGCGTTCTTGAGCGAACACCCCTTCGCGCACCCAGCGCCTCACCCCGTGGCTGCGTATGGCGCACTCGTCGCGACGGCCCCGGCCTCGACCTCGGGGGGCGCCGACACCACGGCGGCGGGCACAGACCGGTACTCCCCGTGGGGACGCCTCGGAGCCCTCCGCCCATGACCGAGCCCACCACGAACAACGCTCGCCGGACTACCGCTTTCGACACGCCCAGCGGACGGATCACCGTGAGCCACGACCCGCTCGGGGTGGCCGTCGGCGATGGCGCTGCCACCCCGCTCGTCGTTCGGCCCGTTCCCGGCCCTCGCGGGGCGCTCGCCGTCGATGTCGGCGGGCGTCGCGTGTTGATTTGGTCCGCCGTGACTACGCAGGGGACCCAAGCCACCCGCCATGTCGCCACGTTGGGACGCTGCACGCACTTCATGGAGGTGCGCAACGCGCGACGGGGCGGAGGAGCGGAGCCCAGCGACCTCGGGTCGCCCATGCCGGGAACGGTGCTCGATGTCCGCGTCGCCGCCGGCGACGTCGTGGCAAAGGGCGCCGTGCTGGTGGTGATCGAGGCCATGAAGATGGAGCACAGCGTGGTCGCGCCCTCGGCGGCGCGGGTGCGAGCGGTCTTCGTACAGCGCGGCGACCGCACCACCCCTGGACAGCCGCTGGTCGACCTCGAGCCCGTCGCCTGAGCCGCGGACTGCGCGACGCTCAGCCCCTCCCCGACTCGAAGCGCCGAGACGCTTCCCGACATAAGCCGCCCGTGCTAAGTCAACGCCGTTTCTCTCGCAGACTGTAAGGAGCCTCGATGCGAACCGCATCCCGCACGACGTTCGTCGCTGCCCTCATCGCCACTCAGGTCGCCACTGCCGGCGGCTTCGACACCCCCGTGCTCTACTCCGCTCGCCACATGGGCATGGGCGGCACCGGCGTGTCTTGGGTCTACGATCCCACGGCGCTGTACATGAACCCGGCAGGTATCGGAAACACCGAGTTCATCACGCTGCACCTCGACCTGTCGCCGATCATCGCCAGCATCGAGGCGATCCCGGAGAAGGACACCGAGGCGAAGGCTGGCCCCGCGGTGTTGGTCCCCTTCCTGTTCGGCAGCTCCTTCCGTATCTGGAAGTACCTCACGTTCGGGATCGGAGCCTACCCGGTCGCATCGGCTTCGGGCGGGTACAAGTACGACTCGAAGCTCTCCAAGGACGCGGACGGCACCCCCCTGGAGGTCACGGACGAGACCACGATCCGCTTCATCGAGATCTCGCCAGCGCTCGCGTTCAACTACAAAGACATCCTGAACGTCGGGGTCGGCTACCGGCTCACGCTGGCGCAGCTCAAGCGCTTCAAGGAGACCGAGGGTGCCACGTCGCCCTTCTTCGACTTCGATGCGTCGGGTTGGGACTTTGCGGGCGTCCGCGCCGGAATTCAGTATCGCCCGATCAAGTACTTCTCGGTCGGCGTGAACTATCGCCACAAGATCGAGCCCGTCGCCGAAGCCGACAGCGGCACGCTGATCGCCGCGGTGGAGGACATCAAGTACCCGCTGGTCCTGCCGTCGCGGCTCTCGTTCGGCTTCCGCGCTGACGTCCCCCTCCCGATCGGCTCGCTGGGGATCTCAACTGACGCGGAGTACGGGTTCCAGAGCCAGAACGACACGTCCGTTGCCACCTACGTGCTGGGTGGCAAGGAGTCGTCGCTCAACGTTCCGTTCAAGTGGAAGGACGCCTGGACGGTGCGCTGGGGCGCCGAGCTCTCGTTCCTCGAGAGCTGGGCTGCGCGCGTCGGCTTCGTGTGGGATCAGGAGACCTCGAACCGCAGCTTCTCCTCGGCGTTCGGCACGCCCCCGGCCGACACGTGGAGCTACACGCTCGGCGGCGGCTACAAGGCCAAGAGCTGGGAAGTGAACCTCGCGTACGCCTACCGCAGCGGCGGCACCACGATCACCCAGGAGGACGTGGACGCGCGAGACCCCGATGGCAAGGACGGCCCCGAGAAGGCCATCACGTGCCTCACGTGCAGCTTCCCTGGCGAGCATCAGATCGCGCTCCACGGCATCTATGTCGACTTCTCCTGGTACTTCGACATGCCGTCGGCGATCGCCAACTGGTCCCGCACGGCCGACTAATCGCCCTGTTGAGGGCGGGAAGTCTCCGCGTGACCGGCGGGTTCCACGGCCGTCCGCGGCGCCTCGAGCGTTCGAAGGAGTCCCTCGTGCTCAGCTTCTCCCCGTCCTCCTCGCGAAGCCTCGCGACGCGCGCCGCCTTGTGCAGTGCCTGTCTCCTACCCGCCGCCGCTGGCGCCAGGCTCTATGACGGCGCTCCCGTCGTGGCCGTCCAGGATCGCCTCTTCCTCCACCTCGAATCGGGCCCAGCGCCCGAGTTGTGGGGAGGGACCATCGAGGTCCTGGCAGAGAGCGACGCCACTGCCGCGTACGTCGTGCCCTTCACCGGGGCCACTGCGACCACGGAGCCCTGGACGGAGCCCACCGTCACCGTCTTCGGCGCCAAGGGGCCCGTGTGCTCCGCCAAGCTCGAGAAGCCCGTGGTCCTCATCCGCTTCGACGAAGAGAGCAGCGAGGGCGAGCGCTCGCCAGCAGACCGCGACGCGACGATCGCCCGCGCGAAGACGCGAGCGGCCGACGCGGCCCTGGCGCTGCCGCTGACACCCGTTGGCGCGTGTGAGGGGGCGCTCTACGCCGTGCACCCGGGGCGCGTGCCAAGCCCGCTCACCCTCAGCCCAGCCGATGCGTCGCTGCGCAAGCGGGCGCTCGAGCAGTTCCGCGCCTTGCCTTTCTCCAGGGCGCAAGAGGCCCCTTATGCCCAGTGGCGCGCTGGGCAACCGGCCGAGGCCAACGCCCCGGAGCGCTGGGAGGCGGCCGCGGGCGCCCCCGGGGTTCAGCTGCTCGAGGGCAGCGGCCGGAAGTATGTGGTGGTGAGCGTGGTGGACGACCAGGGCTGCGGCGACTTCTTCAGGGCGAACGCAACCGTGGTCTTCGCCTTGGAGGGCAAGGCGTTGCGGCCATTGACCAACCCGGTCCGGCCGCCGGAAGGGATCACCGTCCGGGCCGCGGCTGACATCGACAGCGACGGCGTGCCAGAGCTCTTCTCGTGGGACGGGATCCTACGCGCCACGAGCGCTCCGAACGAGCAGCGGCTGATCACGGCCCCGCCGTCCTACTTCTGTCCCTGCTGAGCGGCGCGACGTGGGGGGATGCCCCCCCGATGGGCGAAGCCGGCCGGGGCGCTGACGCCCCGGCCGCCGCCTCGTATTAGCGCGAGACCTGATCGAGCTCGGCGATCATGGCTTTGGTGGCGTTCATGGACTCGTCGAAGGCGACCATCTCGCTCGCGGTGAGCGGGATCTCCACGGCCTTGCCGCCGGCGCGGCTGATCACGGTGGGCACGCCGCCGTAGATGCCGTTGTAGCCGTACTCGCCGTTCAGGCGGGTGCAGCACGCCATGACCTCACGGGTGTCGAGCAGGTAGGCCTTGGCCATCCGCACAGCCGCGATGGCGGTGCTGAAGGTGGCCGAGCGGCCCTGGCGCTGGATGATCGTGCGGCCGCGGTCGCGTACCTCACGGGTGATCTGCGCCACCCTCTCGCTGTTGATGAGGTCGGTGAGCGGCTTGTAGGCCACCTTGGCCGTTGAGTAGATGGGCACCATCTCGGGGCCGTGGCCGCCCATCACCACGCAGTCGACCTGCGACGCCGGGACGCCGGTGGCGAGCGACGCCGCGATGTTGAAGCGGCCGGTGTCGAGCACGCCCGCCTGCCCGATGACGTGGGTCTCGGGGAAGCCGAGGTTGCGGAACGCGAGCTCGACCATGGCGTCGAGCGGGTTCGTGACCATCACCAAGAAGGCGCCCTGGGCAGCCTTGCCGATCTCCTTGGCCAGCCCACCCACGATGGGCACGTTGACGCCGATGAGGTCGGCGCGGCTCTGGTCCGCGCGGCGGGGGAGCCCGGCGGTGAAGATGATCGCGTCGCAGCCCTCGAGGTCCTTCACGTCGCTGGTGAGGCGCATCGTGTGGCCCGTCTGCAGGATCCCGATGGCGTCGAGGATCTCTTCGTAAGCTCCGACTTGAGCGCCAGGGACCTGCGAGAGCGCCTCCGGCCGGTCGAACGCCACGATGTCGCACGTGAGGCTCGGGTCCAGCACCAGGGCCTTCGCCGCCTCGATGCCGATGCCACCGAATCCAACCAGACCAATCTTCGCCATGGAGCCATCCTGTTCGTTTGTTTTGTTGCGCGGACTTGCGGCCGGGTCGCGCCCGGGTCTCCCCCGGGTCTCCCCTCATGCTCGTGGGGAGACTGCTCGGCCGCGCGTGCGCGGCGTTACACCGCACGTCGCGCGCGGTGTCAACGGATTACCCGGAGCGCGAGGTCTGTTAAGCTCACCTCTACCGCCAGCTCTCGAGGTCCCGCCATGTCGCTCCGCTCGCTCCTCCCCCTCCTTGCAACCGCCGCGCTCCCGCTCGTGGCGTCCGCCGGCGCTCCCCCGGACCCGAAACGCACCGTGGTGCTCATCGGGAGCGTCATCGAGCACGGCACGCTCGTCTGTAAGCCCGGCGACTTCCCGGGGACGTGGACCGACCTCCACCACCAGGTCGGCACCGTGCGCGTCGACGCGGACGGACTCGAGAAGCACCGCGGGAAGGCGGTCGTGGTGGTCGGGGAGGTGACCGAGGAGGGTCGCCCTGAGCCGAAGTATCTCGGCGGAGGCTGCCTCCCCGCCCAGATGCGCAGCGACTGGGAGCCCACTCCCGGGGGCATGCGGATCTGGCACGGCTCGCCGGCCGACTTCCGCCGAGTGCGCGCGACGTCGGTGACGCCGCTCGCGCTGACGGTGTCTGCCAAGAAGCCGGGCCGCGCGCGCGTGCAGTACACGCACCCTGACATCCCAGGCATCAAGGCGATCCGCCTCGTGATGCACTACGAGGGGTGTTACGGAAAACCCGGCAGTGACGAGGTCACCAGCCCGCCCCTGCCCGTCAAGCCGGGGAAGACCGTGAGTTACGACTTCCCCGTCCTGTCGGGCGACAAAGACCGGGACCACGTCGCCACCTCCGTCCGACTGTCAGCGGAAGGGGAAGGTGTGGTCTTCGACCTGGACGCCAGCCTGTACCGGCACGGCCTCGACACGAAGTGCCCGCGGGACTGAGGCTACCCGGCCCCGCTTAGTTCAGAGCGCCGCTGATCCGGCCGGGATCGAAGCCCGGGAAGAGCTGCCCGTTGGCCCAGATCACCGGAACCCCGGTGAGGGAGCGCGGATCCACCCCGGCCTTTTGGGCGTAGGCCGCCATGTCGGCCTGGGCCTTCGGGTCCTCCTCCACATCGCGCTCGACGATCTCGATCCCCTTGTTACGAAACCACCGGCGCGCCTGCGTGCAGACGCCGCACCACGACGCCGTGAACATGACCACGTCGTTGGTCCCGGACTTGGCTTGCGCCGCGCCCGTGGGCTTCGGGGCCGCGACCGGGGGCGCCTTGGCCTGGACCGGCGCAGCCGGCGCAGCCGCAGCACGCAGCCGTGCCAGCTCGGCGTCGAGCTCGCTCTGCGCCACCATTCGGTAGGGGTAGGTGCCATCGGCGCCCGGCGTTCGAAGGTCCGCGAGGATCACGTGCCCAGCGGGCACCTCTACGGTCTCCGGGATGGCGATCACGGCCTCGCGTGCGGCCGCGGGCACCGCGTCGATGCTGTCTGCGGTCTTGGCGGTCTTCCCGTCTCCCTCGAAGTACCGGAACAGCAGCTTCTCCCCGGCTGCCACGCGGACGGCCGGCACCACGACGGCCACGGGCGCAGCGGGCGGCGCCGCCTCGCCTGAGGCGCAGGCGAGGACCAACAGCGGGATGAGTACGAACGAACGGACCATGGGCTCCTCCTCAAGAGCGCCGCTAGCATAGACCTCGAGCGGCGCCTTGCCAGGGGGGGCCACGCCGACCGAGACTCATCACACCATGTGGCCCGAACTCAGCTCAGCGGTTCGGCGCGGAGACGCTCGCGCGATCGGGCGTTTCATCCGCGCGGTAGACGACCGCCTGCCCGGCGCCGAGGAGGCGCTCGACGCGCTGGGCGGGCCTCGGCCCACCGTCGTCGGCATCACCGGGCCGCCGGGAGCCGGGAAGTCCACGCTCCTCGGCCGCCTCGCCGAGCTCTGGCGCCCCGTGGGCCTCGTGGCCGTGGACCCGAGCTCACCGTTCTCTGGGGGAGCGCTCCTCGGAGACCGGCTGCGCTTCTCGGCTGTGGCCCGCGAGCCCGGCGTGCAGGCGGTGTCGCTGGCCTCACGGGGGGCGCTCGGCGGGCTCTCGCGCGCTACGGAGGCCGCCGTCCGCGTGCTGGGCGCGGCGGGCTACCCGCGCGTGCTGGTAGAGACCGTGGGCGTCGGTCAGTCCGAGGTGGAGGTGGCCACCCTCGCCGACGTGACCTGCGTGGTCCTGGTCCCGGGCCTCGGTGACGGGGTTCAGGCGATGAAGGCCGGGCTGCTCGAGATCGCCGACGTCTTCGCGCTCAACAAGGCGGATCGGCCGGGCGCGCGCCGCCTCGCCTCCGAGCTGGACGTCGCGGTGGACCACATCTTTGCCCTTCGCGGCGTCCGCCCCGAACGGGTATCCACCGAGGCGACCGCCGGCCGGGGCGTGTCCGAGCTGGCCGCCAGCATCGATCGGGCGGTGGCGCAGGCGGCGCTCCTCGACCCGCGCGAGCGGGCACGCCGTCGGCTCTTCGCCCTAGCGCTCGACGCGCTGCACGATCGGCTCGCGGCGACCCCGGGCGAGCCCTTCGTCGACTCCGTCGTGGGCGGTCGAAGCGGGCCTTACGCGGCGGCGCGCGCCTGGGCTGAAGCGGCGATGGCGGAGTACCCAGGCCGTGATACACCCGGCGCATGAAGCGCAGGAAGCCCCCCGTCGCCCCCCCCGAGTCCGCACGGCCGGCCTCTCCGCAGGCGCCCAGCGCCGAGATCGCTGCGCAGGTACTGCCAGATGCACCCGATGCTTCCGAGCCCCCACCGCTCATTCGGTTGAGCGTCGTCGTCCTGGGCGCTGCCCTGTTGGCGCTCCCCTACGCGCTCGGGCTCAGCGGGCCGCCGCGCGCACCCGCCGCTGGCGCGTTCGTCGCTGGCTTCAGCGCGCTGTGTGGCGTCGTGGCGCTGTTCGTCGCGGCGCGGCGCCCTCTCCGAGCCCCCACGGAGGGCGCGGGCCTCGGGTGGCTCACCGCGGAGGCCCCCGGACTCGTCGTGCTCAGCGCCTCAGCGGCGCTCATCGCGGCGCTCGGCCTGCTGCCAGAGACCTTCGCGTGGCCTACGCGAGGCATCGGTGAGCGGTTGTTCGGGTTCCCGGCCCTGGTGGGCCTCCCGCTCGCGGGCGCGGCGCTCCTGGCGCGGCGGCCTGTCATCGCTGGGGCGGGCTGCGCGCTCGCGCTCGCTGGACTGCTCCAGCCCTTCCCCGTGCTCGACGATCTGGCCCCCGCGGTCGTGCACGCGGCCCTTCGCACCGACGCCGCTGACGGCATCCTCCTCCTCGCCTTCGTGGGCCTCGCGGCGGCCGGGCTCTTGAGCCCCCTCTTCGGGGGGCGCGGTGCCCTCCTTTGGCCGGTCCTGGGCGCTGGCCTCGCCTGCCTCCTACCGGCGGCCCAGGCGCTGCGCCTCGTAGAAGGCGCCGAGTCCCTCCCGCTGGTTGGCCTCGTGGCAGGCGCCACGCTGCTCCTGGTCGAGGGCCTTCGCGCGGCGCCTCGCGCCCCTGGCCCGGTGGTGAAGCGGGCCGCCCTGAGCGTGGAAGGCCTTTTCCTCCTCGGCACGGTCACGCTGTTCCTGCTCCTGAAGGCGTTCACCTGGCGGTGGTCCACAACGGACGAGAACATCTACTTCTACGGGGCAGTCGCGATCACACGGGGCACCCTGCCCTACCGCGACTTCTTCTTCGCGCACCCGCCGATGCACATCGTGGTGCCCGCGGTCATCTTCCAGGTCTTCGGGTTCTCCATCGCGGTCGCGAAGGCGATCCCGGTGGTGGCGACGCTCGTGACCGGAGGGCTCCTGTGGCACCTCGCGCGGCCTCGCCTGGGCCCGCTGACGGCCCTCTTCACACTGATCGCGTTCTTCTTCGCCCACGAGCTACTCCAGGCGTCGACCAACATGAACGGCGTGGAGCTCACCAGCCTCTGGCTCACCCTCGGGCTCTGGGGCGTGCAGACTGGTCGGCCCCGCCTCGCCGGGGTGGCCCTGGGTCTGTCCGTGACCACCGGGTTCTACGCTATCGGGGGCGCCCTGGCGCTGGTGGCGATGGCGCTGGCCCGCGAACTGCGGACGGGCCTCCGCGTCGCGGTGGTGTTCGCGGCGGTCGGAGGCGCGATCAACCTGCTGTTCTATGGCATCGGGGGCGAGGCCTATCTCCAGGCCGTGTACGGCTACCACATGGCCAAGGAGCAGAAGCCGCTGATCGGCGAGTTCCTGAAGACCACATACCATCACGCGCCGCTGGTACTGGGCCTCGCGCTGGCGCCGTTGGTGGGAGCCTGGCAGCGGTTCACGAATCACGCGCCGCTCATGGCCAAACCCGACCAAGAGGTCGCCGGCAGCTTCTTCGCGCCGTTCAAGCTCGTGGATGAGCCTGCGCTCGGGACCGTCAAGGTGGTCTGGCTCCTCGCGGTGAGCCTGGTGTTCGAGTTCACACTGTTCCAGGAGATCTACGGCTTCTACTTCGCGCTCATCTTCCCGGCGGCGGCCTTGTGCACGGGCTACGCGGTCGCTGGGATCGCGGGCTCAGTGGTCCACGGACTGGAGGCGCTGCGAACGGGCAAGCTCGCCCCGCTGGGCGTCGCAGCCGCGCTCACGGTGGGCTACGGGCTCTGGGTGCCACTCACGGTGGAGACCAACTGGGCGTTCTCGCACCCGGGCAAGCCCGGCGTCGACGCCAACGGGAAGCGGGACCGCTTTCCACCTCCCGCGAAGGGCGTGAACCCCGAGTGGCTCGAGCTCGGAGAGCGGCGCGACTACCCCTGGATCGCTCCCGCCGCCCTCGACCCATGGGCGACCCGCGTCGTGCGCTCGCTCTTCTGGCGCGACCACCGGCTGAAGGGCGCCGTGGTCCCGGGGCATCGGCACTTCTTGTGGCAGAAGGCGCTCCACTTCGACGCGGCCGACGCCGTGGGCGCGTTCGTGAAGGAGACGGCCGCTCCGGACGAGACGGTCGCTGGCAACTCGCTCGTCGCGCCAGCGGTCGCGCTCCTCGCCGAGCGGCGCATCAGCGCCGAGTACGTCGACACGAACGGCAAGCGCTTCAATACGGGCCTCGAGAAGTTGCAGTCGTTCTTCGAGGCCATCTGCAAAGACAACGTGCGGTACCTGGTGGCGGCGCCGTCGGGCTTCATGAGCAACGACCTCTTCGAGCGCGTCCCCACCGTCACGCGGTACTTCCAGCGCGCGAAGGACTTCCCCTCGCCGATGAACAAGTTCGACAAGCCGGGGGTCCCGCCGTTCGCGGTCACGCTCTGGGAGGTGAAGGACCGAACCGCCACGCCCCGGTGCACGTGGCTACCCGGGAGCCCGGTGCCGTGACTCACGGCCCGGTCATCTCCGCGCTCCCGCGCTTCGGTGAACTTCACCGGAGCGCGAGAGCGCGGAGGTGAACCGGGCCGGTAGCTATGCTGCCGCGGCCCCAGCATGAATTACGACGTGGCGCCGCCCTCGCCCAGCGAGCGCACGGCGCGGCGTAGGGCAGCGTCGGGGAACCCCGTCATGACGATCCGCCCATCGGGGAGGATGGAGATCTCCACCCCGCCGGCGCCGAACGCTTCGGGTGAGTGCTTGTCCGTGAGGCAGTGGATCCGCTGGTTGGCCGACGCGGCGAACGCGCCGGGGCGCCGCTCACCCACGACGTAGCGGCCCGCCACCACCACATCGAGCAGCTCGAGCGCGAGACCTGCGCCCGGCAGCGCCTGGAGCTCCTCGAGCGAGTAACCGGAGAACACGAGCAGGCTCTCCACGCGGGGGCGGAGCCGAGTGAGCAGCGCCGTGAGGCCTTCCAGCTGCTGAAACGGCTCACCGCCGCTCACGGTGACCCCTTCAGGCGCACGTGACAGAAGCTCATCAGCGAGCGCCGCCACACCGACGACGCGGCCACCGTGCGCGTCGTGCGTCTCGGGGTTGAAGCAACCGGGACAACCCAGCGTGCAGCCCTGGAGGTGAACGACCGCACGCCGGCCAGGGCCGTTGACCCGCGAATCGTGGAGCACGCCGTGGACACGCACCGAGTCTGGTAGGACGCCGATATCACGCATGCACTGACGTTGACCCCTTTCCGCGGGCGCTGGTATGGTCGCGCGGTTTTGGCGGGAGCCTATCCGCTCCCCGCCTTCGCCGATACTCCCCGCGCACGCCGAGGCCCTCGCTCATCATGCTGCCGCTCCATTCTGCCCGCGCGCTCCTCACCTGCTTCGCCGCCATCCTCGCCCTGGGTTGCAACCGTGGGGACCCCTCGTCCTGCGGTTATTGGACCGAACGCCTCTCCACCGATCACAAGGAGAAGATGGCGATCGAGAAGCTCGGGAAGCTGAAGTGCACGTCCGAGGTGAAAGCGCTGGTCACGTTCTACCCGAACGCCCTCTACCGCGCCGAGATCGTCAAGACGCTCGAGGGCTTCGGCAACATCGACAAGACCAAGCGCCCCGAAGTGCTGCCCGTGATCAAGCAGGCGCTCCGGGATCGCGAGGCGGGGCCGCTCGCAGCGCAGCTCGTCCGCTCCTGGGCCGTCAAAGAGGCCGTCAAGGACGTCGAGGAGCTGATCCAGTCGAACAACAACCCGGGCGCGCGCGAAAACCTGCTCAGCACGCTCCTCTCCTTCGTCACGCCGCAGGAGATCCTCAACACGCTGATCTTCCTCGTGGCGGCAGACCCCACCACGCAGGGAGTCCAGGTCAACCAGCAGGCGGCCGAGCGGCTCAGCAAGCTCGACTGGTCCAAGGTGGACGAAGAGACGAAGAAGACGGCTATCGACCGCCTCATCATGGGCCTCTTCATGGTCGACGCCGCGGGCACCACCTCGTACCAGGCCGCGCGTGAGGCGCTCGGCGCGATCGGCGCGGCCTCCGGGGCGTCGCTCATCGAGGCGCTCAACGGGAAGCACGCGCTCCTCAACAAGACCGCCGAGACCTACGGTATCCCGCGGTGGCAGCACCGCGACGGTCCCGAGCTCGTCGAGGTGCTGTGGGACGTCGGCGACCCGAACTCGGCCGTGGCGGTGATCAAGTCCATGGCGCGCTCGGGCAATCAGATGCCTCCCGAGGTCGCGCTGCTGCCGTCGGACAAGCAGCAGAAGTGGTCCAACACCAACTCGAACCGGATGGTGATGGGCTCGTTCATCCTCGCCTTCCTCCGCAACAATGCGGTGCTCGACGAGGCCAAGAAGATCCTGCTCCGCCCGCAGCCCTGGGTCCATCAGTTCATGCAGACGGGCAATGCCCTCGCCCTGATGGGCACGCCTGAGGCGCAGACCGCGCTCTTCGATGTCTTGGACACCCTCGGCGCCCAAAAGAACGTCATGAACCAGGCCAACCTGCTCACGGCGGTCACTCTCGCCCTCACGCCGGACTTCCTGGCTCGCTACGAGGCCACCGCCGTAACGGAGCCCACGGACGAAGCGAAGAAGCAGGAGACCGCCGAGATCCGCGAGGCCTCCGCCGAGGCGCTGCCCAACTCGTACTACCTCACGGTGAAGAACTGCGTCGCGAAGAACTTGGCGCCCGATCAGGCGTGGACCTGCTACGCCGACAACCTGAAGGCCGCGAAGGGCCGCTTCACGGTGATCCGCGACGAGGTCGATGCCGCCATCAACGCCATGGCCAAGGCGCATCAAGAGCTCGGAGACAAGGTCAAGCCCCTGCGCGAGGAGTACGAGACCCTCTCGAAGCGCCTCCGCACCGAGCTGAAGCCCATCATCGAGACGATGAAGGACTCGAAGAAGAAGGAGGAGGTCGAGAAGTTCAACGCCACTGTCGACGAGTTCAACAAGGGCATCGAGCGCCTCGAGATCATCCAGAAGGAGCGCACCAGGATCGCCGAGGAGGTCCTCACGCAGCCGAAGGCGACGCTGAAGGAGAAGCAGCTCGCGTTCTACTCCATCGAGAAGTCCGTGATCACGCTGGCCCACCTCGGCGCCGCCAACGACGAGACCTACCAGCTGGTGCTCGACCTCTTCCGCGAGTCGCCGCCCACCTCCTTCCTCCAGTTCCGGCAGTGGGCCTTCGTCTACATCGAGCGGTTCGCCACCAAGGAGCGCAAGGCCGCGCTCGAGGCGCTGCTCGCCTTGGAGAAGTCGAACCCCATGGCTCAGTACTTCGTCCTCCGCCTGCAGCACCTCGTGAAGCGCATCGACCGCGGGAGCTGAGCCGAGGACGCGTCCTCGCCAGGTGCTGAGGACGCCCCGGCCCCCGAACCACGCAAGAGCGCCGGCCCGCTCGAGGGCGCCCTCAACCGCCCCCGCGCGCGGCTCCCCCCACACATCACCGTTTTTTTTGACCGACCGGCGGGCGCCGGCCACTTTCGGAGCTAACGCGCGGGATTGGGTCATTGCTCGTCTCCGCGCCGAGTGCGGTCTCCGGACCGCCGCCGGGAGGTCTGCTTGCGCCCCTGTATCGTGCTCCTTCTCCTCCTTGGTTGTGGCCACGGCCTCGCGCCCATTCGCCCGGTAGCGCCTCAGGAGGCCGCTGAGCCCTCAGCGGTATGGCCTGGCTACGTCACCGAAGAAGACCGCGCCCTCCTCGCTGACGCCGAGGCCCGCCTCGAACACGCTCGCAAGGGCGAGCTGCTCGTCACCGTGCGCACGGCCGACGGCCTGCCTGTTCGCGTCCCGCTGGACGTCCGGTGGCGACAGGTGAGCCACGACTTCCGCTTCGGGGTCCACTCGGTCTTCGATCCGGCCGTGTGGGGGCAGCTCCTGCGCGCCGGCGTGAACCACGGCGCGGTCGCTGTGGACTGGGCCAGCACCGAGCCGGTCGCGGATACGTGGACCACGGAGGCTGTCGAGGCCGCCTACGGGCTCGGCGTCCTGCCGGACATGGGCGTCTCCATGCGCGCCACCGCGGCGCTCTGGATGCGCCCTGAGCGCACCCCAGCCGCCGTGAAGGACCTTCAAGACAAAGAGGCCCTGTTCCGCGCGGTCGATCGCCACGTCCGTGGCCTGGTTCAGCGGGTCCGCGGCGACGTGGTGCTGTGGGACGCGCTCAAAGACCCCGACGCCACGTGGTCCGCCGCGCTCGGCGGGTCGCACAACGCCCTGGTGCGCTTGGCCTCGACTGCGGTCACCGCAGTGCGCGCCGTCGACAACGTGGTGCCCATCGGGATCTCTCTGGATGACCCGCTCGGGCTCTCGGTGCCCAGCGAGGGCCTCCGCCCCCTCGCCTTCACGAAGCGGCTCTTGGACACCGGCGCCGATGTCGACGTGCTCAGCCTCGACTTCTACTACAACGCCCACCTCGCCAACGACGAGTCGGCCGCTCGCGCCTCCCTCGGGGAGCTCGCCGAAGGGCTTCGGACCTACGCCAGCTTCGGCAAGGTGCTGCACGTGGGCGGTGTGTCCGTGCCCTCCACGCCGCATCCCGACGCCAGCCGCGCCGGTTACTGGGGTCGTCCCTGGAACCCGGACCTCCAAGCGGTCTACCTCCGCGCCTTCTACACGTTGGCCTTCGCGGACGAGGCCGTGCGCGCCGTGGTCTGGCGCGACGCCGTGGACGCAAACGCGCACGTCGCGAGCGGCGGGCTCTTCGAGCGGCCCGGCGCCGCAAAGCCTGCGTTCTACGCGCTCGGAGACCTCATCGCCGGCTGGACGACGCGCGACCGGGGCCTCACGGGGGACGAAGGCCAGCTGCGCTTCCGCGGCTTCGCGGGAGACTACGTGATCGAGGTGACCAGCCCCACCTCCGGCGAGCGCCTCACGCGCACCGCCAGCGTACGAGAGCGCGAGCTGGACTCGCTGATCATCGACCTCCCGGCCTCCTGGGAGGGTGTCCCCTTCCCGACCGAGCCGTCAGGTTCTGCACGCGCAGAAGCGCCGCTGTAGAGAATCGCTACAGCCCGTCTAATCGCTGCCGTCGGCCTTACGCCCACTGGCGCCGTCTTCTCGTGCTAATCTCGGTGTTTGAGCGGTCGCCCCCGCGGGGCTCCCCGAGGCCACCCCGCTCAGCACGCTTTTTGCATCCGTCGCGGCGCCGCGATCAATCTCGGCGCACGGAGCAACCCACACCCGGGGAACTCCCCATCCGCGAACCGGAGGCTGACCTTGACCCACCGCGCCATCCTCACCGTCGCCCTGCTCGCCGCCTGTGTCGACTTGCCCAGCGGCGGGAGCTCGAGGCCTGGGGCCGACGGGGACGCCTCCTCAGAGCCCGGCGTGATCCCGGACAAGGAGCCGGTGGTGGAGGTCCCCGAGCCCAACACCGAGGCGCTCGTGGTCCTCACTTCAGCCGAGCCGGCCCAGGGCCGCACGGCTGGGGCAGAGCTCGTGGTGCTCACGGGCTCGGGCTTCGTGGACGGCATGAAGGTCTGGTTCGAGAACGTCCCCGCCGGAGAGGTTCACGTCCTCTCGCCCATCGTGGCGCATGTGCGAACGCCGGCGCACGCTGCGGGGCCCGTGGACCTGCGGGTGGTCCGATCCGACGGCGAGACCGCCACCCTCGAGGACGGCTTCAAGTTCAAGGACGCGATCAGCGTTCACTCGGTGTTTCCCGCAGAGGGCCCTCGCGAGGGAGGGACCGCGGTCGCGATCTCGGGCGAGGGCTTCACCGAGGACACGCGCGTGCTGCTGGGCGGTCGCCTGCTCGTCGACGCCCAGATCGTGGACCGCGAGACGATCCTCGCCATCTCACCGCCCGGAGAGTCCGCTGGCCCCGCCGACGTGCTGGTGTTCACGGACTGGACCAACACGGTCGCCGAGGGCGCGTTCCGCTACACCGAGCCGCCCACCATCGACATCGTAGACCCGTCCGTGGGCGACACCGACGCGCCGACTCTGGTGCGGGTGGTGGGCAGGGGCCTCGACCAGCGAAGCGTGGTCACCTTCGGCGGCGTGGACGCCCCGATTATCTCAGTGGCGCCGGGGTCATTGCTCGTGCGGGTGCCGCAGCAGGCCATCGGCCTCGTGGACGTGCACGTTACCTCGCCAGACGGCGAGGCCTCGGCCAACGACGCCTTCGGGTTTCGCGACCTGCCCACGTTCACGCCGGATGTGACCAGCTACTGGCCGCGCACGGGCCCCGAGGCCGGCGGCACGCGCCTCCACATCGGCGTGGTCGGTGCTATGCAGTTCGTAGAGGTCACCATCCACGGGCAACCAGCGCCGATCGAGATGTGGGCCACCAACGGTGTGGTCGTGCGCACCCCGCCCGGCACAGGCGCGGTGACCATCGACGTTCGCGTGGACGGGCTCGACTTCACCCTCCCCGAGCCGTTCGTCTACACGTCCACGCCCACGATCGACGCCGTGGAGCCGGAGCGCGGGCCCACCACCGGCGGCACCGAGGTCGTGCTCTCAGGCGACTTCCCGTCCGACGCCGAGGTCTTCTTCGGCGGAATCCCGGCGGTGATCCTGGAGCGCAGCAGCACCACGCTGCGAGTTCGCACCCCCGCGGGTAGCCCGGGCGCGGTGCCCGTGCGGGTCAGCGGCGCCGTCGAGCTCCTCCTCGAGAGCGGCTTCGTCTATGAAGCGCCGGGCGGCCCCGCGCTCTATGCGGTGCACCCCACCACGGGGGCCATCGCCGGCAACACCCTCCTCCGCGTCTTCGGCGCCGGCTTCACCCCGGACGCCGTCCTGAAGTTCGCCAACAAGGCGCTCCCGAACCTCGAGGTCATCTCTCCCACGGAGCTGCGCGTGCGGACCATCCCGGCGGACGAGCCCACCACCGTCGATGTGAAGCTCGACCAGGGCGACGACCAGCTGGTGCTGGGCGACGCCTTCGCCTACTTCGATCCGGCCTCGCCGTACGGCGGGGCGTGGGGGCCCGAGATCCGTGGGGCGCTCAACGTGACGGTGCTCGACATCATGACCACCGATCCGGTGCCGGCGGCGTTCGTGATGCTCTGGTCGGACCCCAGCACGCCATACCGCGGCTACACCGACGAACGAGGCCAGGTCACGTTCTCGGGCCTCGACCTCGTCGGCCCCCAGATGCTCACCGCCGCGAAGACCGGCTACACGGCCTACAGCGTCGTGGAGGTCAATGCGCAGAACGTCACCGTTCACCTGATTCCGCCGGCGTCGTCTTCCAGCGGCGGCGGGGGCGGTGGCGGGCCGCAGGCGCTCCAGCCGGCGCAGCTCGAGGGTCGCGTGTTGGGGCTGGGCAAGTACATCGTCCCGCCCCCCAAGGCGTGCTCCTACATGGCCCAGAAGGGCCTCGTGGGCGCCGAGGGCACCGCCAGCTGCGCGCCATGCGCGATCGCGGACGACTGTGGCCCGGGCTACCAGTGCCGCGACATCGCGAACGAGGGGCGCCGCTGCGCGTTGACGTGCGCCACCTCGGACGATTGCCCGGGCGGCTACATCTGTGGCGCGGGGGTAGAGGGCGCGGCGGCGTGTATCCCGGATCCGGGCCGCCGCGCCGCTTACTGCATGACCACCTCCAACGAGCTCTGGGCCGATCCGCCCGCCGCCAACCCCATGTTCCTGCAAGGGGTTCACTATACCTGGGCCACGGGCGACAACCGCTTCTCGCTCTCGTCGCGCCTCGGTGAGCTTGCGCTCATCTGCGTGGGCGGCGTCATCCAAGACGAGGCCGATGCATTCGGGTCGTTCGTCCCCGTGGCGATGGGCGTGGCGCGCCACATCACGGCCAACTCCGGAGCCCTCATCACTGACATCGACGTGATGCTCGACATCCCACTCCGCAAGACCGTGCCCCTGAGGCTCGACGGCGCGCCCACCACCTACCGCGATCCGGTGTTCGGCGGCGACGCGCCTACGTCCACCAACCTTCGTGTGTCGCTCGACTTCGGCGCCGAGGGGTACTGGAAGATCCACGACAAGACCCTTCCAGGCGCCACGGACTTCGCGCTCACCCACCAGCCCGAGAACCTCGCAGGGAAGCTCGATGAGGTCACCTACCTCTTCCTCGCGGTGGTCAAGGGCGGGAGCGCGCTCGAGAGCGGCACTCAGGCGTATCGCGTGAAGGTCCTCGACACGGACACGCTGTTCAACTGGGTGGACGGCTCCTGGAAGGCCGAGCACACGGGCATCACGCGCGACCTCTTCGGTATGTGGGGCCTCGGCGACCAACACCTGTGGGCGGTCGGGGCCGACGGCCTCATCGCGCACCGCCGCGCTGGCGGGTGGTTCCCGCAGTTCTCGCCCACGGACGAGACCCTTCGAGGTGTCCACGGCGTGGGCGAGGAGTTCGCTCTTGCGGTGGGTGACAAGGGCACCATCGTCGTCTTCGACGGCGTGAGCTGGAAGTCCGAGGCCTCCGGGACGGCTGCGCCGCTGTACGCCGCAGCCGGCACCGGACCCCTGCAGGCCTTCGCCGTTGGCGAAGCCACCGCGCTCTACCGCGACACGACAGGCTGGCACCCGCTCCCTGGTGCGCCTGCCACGGCGCTCCGCGGCGCATGGTCCCCCACCCCCACCAGCGTCTGGGCGGTGGGTGACGATGGGACTCTCTGGATGTACGACCGGCTCACGCCGGGCTGGAAGGCCGAGACCCTCACGAGCAGCGCAATCCCGCTGTACGCCATCTCGGGTCGCAGCGCCGCGGACGTCTGGGTCGTGGGCTCCGCCGGGACCGTCCTTCACCGCACCGCTCCGGGGACCACGGAGCGCGTCGAGGTCCCCACGCAGGCCGCGCTCTACGGCCTGGCCCTGCACCCCGACGGGCGCGTCGTGGCGGCGGGAGCACGCGGCACCCTGCTCACCTTCGACGGCAATGGCTGGGCCGTGGGCACGGCGGAGCAGCACGCGGGAGACCTGCGGGCCGCCGCGTTCCTGGACGACCCGGAGATCGGGGCCATCGTCGGGGGCTCGCAAGCCGTCACGCTGGGGCCGATGCTCAGCTTCCCCGAGCTTCAGGATCCCAACGGCCAGCCGATCGAGCTCCAGCCGTTCACCTACCACCTGCACTGGGAGGCGAAGCCCAGCGCATCACCCACGTTCAACTTCGTGGAGATGCTCTACTCGAACTTCCCCATGTGGTGGACCGTCGTAGACGCCGCTGCCCAGGACGTCACGTTCCCGAACCTCCCCATGGTGGAGGGGATCACGCCCTGGATCAGCCCGCAGACCCTTATCCGGGTGAACCGGGTCCTGAAACCCGGCGTCACGGTCGACAACTTCGACTTCTGGGACACCTACGACACCTCCTCCTGGCAGAGCTGGTCGTGGGGCACCGCGGTCGTCACAACGTTCTGAGCCCACGCCAGGACGGACTCCGCTTGAGGCGGTCGGTAGCGCGCCGGGCACCGCTCTTACGCGCCGGCGCAGCATGCGTACTTCGCCGGCCATTCCCTACGGGCGCTCCTCGCCTTTCCGGCATTCCTCAACTCCCCGCCTGCAAAAAGCACCAGCGCCCTCGACACAGCCGCACCGTTCCGTCCAAAGCGGGGGCGATCGTGCGCCTCGTGAATACCTACGGGGGGCAGAGGCCGCCGACGACTCCGCAAAGCCCGCCAGGGCAGCTCGGCGCCTGAGTCGTGGCCGACGCCGTGCAGCCTTGCACCACGAGCGCCTCTTGGAACGCGCACCAGCGCCCGAGCTCCGTGGGGTACCCCGGGAACGACGGCGGGTTGA
>SXGT01328357.1_pt1 | contig 19181 bp, 20 predicted proteins | sample 3176221 | NCBI WGS metagenome assembly SXGT01 (sample SAMN11356862, study PRJNA531348) | freshwater metagenome | isolation source: freshwater sample F1-120 | place: China: Fuxian Lake, Yuxi | collected 2017-12-25
ACCTGATCGCGCTCGCCGGATTCGGCGGTGGCCACCAGTTCGGCGATGGCGGCGGGCTGGTCGCCGGCGGGCTCGAACTGGGAGGCCAGGCGGAACGGGGTCTTCAGGCGCGCGGCGGGCCGGGAGGGGCGGTGCGGGGTCCAGTCGGCGTCGACGCTCGGGGCCTCTTCGGGCGTCAGGCGCGGGCCGGTGATCGGTGCAAACATGGGATCCTGGCCGCGCTTTTTCGGCCCGTCGTGCACGAAGGTCCCCGACATGTCGGACATGCCCGGGGTGTGGACGGGCTTGGCGGATTTCGAGGGGGAACGGGCCATGAACGCCAAGGTAGTGACGCGGGAGGCGGACGGCTAGGGGGAAGGCGGCGCCGACGGGTCGCCGGAGACCGAGCGCAGGGTGGCGTCGCCGGATCGCTTCGCGCGGACATAGGCGCGGGGCGTCAGGCCGGTGAGGGCGCGGAACTCGCGGATGGCGTGGGGCTGGTCGGCGAAGGGGATCGGCGCTTCGGCCCAGGCGTCGGCCTCCCACGGCGCATCGTGCAGGCGCCGGATCATGCGGTCCACCCGCAGCAGACGCTGATAGCCCTTGGGCGAGACGCCGTGGAGGCGGTGGAAGAGGCGGCGATGCTGGCGCTCCGACAGACCGCAGGCGGCGGCCGCGCGGGCGGCGGCGTCGCCGTCGCCGGTGGCCAGGATGGGCAGGGAGGCGGCCAGCGGGTCGGGCGCCAGGGGCCGGGCGGCGAAGACGGCGCGCAGGACGTCGGCGGCGCGGGCGATCCAGACGTCGAAGGGCTCGTCCGGTTCGGCGTCGAGGGCGGCGAGAGCCGGATCGACGGCGGCGGCCGGGCGGACCTGATTGACCAGCTCGGGCGCCGGGAGGCCGGTCAGGGCGGCGAGGCCGGCGGGGGTGAGGCCCACGGCGAAGGCGGAGATGTCGCGCCGGGCGTAGCCCCAGCCCCAGTCGTGGCGCGGCCCCCACAGGGAGACGCGGGGGACCTGTCGCCAGGGCCCGTCGGGCGCCTGTTTGCGGACCCAATAAGGATCAGCGGCCTGCACCTGAAGCGAACTGCGGATCTCCGGCAGGATGCGCACCACGCCGCCGCAGCCGGGATCGATGCGCCGCACGAAGCCGAACAGGACCGGGGCCAGATCCGGCGGGGGCGGGATCAGGGTCAGGGCGCCGCGCGAGGGCGCATCCGGGAGGGCGGCGGTCATGGCCGAATCCTTCAATCACGGCGGCGGGAAACAGGCTAGACCGTTCCCCACATCAACGGAGGGCGTGACGTGGCGGAAGCGGAGAAGGAGACCCACTGGCGGACGCGGGAGGCGCTGCTGGCGGCGGGGGCGGTGGCGGCGGCGCTGATCTGGGCGGCGTTCAGCGGGCAGGTGCTGAGGCCGCACCTGACGGGGATCGAGACGCCCTATCTGGCCTCGGTGCTGGTCAATCTGGGCGACCTGGCGGTTATGGCGGGGCTGCTGATGCTGGCGGCGCAGGCAGGGCCGGGGCGGGTGTTCGGCCTGACCGGGCTGAAGGCGCCGGTCCTGCGGCCGCTGATCTGGGCGGCGATCCTGTTCACGCCTGCGGTCCTCATCGCCGTCGTGAGCGCGCCGGTGTCGCAAGAGGTCACGGGGCTGGACCTGTTCTGGCAGGGCGCGGGCTTTCCGGTGATCGAGGAGGTGATCTACCGCGGCCTGGCGGTGGGGGCGCTGATCCTGTGGGCGGGCTGGCGATGGTGGGCGGCGTGCCTGCTGCCGGCGCTGCTGTTCGGCCTGGTCCATGCGGGGCAGGGGAGCGCGCTGATGGAGGTCGCGGGGATCGTGGCCATCACAGGGCTGGGCGGGCTGCTGTTCGGCTGGCTGTTCGTGCGCTGGGGCTTCAACCTGTGGCCGCCGATCCTGCTGCACGTGGGCCTGAACAGCCTGTGGATCGTCTTCGCCCTGGGGGAGACGGCGCTGGGCGGCTGGCTGGGCAACGGGCTGCGGCTGGCCGTGGTGATCGGGGCCATAGCCCTGACCCTGGTGATGACGCGGCGGCGGGCGGCGGAGGCGGCGCCGATCGGGTAAGCTGGGCGCCCCGACTCACCCCGGAGGCCCCATGCGCGTCTGTGCATCCCTGTTGCTGATCCTGCTGCTGGCCGGGTGCGGGCGGATGCTGCCCGACCCGCAGCCGGGACCCTACCAGCCCAGGCCGACGCCTTCGGGGGCGCCGCCGGCGTCCATCGGCGAGGTGCTGATCGACCGGCCGCTGGACGGGGGCACGCAGGGGGCGGTGCTGGCCGAGGGCGGGAGCCTGGGCCGCTGCCTGGCCCAGCTGTCGGCGGCCAATGTGCGCTTCAGCCCCCGGCCGGACGAGGCGCGGGGCGGCGCCTGCGGCCTCTATGACGCCGGGACCCTGGGGCCGGACACGGGCACGGTGGCGCGCATGACCCCGGGCGACCCGGTGGTGACCTGCCAGACGGCCTTGGCCATCAGCATCTGGCGGCGCCAGTCCGTGGAACCCGCCGCCCGCGAAATATTCGGACAAGACGTTGTTTCCATTGACCATTTCGGCACATACGCCTGCCGCCCGGTCAACAATATGGCCGGCAACCGGCCCAGCGCCCACGGCCTGGCCGCCGCCCTCGACTTCTCGGGCGTGCGCCTGAGGGACGGCCGCCGCATCACCGTGGCCGGCGACTGGAGCGGCAGCGGCCCGGAAGCCCGCTTCCTGCGCCGCATCCGCGACGACGCCTGCCGCATCTTCGGCACGGTGCTGAGCCCCGACTACAACGCCTTCCACGACGACCACCTGCATCTGGAGGCCACGGGGGGACGGGCGTTCTGCCGGTAGTCCGCCCCCGAAGCGCAGCGCCCGGGGGCGGATTTCGGACTCCGGCGCGAAAAAACAGGGTCCGAATAGTGCGAATTGTCCGAAACCGGTGAGACTCCCGGCGCGAAAAACAGTGCAACGGGAGTCTCGTTTTTCGGCTCAAGGGACTGATTTCGCGGGCGTCCGACGCGAGCGTGAGACTCCGGATGCGAAAAACAGTGCAATGGAGTGCAACGGCCCCTCTCCCGATGGGAGAGGGCTGCGCGCAGCGGGGTGCGCAGCAGCCCGCTCCTTCGCGCGCAGGGTGAGGGGCGGGTGGTGGCCTTCTGAGGCTTCCGACCCTCAACCCCCGCGCAAGGACCGGATCGCTATGCGCTCCGGTGCGCGGGTCCCCCTTCTCCCACTGGGAGAAGGACATCAGTCCAACGAGTGTCTCATGCGCCTCCTGTGCGGCCGGGGATGACCGGACAGGATAGGCCCGCGCCGGAGGGGTGGGCGGAAAAAGCCGGGAGACATCGGCCGGGGCCTTGCGGGGCAGGGGATTGGGTGTGGGAAATGGGGGGATTGGGGGAGTCTAGAACTCGGCGAAGGCGGCCTCGTTCACGGTGACTTCCTCGACCATGCGGACGGTCACGCCCAGGCCCCGGTCCTTGAGCAGGTCGCACAGGGCGTCCCCGTCCACCAGATCGATGGCGGGGGCGCCGTCGCGGGTGGCCTCGCGCCGGGCGTCGGCGGTGAAGGTGCCGGTGGTGATGATCAGGCCCTTGTCGGTGCGGCCGACCATGGCGCCCCGGAAGTCGCGCACCGCGCCCGCGCCAACCGAGCCGGAGTAACGCTTGCACTGGAACAGGACGTGGAAGGACAGCAGGTTCACCCGCAGCACTCCGGTGCCGTCGATGCCGCCGTCGCCGGACTTGCCGGTCACCTCGACCTTGATGAAGCCGTACTCGCGCAGGAGGCGCTGGCTGAGCCGTTCGAAGGCGGAGGGATGCATGGCGATGAGCTGGGCCAGCAGTTGCTGACGCCAGTCGTCAGAGGAGGGGCCGTCCTCGATGGTCTCGTCTTCCGCGACGGTCGCCTTGGCCTTCTTGCGGTTGGCGGCGCGAACCGCCGTCACCAGCGCGACCGGATCGGTTGCCCGCCAGTTCTTGCCTGCCGAGGTCAGGGACCAGACGCCCCGCGCGCTGTTTTCGAGAAGGCCGGCGTTCTTGAGCCAACTCCGAGTCCAGGCCGCACGATAGGCGAACTTGGTCATCGGCCCGCCCTGATGCAGCGAGGCCCGCGCCTCGTCATCCAGGTTCATGATCTGGGCGGTGCGGTCCTCGATCTCTTCGTTTGTGGCTGATCCACCGAGCGCTTCGAGCGCTTCAAGAAGGGGCGCGATGAGGTCGGTTACGGTGATGTAGCCATTGGCGGTGGGGAAGGCTTGGCGGGCCATTATGCGTCGGCCTTTCTGCGATTGAACTCGACCGTCAAAAAATCGCGCAGCCACTGAATCATGTAGCCGTGGTTCGGCAAGGCGCGATCATCCGGCTCGTAGGCGCAGCTCAGGAATGCGCGCATCAGTCCAGGCGGACAACTCTGACGCATCCACTGACGGAGCCAGATCAGCCAGTCCGCCATGGCCCCTTCGGCAGCGTCTCCATCATCAAGCGCGAGCCGGGGATGAACCCGATCAGTCACCAGTCGCCAGTATCCGGCAAGGTACTCGGCGCCGTCGTCAATCAGGTCGAGCTTGGGCTCCATCGTGCGTATGGCAGCCCCGAGTGCTGGACGAGTGTCGAGCAGCGCCTCCGCATCCTGCCAACGCGATCGGGCTTCGCCGAGCATGACGCCGACGGCACGGTGGATGTCGCGTTGCTGGGCCTGACGCAAGGCGTGGTCCGCATCGGTCGGAAAAAGGGGGCCGACAATCATGCGTCAGCTTTCCTGCGCCGCTTCGCCTTGCCCGGCGCCGCCAAGAGGCCCGCGGTCATTTTCTCATAGAGGGTGAACAGGTGCTCGACGCGCTCGCGGTCACTGTCGAAGGGCGCCTTGCGGTAAAGGCGGTCCACGGCCTGATCCAGCGCCCGGTGCGCGCGGCGCAGATCGGCGGGCATCACGTCGGGGTCGTAGAGATCGGCCAAGGTTGCATCGGGATGGGCCTCGCGGGCATTCAGCACCGCCTGGGCAAGTCCGTCGAGGCGGGCCTTGTCGGCCTCGGTCAAGGTGGGCCAAGGGAATGGGTTGTAGACGAGGCCGATCGAATAGCGGTAGTCGCTCTTCAGCCGCCCCCCGATGTGGCGCAGCCACGACATGTGCGTGGCGCTGGTGAGAACTCCGAACTCAGCCAATGAGGCACCCGGCATGAATAGGCAGCTATCATGCGCGATTTCCCCATCCCGATAAAACCCGAAGGGGACGTATCGACGGCGCTCTGAGGAGTGGCGAGGGATAAGGATAAACGCTCCGGCGCCTTGCCTGATTTCACCAAAGAGAGACGGTGTTTCCGCCAAGCGCTGTGTCGCCGGGCGAGAGCTTGCGGAGCGATAGGCACGCACGGCGGCCAGCCTATCCTTCAGGAGGGAGTTTGCACGCATCAACCCTAGGGGGGCACCCTGAAGCCAAAGGCAAAAGCGCGCTTCACCGTTGAGGGAGTCTTGGGCTCCCACCAGTTGGCGGACGTACGGACCGATGGCGGGATCAGCTTGGATCGCATTGGCGGCTTCGGCTTCCGACAAAATCAAATGCCCACCGTCGTTCGGCATATTGCCGAACAGCATCAGCGGTCGGCTCGAGAGAGCCGTAGTGGTTTCCCTCACTACCAGATGGCGGTCTGCCAGTTGTGAAGCGTCAAACAAGTACGGCGACAGCGCCGAATGCCGCGTTTCATCCGGATCGCCGTTGATGTCCTCGTAGTTGAAGAGGCGCTTCTCCGCCGGTTCGTGGTCCCGCCGCGTCAGTCCTATGATCACGACATGGACATGGGCCTTGCCGCGCGCGTCTGAGCCCCAGCCGAAGGTTCGATGCGCGAAGGCGATTTCTAAGCCGTAACGTTGGAACAGCAGAGGCCACAGCTGTGCGACCTGCTCTCCTTGGGTGATGGAGTTGGTCGAGACGAAGCCGATGCGGGCCGGTCGTGACCCCTCTACCGCTTCGCCGGCCTCGTCCCCAGTGCGTGGGGAGGAGACGTATTCGCCAGCCTTAATGAACCACGCAGCGACGAAATCGAGGGTGCCGCCTGACTTGCCGAGAGCGGCGATGCGCCGGACCTGCGCCCTCTGGGTTTCGCTCTGCACCTTGGCGCCGAGGAACGGCGGATTGCCGAACACATAGCTGCACTGCTCCGGCGACAGCACGTCGGCCCAGTCGGTCTCCAGCGCATCGCCATGAACAATGTGCGGCGCGGCCTTGAGGGGGATGCGGGCGAAGACCTGGCCGAACTCGAGGCTCAGCCGGTTGTTCATGATGTGGTCCATCATCCACATGGCCGTTTCGGCGATGCGGGCGGGGAACTCGTCGATCTCGATGCCGTAGAACTGGTCGACATCGACCTTTGACAGGGCGGCGGCCTCCAGCTCGCGCTGGCCCGTGGGGTAGAGGGCCTGCAGCAACTCGATCTCGAGCAAGCGCAATTCGCGGTAGGCGATGATCAGGAAGTTGCCGCAGCCGCAGGCCGGGTCGAACAGGTTGAGGCCGGCGAGCTTGTCCTGAAAGGCGCGCAGGGCGGTCTCACGGCCGCGTTTCAGCCCCTTGATGCGGGACAGTTCGGCGCGCAGGTCGTCGAGGAACAGGGGCTCGATGACCTTCAGGATGTTCTTTTCGGTGGTGTAGTGGGCGCCCTTGGCGCGGCGCTCCTTGGCGTTCATCACCGACTGGAACAGAGCGCCGAAGATGGCCGGGCTGATCTTCTCCCAGAAGAAGCCGCACGCCTCCAGGAGCCGCTCGCGCATGGCGGTGTTGAAGTTGGCGATCGGCAGGGTTTCGGCGAACAGGTCGCCGTTGATGTAGGGGAATTTGGCCAGATCCTCGTCCAGCCCGTCGCGCCAGGCGGCGTCCTCGGGCGTGTTCAGGGTCTGGAAGATCAGGTTCAGCTTGGCGCCGAGGTCGTGCCCGTCGGTGGCTGTGCGGTCGCGCAGATAGGTTTCCAGCATGCCCCGTTCGGGGAAGATGCCGGTGTCGTCGGCGAACAGGCAGAACAGCAGCCGCACCAGCAGCCGTTCCAGCGGGGCGCCGTCATAGGTGGGTTTCAGCGCATCATGCAGCTTGCCCATGATTTCGGCGGCGATGATGTTGACCGGGTCCTGGTCGTTGAAGACCCGCTTCTCGACCCCGACCACGAAGCCGAACGCCTCCACATGGGCTGGGAGGTCGGCGAGGGGGAAGCGGGTTTCCTCGCGCGTGTCCAGATCGATCAGCTCGAACGACTGGAAGTCGCACAGCAGGACGTAGCGCGGGAGTTCGTGGTCCTTGAGGCCGGGAAAGTAGTCGAGCGCCTGTTTGCGAGCGCGGGTCAGATCGCGCCCGGCGCTCTTCTGTTCGACCAGCAGGACGCCCTTCCAGAACAGGTCGATGAAGCCGCGCTTCTCGCCCAGAAGGCGCACGGGCTCCTCGAAGGCGGCGACCTTGCGGCGGCGCACCCCGAACACCTCGAAGAACTCATTGTAGAAGGTCTGGGTGTCGCCCTTCTCGTAGTGGGCGTCGGCCCATTCGCGAGCGAATTCGGCGGCCCGCACCCTGATCTCGTTCCAGCTTAGGCGCATCCGTACCCCCCGCGCCGGACATTCGCCCGGTTCGCGCCAGCGTTGCAAGCGGGGAGTGGACATTCCTAGTGGCGCTACCGCTCGCCGCGCGGCGGCTCGCTGCTTGAGCGCGGGCCCCTCATCCCCCGCGCGCAGAACCGTCGCGCTGCGCGCTCCGGTGCGCGGGGCCCCCTTCTCCCGACGGGAGAAGGGCATTTCACGTCGCCCTATCGCTCTTTCATTCTTAGTGGCGCTAACGCTCGCGTCGCGGACGCTCGCTGCTTGAGCGCCGCGCTTGACTCCCTCGTACAGTATGCCGCATACACTGTGTGTCACACACTATGTGACGTCTGTGGAGCAGGCGCGTGGGCGAGGGTGAGCTGTTTGAGGCGATGCGGCTGGAGCTGCGGCGGGGGTCGCTGGTGCTGGCGGTTCTGGCGCGGCTGAGGACCGAGCAATACGGCTATTCGCTGCGCGTGGCGCTGGGCCAGGACGGGGTCGAGATGGAGGAGAGCACCCTCTATCCGCTGCTGCGGCGGCTGGAGACCCAGGGCCTGCTGACCAGCGAATGGCGCGAGGAGGACCGGCGCAGGAAGCGGTTCTACCGGCTGTCGCCGCTGGGCGAAGTGATGCTGGCGCGGCTGGCGGAGGAATGGCGGGGCATCTCGGCCTCGCTGGAGCGGATGCTGTGACCGGCGGCGATTTCAATCAATCGGGCAATCAATCTGGAACGGGAGGGCGGGGCATGACCCTGACGGAGAAATATCTGAAGGCGGTGGCGGCGCAGTTGCCAGCCGCCGGACGCGAGGACGTGATCGCCGAGCTGCGCGACGCCCTGATGAGCCGCATGGAGGACCGGGAGGCCGAACTGGGCCGACCGTTGACCGAGGCGGAGGAGGAGGCGGTGCTGCGCGAGATGGGCCACCCGCTGGCGGTGGCCGCGCGCTTCGGCGCCGGGCCGCACCATGTGGTGGGGCCGGAGCTGTATCCGTGGTGGCTGTTCGGGGTGAAGACGGCGCTGACGGTGCTGGCGATCATCACGGTGATCGGGGCGGTGGTGCGGGTGCTGGTGGGCGACGTGGACGGGGCCCAGGCGTTCGGCCAGGCGATCCACGGCCTGTTGTGGAGCGGCATGATGATCGTGGGCTTCGCCACCGTGGCGGGCTTCATCATCGAGCGCATGAAGGACAAGCCCGCCTTCCTGACCGAATGGCGGGCGCGGGACCTGGGCCTGTTCGAGATGGGGCTGTTCTCCACCGCCTGGGTGGGCAAGGCCGCCGACATGGTGGGCGGCGAGCGGGCCGACGGGACCAGGGATCCGGTGGCCGGGTGGGGGCAGCCGGCCGGCATGTCGCCGACGGCGCGGGCGGTGGCGTCGGGCGTCGCGTGGGGCGTGTTCGTGCTGTGGTGGACCGGGGTGATCGGGCAGGAGATCCGGCCGGGCGTGATCGGCGGCGAGCTGATGGTGGACGGGGTCGACTGGGGCCTGCTGCTGAACGAGACCATCGCGTGGGTCTGGTGGCCGCTGCTGGCCTTCGGCGCGGCGCGGGCGGCGTTCCACCTGATGCGTGCGGCCATGGGGTCGCCGGTGCGGTTCACGGCGTTCGGGGATGTGGCGTTCAGCGCGGCGAGCCTGGGCTTCATCGGCTGGTTCTGGCTGTACTCGCCCATGGCGTCGGCGTTCGCGGTGGACACGGTGCAGGGGTTCACGGACCGGGTGCGGATCACCTTCGAGACCGGCGACATGGCGGCGCCGAGCATCCTGATGCTGATGACGGCGTTCGTGTTCCTCGCCGAGGTGTTCACCCTGTTGGGGGCGGCCGGGCGGCTGGTGACGGGGGCGGACCGGCGGCGGTGATGCCTTGCCACCGGCGGCGCGGCGGGGCATCACCGACGTCTGTTCAGTGACGGGGAGACACAGACCATGCGCAGCGACGTGGCGGCGACCTTCATCATCATCGGGGTGATCGTGGCGATGATCGTGGCCTTCCTGGTGGGATGGCCCCAGTACAATGTCTATCGCAAGCAGATGCAGGGCCGGGCCGCCTATGAGCAGGCGGTGCAGGACCGGCGCATCCGGGTGCTGGAGGCGCAGGCGGCGCTGGACTCGGCGCAGCTGACGGCCCAGGCGGAGATCGCCCGGGCGCGGGGCACCAATGAGGCCAACCGCATCATGGCCGAGAGCCTGGGCGGGCCGGAGAACTATCTGCGCTGGTCCTACATCCACATGCTGGAGGAGACCGCCGGAAGCGGCGACCGCCAGATCATCTACATCCCCACCGAGGCGGGCATGCCGATCCTCGAGGCCGGGCAGCGGCCCGAACGGTAGAGCCTTGCTCCCGCCGCGATCCGGCGGTCAGACTGGTCGCATGAGTGATGCGCTGCGCGATGTCTTCATCACCGGGACGGGATCGATCCTGCCCGGCGAGCGGGTCGGAAACGACCGCATGGAGGACTTCATCGGCCGGGTCGGCGGGCGGCCGTCGGCGGTGGGGCGCCGGGCGCTGCGCTGGAACGGGATCGAGGGACGGCACTACGCCCTGACGCCGGACGGCGCGCCGCTGCACTCCAACGCCTCCCTGTGCGCCGGTGCGGTGCAAGCCGCGCTGGACGATGCGGGGCTGGGGATCGCGGACCTGCAGCATCTGGGCGCGGCGACGACGCAAGGGGACTATCTGGTGCCCGGCCACGCCAGCGCGGTGCAGGCGGAGCTGGGCGCGGCGGCGCTGGAGGCGGTCAGCTATCAGTCGGTCTGCGCCAGCGCCCTGATGGCGGCCAAGGGCGCGTGGCTGACCGTGCGGGCGCGGGAGGCGGACGTGGCCGCCGCCTGCGCCGGAGAATTCTCGTCGCGCTGGTTCCGGCCGGAATTCTACGAGGGCACGGCCCTGACCGACGCGCGGGGACGGGTGCGGATGGAGGCGGACTTCCTGCGCTTCACCCTGTCGGACGGGGCGGGCGCGGTGGTGATGGAGCCCCGGCCGCGGCCGGGTGGACGGAGCCTGAAGGTGCGCTGGATCGACATGACGTCGCTGGCCGGGCGGTTCGACCCGTGCATGTGGGCGGGGTCGACCTTCGCCGACCGGGCGGACCTGAAGAGCGCCTGGAGCCATGCGGGGCCGGCGACGGCCCATGCCGCCGGGGCGATGGCGCTGCTGCAGGACTTCGAGTTGCTGAAGATCGTGATCCGGGCGTGGATCGGGGTGTGGCTGGGGAAGGTGGACGCGGGGCGGATCGTTCCGGATCAGGTGGACCACCTGCTGTGCCACTACTCCGCCCGGTCGCTGCGGGCCGAGATCGTGGGGCTGCTGGAGAACACGGCGGCCATGATCCCGGAAGAGAAATGGTTCACCACCCTGCCCGAGAGCGGCAATGTGGGCTCGGCCTCGATCTGGGTGATGCTGGACGCCTTCCTGAAGTCGGGGCGGGGCAAGCCGGGCGAGACGGTGCTGTGCATCGTGCCGGAGAGCGGGCGGGCGATGATCGGATTCATGATGCTGGAGATCGTGTGATGGCGGACGGCGCGATGCAGGACCAGATCCAGGACACCCTGCGCAAACTGGCGGTGGTGTTCGCCGATTTCGAGCAGCGGCTGGAGGCGACGCCGCTGATCCGCAAGCTGACGCGGGGGCGGTTCGAGACGGCGGACTATCACGCCTTCCTCATCAACCTGCGCCAGCAGGTGAAGGACGGGTCGCTGTGGATGAGCCGGGCGGCCTCCAGCATCGACGAGGCGCATCTGGAGCTGCGCTCATCCCTGATGAAGCATGCGGTGACCGAGCACCGGGACTTCCGCCTGCTGGAGCAGGACTTCGTGGCGGCGGGCGGGGCGCTGGAGGCCATTCAGGGGGCGTCCAAGAATGTGGGGTCCGAGGCCCTGTCGGCCTGGATGTTCCATGAGGCGTCGAAGCCCAATCCCTTCGGCCTGCTGGGGGCCATGTTCATCATCGAAGGGCTGGGGTCGATCAAGGCGGCGCCGTGGGGCCGGATGGTCAAGGAGCGGCTGGACCTGCCCGAGGACGCGGTGCGGTTCCTGCTGTATCACGGGGAGAATGACGCGGCGCACATGGAGGAGTTCCGCGAGATGCTGGCCATGGTGCTGCCGGACGCGGCGGTGGCCGAGCGCATCGTCATGTGCGCGCGGGTGACGGCGCGGCTGTACGCGCTGCAGATCGAGGAGATCGCGGCGTGAGCCTGTCGGACGGCATCGCCCAAGCGCGCGGACGGGCGAGGCCCGACCCGTTCGATCCGGCCGGCTTCGACCCGAAGGATCCGGACCCGTGGATGGCGCTGTATCTGGACCAGAGCCTGCCTATCGACGACGGGGCCAAGCGGGCGCTGTTGCTGGGGGCGCGGTCGTGGTCGCGGCGCTGGCTGTTCCCGGTGAGCCGGCCGCTGGTGCTGCTGTTCTTCTGCGTGGTGAAGGTGCTGCGGGCCATATCGCCGCGCTTTCCGAACCTGAACGGCCTGCTGCACCGAACAATACATTGGGGCTTGCGGGTGTTCGGGACGCCGGAGACCAACACCCTGATCCTGAGGCATTTCCACATCGGCACGGAGCTGCTGGCCTTCATGCGGGCCAATGCAGGGCCGGTGACGGTGTCGAGCCATCCGCTGCGGCCAACGCGCCTGAAGGACATCGAGGATAATCTGTTCCTCCAGCACGACCTGAACGTGTTCAATTTCATCATCGAACTGAACGCAGGGCTGAGGGAACAGGGCCGCGAGCTGACGCCGCCGGAGCGGGTGGATTTCTCCATGATCTCGGACGAATTCCCGGCTTTCGAGGCGTTTCCGAAGGGGCCGCTGAATTTCGTGGACGTGCAGACCGCGGTGGAGTTCTACACGCCGCTGTATGCGCTGATGCTGCCGCGCCGGGACTTCGTGCGGGCGGCCCATTCGCTGCAACTGGACGAGACCGTGGCCATCTATATCGCCCGCATCCTGGGCACGGACTATCACCTGGCCTTCATCAAGAACGGCCACCCGATGGTGTCCCTGTCGACCCTGCAGGCGGGATTCCGGCTGATGATGCACGGGCTGGACTGCGAGGCGCTGCACGGCTGGCTGCGGCTGCTGAAGGCGCGTCAGGCGGCGGGCCTGCCGCTGGACCCGCGCAACCCGACGGCGGCCAGCTGAGCGCGGGGTCGACGGCTTAAACATTGGGCAATGGCGGTGTGGCACGAGGGAGGCGAGGGCTTTCCTGAGGGTTTGCACGCGTGACCGACGCCATGGCGAAGACGATGCCGCCCGAGGCCGTGGGCTGGGACGCCCTGAGCCGGGCGGTGTGGCTGTTCGACCCGGTCAGCTGCCGGGGGCTGTACGCCAATCCCTATGCCCTGGAGCTTTGGGGCGCCCAGAGCCGCGACGAACTGCTGGCGCGGGACTTCTCGCAGTTGTCGCCGGCGGTGCGGGCGCGGACCGACCGCCTGGCCCAGGCCACGGCCGGGGGCGCGGTGGTCACCGAGCGCTGGACCTTCTATCCGACCGGCGAGCCGCTGACGGTGCAGGCGGCGATCTCGGCGTTCCGGATGCCGGACGGGCGGGCGGTGCTGCTGTTCGAGGCGGCGCCGGAGGAGACCAACGAGGGCGAGCGCCGCGCGGTCGAGGCGCTGCGGCACACCTCCAGCATCATCACCCTGTTTGATCGGGACGGGCAGGCGGTGTTCAGCAATCCCGCCGCCTTCCGCACCTATGGTCCCGGGGAGCTCGGGTTCGGCGAGCGGTTCGCGGAGGCCGAAGCGGGCGCGCGGATGCTGGCCCAGGCGACCGCGGGCGAGGCCTGCGCCGACCTGCGCCGGGTCAACACGCCCGAGGGCGAGCGCTGGCACTATCTGGACGCCCGGCCGGTGACCGATCCGGCGACGGGGGCGCCGGGGGTGCTGCTGAACGAACAGGACGTGACCGCCCAGATCGAGGCCGAGCGTGCGGCGCGGACAGCCGAGCAGCGGGCCGGACTGGCCGAGGCCCGGCAGCGTTTCCTGGCCAATATGAGCCATGAGCTGCGCACGCCGCTGCACGCCATCCTGGGCTTTTCCGCCGTGCTGGAGGCGCGGGTCGGCGACGACGACCTGCGGGGGCAGGCGCGGGGCATCGGGGCGGCGGGCCAGACCCTGCTGGGCGCCGTCAATGACATGATCCTGCTGGCTGCGCTGGACGCGGGGGAGGTGAGCCTGAAGGCCGAGCCATTCGAGCCCGGGGCCGTGACGCGGGGGGCGGCGGACCGGTTCGCGGGCGAGGCGGCGGACAAGGGGCTGTCGCTGACGGTGGAGGCCGACGGGGTCGCCGCCGTGGTGGGGGATGCCGAGCGGCTGGGGCTGATCCTCGACCATTTCGTGGGCAATGCGGTGAAGTTCACCGAGACGGGCGGGATCGTGATCCGGCTGGAGGGCGCGGCGCGGGAGGGCCAGGCGGACCTGACGATGTCGGTGACCGACACCGGGCCGGGCATCGACGAGAGCCGCATCGCGGCCCTGTTCGACCGCTTCGTGCAGGCGGACGACGGCGCGACCCGGCGCAAGAGCGGCGGGGGTCTGGGTCTGGCGGTCTGCAAGGAGCTGGCCGAGTTGATGGGCGGCACGGTGTGCGCTTCGGCGACCCCGGACGGCGGCGCCCGGTTCGAGCTGAGGCTTTCGCTGCCGCTGGCCGGGGGCGCGGGCGGACAGGCTGATGAGACGGGCGAGGGCGGCCCGCTGCGGGTGCTGTACGCCGATGACAACGCCAGCAACCGGGCGGTGGTGGTCGCCATGCTGGCCAGCCAGGGCCACCAGTGCGACACGGCCGAGGACGGGGCCCTGGCGGTCAAGGCGTTCCTGGGCGGGACCTATGACCCGGTGCTGCTGGACATCCAGATGCCGGTGATGGACGGGGTCGAGGCGGCGCGGACGATCCGGGCCCTTGGCGGGGCCGGGGCGTCGACTCCGATCGTGGCGCTGACCGCCAATACGCTGGACTCGCAGGTGCGGTCCTATCTGGAGGCCGGCATGCAGGACTGCATCGCCAAACCGGTGATGATGCCCGAACTGCTGGCCAAGACCGCCGCCTGGGGGGCGCGGGGGCGCGGGTCCTGACAGCGCCGGGCGGCGCCGAGCCCGCAGAGATCAGACGGCGACGCCGAACAGGCGGCCGATGCCCGCGGTGACGGCCATGGCCAGGGCGCCCCAGAAGACGACCCGGACGACGGATCGCCCGACGGGCGCGCCGCCGGCCCGGGCGCCCAGCGCCCCGAGGACGGCAAGGCCCGCAAGCGCGGAGCCGGCCACCCACAGCGCCAGTCCGGTCATGGGCGCCAGAGCGGCCACGATCAGGGGCAGGGCGGCGCCGACGGAGAACGTCAGAGCCGAGGTCACCGCCGCCTGGATGGGCCGCGCCGTGGTGATCTCGGATATGCCCAGCTCATCCCGGGCGTGGGCGCCGAGGGCGTCGTGGGCGGTCATCTGACGGGCCACCTCGGCCGCGAGATCGGGCGTCACGCCCCGCGCCACATAGATTCCGGCCAGTTCGCGCAGTTCCGCCTCCGGCTGGCCGGACAGTTCGGTCGCCTCGCGCGCCAGATCCGCCTTTTCGGTGTCGGACTGGGAGCTGACCGAGACGTACTCCCCGGCCGCCATGGACATGGCGCCCGCGACCAGCCCGGCGACGCCCGCTATGAGGATGCTTCCGTGACTGGCGGCCGCAGCCGCCACGCCCACCACCAGGCTTGCGGTGGAGACCAGGCCGTCATTGGCGCCCAGCACCGCCGCGCGAAGCCAGCCGATGCGGTCCACCCGATGAGATTCCCTGTGCGGCATGGCGACGACTCCTGACGATTGCTGACGCTCGGCGAACGTCGATTTGGCATTCATATTCGGTTCATTCGGCCTGAGACCATCTTCACAGCACGCCGCGCGCGCCGTGGCCACGAGAGAAGGGCGGGGGAATGACCTATCTGACGAAGAAGAGGGTGCGGGGGCCGGCCCTGGCCGCCGCCGCGGCCGTGGGGCTGTCGGGATGCGTGACGGATCCGGCGTTCATGGAGGGGCTGGCCATGGCCATGGACGGCATGGCGGCGGAGACCGCCTATATGGCCGAGGAGGCGCGCTGCTACAGACACCTGTCCACCAGCGGCGAATGGGTGACCCTGTGTCCCCTGCCGTATGGCCAGGTGGCGCCGCCGCCGCGTTTGCGGCCGCCTCATGATCATGGCCGGGGGCGCGACCGGGATCGGGGCGGGCGGGACCGGCGCGATGGGACGCGCGGGTCCGGCTGGTGATGATTGTGTTCCGGGAGACAATGAAATGATCGGTGTGATGGCGGCGCTGGCGGTGATGGGGGCTCAACCGGCGCCGATGGGCGGCGCATGTGTGCAGTCGCTGTGGCATCGCTATGGCGAGCGGCGGGTGGCGGAGCTGTGCGCGGGGGTGAACAGCAACCTCTGCTACGGGACCGCGGCGCAGTACATGACCTTCGAACGCGCCGCCGACGTTTGCCGCCATGTTCAGGGGGAGGCGTGTTTCCGCGCCGCCGCGACATACTACACCCCGCAGCGGTCGGCGGATCTGTGCCGCCATGTGCATGAGGCCTGCTTCGTGGCGGCCCATCGCTACCAGACGCTGGACGGCGCGGCGCAGCGGTGCCGGGTGGCCGCGCCGGGGAGAGGCGCGGGGAACCCCTGACCGGGCGAGGGATTGAAACAGGATCGCGGACCAGGCGGGGGCCATGACGATTCTGAGCTTTCAACCTTACTGCGGCGCGGCGCCGGACCCGGGCGCCGTGTGGGCGGCGTGGAACCTGGACCCTGTGCTGATCACGGCGCTGGCCGCCGTGGCGGTGGTTTACGGCATGACGTGGGGACGGGGCGCCTCGACCCGTGAGCGGGTGGTGTTCGGTGCCGGGTGGAGCCTGGTCTTCATCGCCTTCGTGTCGCCCCTGTGCGCCCTGACCTCGGCCCTGTTCGCGGCCCGGGTGGGGCACCATGTGGCGGTGATGACGCTGGCGGCAGGGCTGCTGGTTCTTGCGACGCCCCGCGCACGGCTTATGCGTCTGTTCGGCGGCCGGATGCTGTTGTGGAGCGCCACGGCGGCGCAGGCGATCCTGCTGTGGTTCTGGCATGCGCCGGGGGCCTATGCATGGTCGCTGACCGGCGACGTGCAGTACTGGATCATGCAGGCGGGCCTGATCGGGGCGGCGCTGATGTTCTGGCGCGGGGTGCGGCTGGCGCCCATCCAGCACGCCCTGCTGGCCCTGATCGCCACCATGGTCCAGATGGGCGCGCTGGGGGCGCTGATCACCTTCGCGGGCGAGCCGATGTATGCGCCCCACTTCGCCACCACCCTGGTCTGGGGCCTGACGCCGCTGGAGGACCAGCAGGCGGGCGGGCTGATCATGTGGGCCCCGGCGGCGGGCGCCTATCTGGCGGCGGCGCTGATCCTGCTGATGCGGCGGGTCGGCTTCGGCGAGGCCGATGCGGGCGAGCGGGCCGCATGATCACGCGGCTGAGGGCCTGGGCCGACACCCACACCTCGGAGGGCCGCTGGTCGCCGGTGGCCATCACCTTTCACTGGACCATGGCGGCGCTGGTGCTGTTCCAGCTGGTGTGGGGATGGTGGACCTCGGGTATTCCGGTGGGCGGCGACAAGGTGGCGGCCTATCAGCTGCACGCCGATGTGGGCCTGCTGATCCTGCTGCTGGCGGTGCTGCGGGCGATCTGGCGGCTGATGATCCCGGGTCCGGTCAATGACGCCGATGATCCGGGCTGGGAGAGCACGGTGTCCCGGATCACCCACTTCCTGTTCTACATCTTCATCGTGGGACTGCCGCTGTCCGGCTGGCTGATGCTGTCGGCCACGGCGCCGGAGATGCAGCTGATGCTGGGCGGGGTCATCCCCGCGCCGCGCCTGCCGGTGGGGACCCTGTCGCAGGAGGGCCTGTGGCAGGTGCAGTGGGCGGCCGAGCGTATCCACTTCTTCATGATCTGGGGGATCACCTTCCTGATCATGGGCCACGTGGCGGCGGTGCTGAAGCACTATGTGTTCGACAAGGACAATGTGTTGCCGGGCATGCTGCCGCTGGTCGATGAGCTGGAGGGCGAGCCCATCGAGATCATTCCGGAGTCGGATGAGGAAGAGATGCCGCGTACGAAGACACTGCGGCGATCTGATCGTCGGAAAGCGGACGACTGACGGCGCCCATGACGTCGCGGGGGTCGTTGTGGCGCTTCGCGGACCGCCACAGCTCCAGCTGGGCCGCCAGATAGGCGGGGGACTGGCCGGTCAGGGGCGGATTGCCCGCGCCCAGACCCTGGCCGTCGACGCCGTGGCAGGTGGCGCAGGCGGCCACATTCCGGTCCGGCAGACCCTGATGATAGAGGGCGCGGCCCTCGGCGATGCAGGCGGGCTCCGGCGAGACGGCCGGGGCGGCGGCGCGCGGCGCCATCTCGGCATAGTAGCGGGCGACCCGGGCGCGGTCGGCGTCGGACAGGCGTCGCGCGATGGCCGACATGGGGTCGTGGGGCCGAAGCTCCGAGCCGTAGTCGTTGAGCTGTTTGAGGATATAGCCCTCGTCCAGCCCGGCGATGCGCGGCGTTTCGGCGCCGTCGCCCTGGCCGTCCATGCCGTGGCAGGTGAAACAGGCGGCCTGGGCCCCCGCGTCGCCGCCGGACAAGGCGATGATCTCGCCGGTGGTCACGAAGGGGTCCTCATACTCATCCACGCCGGGTGCGCAGGCGGCCAGGCTCGTTGCGGCGAGTAGGGCGGATAGGGCGCGGTACGGCATCGCTTGGCCAACGCCGGGTGGGGGCGGGGGTTCCGGTCCTGATGAGACGGAACCCATGCGGCCAAGCTGGGTTAGGTCTGGATGAACGGAACGGGGGCGACGGGCATGGTCTTGATGGCGCTGGCGCTGGCGGCGTGTTCGGGCGCGGGCGAGACCCGGACGCGGGCCGTGCCGTCGGGCGATCCCGAGCGGGGGCTTCGGATCATGAACGAGGTCGGCTGCGGATCGTGTCACGCCATTCCGGGGATCGACTGGCCGCAGGGTCGGGTGGGTCCGCCGCTGTCGGGGATGGGCGGCCGGGCGCTGATCGGATCGGGCCTGCCGAACCGGCCCGAGACCCTGATCCCCTATCTGATGAACGCGCCCGTCGCGGACCCCGGGTCGGCCATGCCGCCCATGCCCATCAGCGAGGAGGAGGCCCGTGACATCGCCGCCTATCTCTATGAGCACTGAGGCCTTCGCGGGATGGCCGCCGCCGGCCCTGACCTCGGCGGGGCCGTTCGCCGCGCCGCTGGTGACCCTGTCGTGGGGCGTGTTCGCCATGGCGGCGGTGGTGCTGCTGATCGTGATCGCGGCGCTGGTGCTGGCCCTTTTCGGGCGTGAGGACCTGAAGGCGAAGATCGGTAATCAACGGTTGATCTGGTACGCCGGGCTGGCCTTTCCGGTGGTGGTTCTGAGCGCCCTGCTGATCTGGGGCCTGTCCCTGACCTCGGCCCTGACCGGCGAGCCCGAGCCGGGCGAGATGCGGGTGCGCGTGACCGGCGAGATGTGGTGGTGGCGTGTGGCCTATCTTAACCCCGAGGGCGGGGAGGCGGGCGCGGTCCAGTCGGCCAACGAGGTGCGCATCCCGGTGGGCGAGCCGGTGACCTTCGAACTGGAGTCCGCCGACGTGATCCACAGCTTCTG
>SXGT01062471.1_pt1 | contig 19180 bp, 13 predicted proteins | sample 3176221 | NCBI WGS metagenome assembly SXGT01 (sample SAMN11356862, study PRJNA531348) | freshwater metagenome | isolation source: freshwater sample F1-120 | place: China: Fuxian Lake, Yuxi | collected 2017-12-25
CCACGAGGGCGGGCTGATCGACCGCATTCAGGCCGCGCGTGGCCAGGCCGCCGCCATCGTCATCAACCCCGGCGGCTTTACCCACACCAGCGTGGCGCTGCGCGATGCGCTCGCCGCGGCCGACATGCCGGTCATCGAAGTCCATCTCTCCAACATCCACCGTCGCGAAGAGTTCCGACACCGGTCACTGATCGCAGAGGTCGCGACCGGCCAGGTGCTCGGCTTCGGCCCAGAGAGTTACCTGCTCGGCCTGCGCGCGGCGGTCACGCTCGTGCGGGCCGGCTCGGCCCGGTAAGCGCCCGGCGGCGTGACACCACTGCGGCAGGCGATTGCTGCCGGCCAGAAGGAGACAGGCATGGAATTCGCAATCGGGGGCACCGGCGGCCAGAGTCGCCAGGATTACATGGGGCTCGAGGAGATCGTCCAGCACGTGGTCCTCGCGGAGGAACTCGGCTTCTCGGCGGTGACCGTTCCCGACCACTATGTGTTCGAATCGATCGGCCAGCTCCAGCGCGAAATGCCGGCTTACGAGGTCTTCACGGTGCTGGCCGCGCTGGCGCAGCGCACGCGGCGCATCAAGCTGGTCACGCATGTGGTCTGTCTCCTCTTCCGCCACCCGGCGATGAACGCGCGTCTCTTCGCGCAGATCGACGAGGCGAGCGGCGGGCGCGTCGTCGCGGGCGTCGGCGCCGGCTGGACGCGTGCCGAGTTCGAGATGATGGGCATCCCCTTCCCGCCGATCTCGGAGCGACTGGCGATGCTCGACGAGCAGGTCGCGATCATGCGCGGGCTCTGGACCGAGGAGAGCTTCACCTACGAGGGCAAATACTGGACGGTGCGTGATGCGGTCTCGCGTCCGAAACCGGTGCAGAAGCCCCATCTGCCGCTCATGATCGGCGGCAGCGGCAACGGTATCCTGCGCCGCGCCGGCGAGTGGGCCGAGATCGTCCACATGGTCCCGCGCACCGGCCGCGCCGGCACGACCACGATGGAGGAGATTCGCGCCTTCAACGACACGACCGTCCCGGCGAAGCTCGAGCGTGTGCGTGTTGCCGAAGCGGCCGCCGGTCGGCCTCGGGGCAGCGTGCGCTTCGCCTCGACGATCTTCCAGTACGCGATGACGTCGTCGCCGGCCGAGACCACGCAAACGGCGGAAGCCCTCTCGGCCTTCATCGGGCTACCGCCCGCGGAGATCCTGACCCATCCGGTGGCGCTGATCGGAACGCCCGAGCAGATGATCGCCGAGTTGCGCCGGCGCGAGGCGACGCACGGCCTCTCTCTGCTCGGCATCAACTTCGCCAATGCCGACGACATGCGGCGCTTCGCCGCGGAGGTGTTGCCCGCGGTGGCGGGTTGAGGGAGGCCCGATGAACCTGCGGCTCTTTGCGACGGTGTTTGCGACCGTCTTCCTCGCCGAGCTGGGTGACAAGACCCAACTTGCCACGCTCCTCTTTGCCGCAGACAGCGCGGCGCCGCGCATGACGGTCTTCCTCGCGGCCGCACTCGCGCTGGTCGCGACCACGGCGATCGGCGTGCTGGCCGGCGGCTTCCTGTCGCGTCAAATCAGCGAACGCGCACTCGCGATCGTGGCCGGCGCGGGCTTCATCGTGATCGGGGTCTGGACGCTCGCGCGGGCCTGAGTCCGGGCGCGGCGGCGCGCCAGTCCGCCGCGCATGGCCCCCCGGAGAAGCTGCTCGATCCAGCGATGGATGCGGCGCTCGAAGGTGCGGGCTCTTGGCGCAGTGCTCGATCTGTAACGTCCTGCGCGCGCCGCTTTACCCGCGCAGCGGCGGGCAGGTCGGTCGCGTTCATGTCTCGTCCGTCGGGAAGAGTTGTCCCGGTTCGGCCAGCGTGGCCAGCGGCACGGCCTCCACCCGGTCCGCCACGGGGTACCGCTTGGTTCCGGGGTAGACCACCGCAACCCGCTCCAGGCCCAGGTCCTCGAGTGCGATCCGGATGGAGGGCGTCATGCGCGGCGCGTCCACGCGCTTGCACTCGACACCGAAGAGCTTGCCCCGGCGGCGAAGCAAGAGGTCGATCTCGGCGCCCTGGTGGCTCGCCCAGAAGGAGGCCTCGGTATGTGATTCGGTGGCGAGCACCTGTTCGATGGCGAATCCCTCGAAGGAAGCGCCGAGCTTCGGATGGTGCAGCAGCTCGGGGTGATCCTCGATGCCAAGGAGCTCGTGGAGCAGCCCGCTGTCGCGCACATAGACTTTGGGCGACTTGACCTGGCGCTTGCGCAGGTTGGCGTGCCACGGTTGTAGCTGACGAAGAACCAGCGCATCGGTCAGCAGGTCGAGATAGCGGCGCACCGTGGGTTCGCTCACACCCAGAGCACGTGCCGGATCTGCGTTGTTCCATACCTGGCCGTGGTAGTGGGCCACCATTGTCCAGAAGCGCCGCATGGCAGTGGTGGAGATGCGTATGCCCCACTGCGGCAGGTCGCGCTCGATGAGGGTATCGATGAAGTCGCGCCGCCAGTGAACCGAGGTCTCCTCGTCGGGCGCAAGGAAGGCGTCGGGGAAGCCGCCCCGACGCCAGAGCGCGTTCTCGGAATTTGCCTTGACCTCGTCGAGCGTGAAGCCTCCCATGCGGACATGCTCGACGCGACCGGCGAGGCTTTCGGAACTCTGGCGCAGCAGCGCCCCCGACGCGCTGCCGAGGAGGAAGAAGCGAGCCGGCAGAGGGCGACGATCCGCGAGCACGCGCAGCAACGGAAAGAGTTCCGGAACCCGCTGGATCTCGTCGATGACGACGACGCCGGTCAGCGGCTCGAGGGCCGTCATCGGCTCTTCGAAGAGGGAGCGGGTGCGCGGATCCTCCAGGTCAAAGTAAGTGGAAGCGGCCGGGTCGAGGATCTGCCGGGCAAGCGTCGTCTTGCCGCATTGGCGCGGCCCGGTCAGGACCACGACCGGCCGCCTCTTGAGCGCGGCGTGTAGGGTGTCCAGCAGGCGGCGACGGCCGACGATCATGCACGGCACTTACCATGATATTCTAATATCACAACTCGTATTTTCATGGTTATGGACCCGGAGAGGCCTTCCCGCAGCGCTGTCCGGCAGCACCAAGGGGCGGGCCACCACCTTGAAATCGCCGATAGCGGCGGACGCGACTACCCGCGCGGGGGCGCCGCCTGGGGCGAACAGGTTCGCCACGGTGCGCTTGGATCCCTTCACGGACAAGCGCCATCGCTGCGCCCGAGCTGCACCAGGTTCGCGCCGAGTTCGACCAGCCGGTCGCGCAGTTGTGGGTCGAAGGTCAGGTAGATGATCTGCCAGCCCTCGTCGGCAAGCTCGGCGAGCGCGCGCGCCAGCGGCTCGCGGCGGGCCGGATCGGACGACAGGAAGGCGTCGTCGAAGACAAAGAAGCCGGGTTCCCCAAGAAGTCGCCTCGCCAGCGCGAGGCGGACCGCGAGCGAGAGCTGGTCGCGCGTGCCGCGCGAGAGCTGCTCGGTGGTGAGTTCGCTCCCGTCCTGGCGGGCCACCTTGAGCGAGCCCGCGCCGTCGAGCAGCACGGCGCGGTAGCGATTCTCCGTCATCCGAGCGAGGTAGCTGCCGGCGGCACGCGGTCCGCTGCCGAGCGCCTCGCGCAGAGGGCGATCAAAATCCTGTCCGATCTCGCGCAGTGCCTGGAGCGCAAGTGCGGCACCCTGGGTCTCATGATCGATCTGCTCGAGTGCTCGGGCCAGCCGCTCCCGCTCGGCCTCGGCCGTGCCGAGATCGTCGAGGCCCAGCGCGGCGAGCCCCTGGTCGCGGCGTTCCTTGATCTCGAGGCGCAGGTCGCCGAGGCGCACGCTCCAGGCTTCGACCTCGGTTTCGAGTGCGGCCAGCTCGGGCGGGGAGGGTGGCAGGCCCGGGTCATCCACGGCGAGTGCTTCCACCTGCCGCTCGACCGGGAGGTCGGCGTCCACCGTCCCCAGCAACGAGACGAGACCACGATGGGCCTCTTCGACCTGAGTCTGCGCACGGACGCGCGCGCGCAGCTTCTCCTCGAGTTCGTCGATGCTGGCGAGACCTACGCGGGCTCGCACGTCGGCGATGCGGCGCTGCACTTCCTCAAGCTGGCGGTTGCGTTCTCCCAGAATCCGCTCGATGCTCTCGAGCGAGTCTTCGATCTGACGGCGGCGCGCGGTGGCACCGTCCCGCTCCGCGCCGGCCCGGCCGACCGTGGCGCCGAGGGCCCCGAGCTGCTCTGCACAGTCATCCAGCGTGGCGGCACGAGCCAGGATCGTGGCGCAGCGTGCCAGAGCCTGCTCCTCCAATCCGGTGGCGGCCGCAATCCGGCTCTGTGCCATGACCGCGGCAGCACCCGCCGCGAGTCCCGCGGCCATGGTCGCACCCGCAGCGACCGCAAGCGGGAGGAGCCGACCCGAGGCGGAATCGGCGGCAAGGAAACCCAATCCGAGGGCTGCGAGCAGGAGTAGCGTGGCCGCGATCGCCAATGGCGTCCGCCAGGTGGTCCAGGCACGGGCCGCGACCCGCGCCACGCGAGCGCGTCCGACCAGGCCCTCGAGGTCGGCGCGCGCGCAGTCGCCGACCAGGCCCTCGATGCGCTCGGCCGCGAGTTCGCGCTTGCGCTCCTCCTCGCGTCCAAGGGTCAGCTCGTCGCGCAAACGATGTGCTTCGTTGTCGGCCGTCTTGGCCAATGCCGCCGCCTCGCGTACGGCCACGACCGCGGCGTGCCAATTCTGGAGATCGTCTTCGCCGTAGCGCTCGAGTTCGGTGAGCCGCCGCTGCGCGGCCTCGAGCGCGAACAGCGTCCGGGTCGCGGCGCGGTAGCGTTCGTGTCGCTCGGCAAGTCGCAGGCGCTCGATCCGGCCGCGGGCGGCCGTGCGCTGGCGTTCGATCTGGTGGATCTCTTCGCCGAGGCGCGCCACCTGCGGCAGGCCCGCGATCCAGCCGTCAAGCCGCGCCAGACGCTCGGCCGTGCGCTGGCGTTCGTCGGCCCGGCTCTCGCGCAGGGCTCCGGTCGGCGTCAGGCCGGCATTCGCACGGACCTTGTTTGTGACCCGCTCGAGGTCGATCCCGATCAGGCGGTCGCGGATCGCGTTGAGCCAGTTGCGCCCGCCTTCGAGGCTTGGATCGCCGTCGCGCACCACGAACACCCGCGTCAGGGTCGGGTGGTCGTGCAGCAGCGAGAGCAGCGGTTCGCCGTCCTCGGGCGAGAGGGTGAGCTCGACCTTGCCGTCGAAGCCGGGACCGTCCCGCAAGCCATCGAGCAAGCGCCGGTTGCCCGAGCGCAACCGCTCGCGCAGTGCGCGCGCGAGCGCGTCGACGGTCGAGGTCTTGCCCGCCTCGTTGGCGCCGTGGACGACCGTGAGGTTTCCCGGCACCAGCACGAGATCGCGCAGCGGGCCGAAGTCGCGCACCGAGAGCCGCTCGATGCGGACGCTCACGCCAGGACCTCGAGCAGGGCCGAGAGACCGGCGCGGATCGCGGCCTGGACCACGGCCGAATCGGCCGTGGTCCCCGTGCTGCTGGCGCACGCCGTGATTTTCTCCACCAACTCGGTCGCGAGCGGCAACTCGGCGAGCTGCGCGTAGGAGTGGGCTGTCAGTTCCAAAATAGGTCGCGAGACGGTGGGGTCGTCCGGCGCGGCGGTGGTGCTGCCGGCCTCGGCGGCGTGTTCCCAGGCTCGCGCCAGTGCTGCGGTCGCGGCGTCGCGCAGCGTTGCTTCGCTCGCCAGCGTTACGCCCGAGAGTCGGGCCAGCACCTGGGCGCCGGGCTGCCGCCGCGCCACGGCCTCGCGGCAGAGGGCGTCCACCGCAGCCGCCTCGCGGCCCGGCAGGCAGGCGACCTCGACGCGATCGTAGAAGGGTACGGCGAGCGGCACAAAAACATGATCGACGACGCCCACCGAGGGTTCGAAGTCGACCACGAGACAGCCGCGCGGACCGATCTCCCGCCGGCTGGTCGAGACCGGAGAGCCGGCGTAGGCGACCAGCGTCGGGCCGTCGCGATGGATCAGCGCGCGACCTGCGTGGAAGTGCCCGAGCGCGGCGTAGCTGCCACGGCGGAGAAGATCGGCGAGGAAGACCGGCATGTAGGCGCCGTCCTCGTTGTCCCCGACGAACGAGCCGGAGAGTCCGTCCTGCAGCGAGCCGTGCGCGACCACGATGGTGTGGCGGGGCTCCTGCGTCGCACCGGTCAAGCATTCGGCCAGCGTGCGGTGCGGCTGCCACGGCACGCCCAGGATTTCGATGCCGCAGACGTGCCGCTGCGTCCAAGGCGTCTCCGCCAGCACGACGGCGTTGTCGCCGTAGTCGGTGCCCGTGTCGTAGAGGCCGGCGTCGTGATTGCCCGGCAGCAGGACGACGGGCCGCGGCGCGATGGCCTCGATGCGTTCGCGCACGGCCGCCCGCAGCGGCACGCCGTCGATCGAGCGGTCGAAGAGATCGCCCGCGACAAGGATCATATCTGCGTTGCGCTCGCGGGCCACCTCGAAGACGAGGTCGAGCGCACGCAGGCGGTCCGGGCGGTCGGGCCGCAGATGGAGGTCCGAAGTCTGGACGATCCGCACCCGCGCCATCGCGTCGGGGTTAACGCGCCACTTCCGTCCTGTCGATTTTCGCGCCCGCGTGCCCGTCGGCCGGGGGCGGCAGGGCGATCTCGGCCATGCCGCGTGGGGTGGTGATGCGGAAAGCCGCCGGCGCGATCTCCACTCCGAGCTCGATCTCGCCGTACGCGACCTCGGCGTTGCCATCGCCGGTCTCGACCCGGATGCGCCGCGGCAGCAGGCGGGGTCCGCTCTCGTCGAACTCGTCGAAGAGTGCGCGCAGATCGACCGAGCCGTCGCGGCGGTAGCGCTCGAAGCGGACCGGGACGACCTCGTCGCCGCTCCCCGGCCGCGCGAAGCCGATCGCGAAGGTCTCGCCGGGCTGCGCACGGCTCGCGGCGTGCAGCACGATCTCGGGCCACAGATCCGCCGCCCGCGGTCCCGAACGTGGTTGCGGCCCGGGTCGCGAGGTCCAGGCACTCTCGAGGTCGGCGGGATCGACCGGCGGATCGCCGAGCAGGGCCGCGACGATCTCGCGGGCACTCGCGCGCACGCCGGCGGCGGCCGCGATCGACTGGGCCGAGGCGGCCCCGCGGTAGACCCGGCCCTCGCCCGGCACGAAGACGGCGATGGCCGAACCGTCGCTGGCGACGGCATACGATACGCCGAAGGGCGAGAGGGCGTCGAAGCGGAACGAGCCCGGCGGATCGAGCAGGATCGCCTGATTGGTACCGAAGCGATTGGTGCCGTCGGCGTCTTCGAGTTCGACGCGGATGTGCGAGCTGCCGCGCAGCGTCGGTGCTGCCCGGCGGCGCGCGGCGAGCAATTCGATCAGCGCGTCGGGTTCGACCTTTGCTATGGCCCCGCGCAGCTCAAGGCGCGGGTTCCGCGCCCCAGCACAGCCGCCGAGACCGAGCACCGTCATCACGCCAAGCACAAGCGCGATCTGCATCGGTCTGCGGACCGGCGTCCGCAACTCGCACGCGCTCCTCACGGCGCGGATCGAGCCGGCTTGACGGCGGCCCCGAGCAAGGCGTCGATCTTGCCGCGCAGCCGCTCGCGCTGGGGCTCGTCCTCGGCATTGTCGAGAGCGCGTCGGTAGAGCTTCAGCGCCGAGGCCGAGCGGTCGAGTGCAACGTAGGTGTCGCCGAGATGCTCCTGGATCGTGGGGTCGGTGCCCGTGATTTCGACCGCGTTCTCGAGCGTCCGGGCGGCCTCGCGGTGCCGGCCGCGGCGATGCTGTACCCAGCCCAGACTGTCGATGAAGAAGCCGTCGTCGGGCGAGATCTCGAGCGCGCGCCGGATCAGCTGCTCGGCCTCATCGAGCGAGCGGCCCTGATCGGCCAGCTCGTAGCCCACGAAATTGAGAGCCTCGGCGTTCTCGGGGTTGAGCGCGATGGCCCGGCGCATCACGACGAGGCTGCCGTCGACGTCACCGGTCTCATGCAGCAGAGCCCCGAGCAGGAAGTGGTGACGGTCGTTCTCCGGCTCGGCGGCCACGGCCTGGCGGGCGTACTCGAGCGCGGCCTCGGGATCGCCGCGTTCCTGCTGCAGTGCGGCCAGGTAGCTCAGGATGCCCGCCGCCCCGGGCCGGGCTTCGAGCGCCGCGTGCGCCTGTGCGGTGGCCTCGTCCCAGTCCTTGCCCTGCTGGGCGACGAGGGCCTGGTGCAGGTGCGCGTCGGCGGCTTCCGGGGCCTCGGCCGGGATCGTCGCCAGAATCTCGACGCTCTCCTCGGTCGCACCTGATTCGGAGAGCGCCACGCCGAGGTAGTAGGTGATTCGTGTGTCGGCCGGCCGCGCTTCGTGGAGCAGGCGGAGATCCATCGCGGCGCTCTCGAACTCGCCGCGTTCGATCTGCACCATGGCGATCTTCAGTCGCGTGTCGATCGGATCGTCGCCGAGCCGCTCGAGCTCGCGCAGATTCGCCAGCGCCTCGTCCCAGCGCTTCTCGCCGACCAGCACGGAACCGAGGCGCGCGCGTGCGGCGGTGTTCTCGGGTTCGAGTGCGAGCACGCGGCGGTAGAGGGTCGTCGCTTTCTCGGGGCGCCGGGCCAGCTCGTGGGTGAGGCCGAGATCGAGCAGGATTGCCGTCGAGCGTGGATTCCCCTCGAGCGCGCGCTCGAAGGTGATCTGTGCCTCGTCGAGATGCTGCTGGCTCAGCTCAAGCCGGCCCAGGGTGTAGAGACCGAGGCCCGAGTCGGGCGAGCGTTCGAGCAGGCGTTCGAGCACAGCGCGAGCCGCGTCGGGCCGCTGCCGCTTGGCCTCGAGGGTCGCCAGGTAGAGATAGGATTCCTCGTCGTCGGGGTTGCGCGCGATGATCTCGCGGTAGGCCTCGGCGGCGGCGTCGTCCTGGCCGCGCGCCACGAGGATTCCGGCGAGCAGGGCACGCGCCGCGAGGTCGTCGGGATTGCCGGCGACCGCCGCCGTGGCGGCTTTCTGGGCCTCGTCGAAAGCACCCTTGCGCGCGTAGAGATGCGCCAGCCGGGCGTGCAGGCGTGGCTCGGCCGGATCGAGGGTTGCTGCGTGCGCGTAGGCAGCGAGGGCCGTTGCGTCGTCGCCGCGCCGCAGCGCGACTTCGCCGCGCAGGAACCAGCCGAGCGCCTGCTCGCGCGTGGTCAGGTTCAGATCGACGCCCGGGGCCGGGGCTGCGGCACCCTCCGACCCCCGCCGGATTCCCGGCAAGACCCCGCAGGCCGAGAGGGTCATGAACAAAAGAACGACGAGCGCCTGCAAACGCATCCGATCCCCGTGTTGCGCCTAGCAGGCTCGCCGGGTCGCGGCGAGAGCGCTCTCTCCGGCAGGCACCGGGCACGGACCGGATGGCTCGCCGAGGTCAGTCGCGGGGTGCCCGTCCCGCGAGCAGGGTCAGCCGGGTGGCGCTGTCGGGCGGGCGACCGTGCCCGGTTGGAGGGCCCCCCCGAGCGCCTCGCGAATCAAGTGATAGACGACGTTCTGCTCGATCGTGCCACGCACCAGTTCGCTGCCGGGACCGCCGGCGTAGATCGCGACGTCGCTGCCCGAGTGGGTCTCCATCTCGAGCGGCACCAGCGCGCGCTGGTGGTAGTCGAGATCGGCCGGGTTCGTCGTGGCCGGGTCGGTCGCGGGCCGGGCCGCACCGGGGCCGTTGGCGTAAGCCAGGGTGGTGTAGGGCGCGCCGGCGTCATCCACGGCGCGCGGCCGCGCGCCCCCCTTGCCGTCGCTCTCGACCACCCAGCCGAGGATCGGGTTGCCGCGCTGGGGATAGCCGCCCATGGAGAGGGTGTGGTCGTGGTCGGCGGTGACGATCACCAGCGTGTCGTCGAGGTCGATCTCTTCGAGCGCACTCGCGACCGCGTCGGAGAACTCGACCGTCTCGTCGAGGGCGCGGTAAGCGTTGCCGTCGTGGTGGGCGTGGTCGATGCGGCCGCCCTCGACCATCAGAATCCACGGCCGGTCGCGCGTTGCCAGCACGCGCAGCGCGGCGCGGGTCATCGTGGCGAGGGTGGGCTCGTCCTGGTTCTCGCGCTCGCGGTCGACCGCGTAGGCCATGTGCGAGGGTGCGAAGAGTCCGAGCAGGCGGCGTGGCGGCGGGGTCGCATCCAGCGCCTGGCGCAATCCGCTCGCGGTCCAGACCACGGCGGTCTCGCCCGGCGCACGGGCGCGGAACTCGAGCGTCAAGTCGCGGCCGTCGAGACGTGCGCCGGCCTGCTCGGGGTGCTCGGGGTCGGTCTGGCCACGCGGCAGGAAGAGGGCGCGGCCGCCACCCAGCACGACGTCGAGGCCATCGCCCGTGGGCGACTCCACGAGCTGGCGCGCGATATCCGGAAAGCCCGCCGCACGCGCGTCGGCGGGGAGCGTCGCGTCGAGTTCCCAGTCCCGATGCGGGACGTGCGCGTAACAAGCTGCCGGCGTGGCGTGGGTGACGCGCGTCGTGGTCACCACACCCGTCGACATGCCGGCGCGCTCGGCCTGCTCGAAGAGAGTCGGCACCAGATGAGCGGCGACCGCCTGCCAGTCTCCGCGCGCGGCCCCCTCGTCGAGGCCGATCATGCCGGCGCGCGTCTTCACGCCGGTGGTGAGGGCCGTCATGGTGCCGGCCGAATCGGGGACTTGAGAATCGGTATTGTACGTCTTGGCGTGCGCCAGTTGCGGCAGGGTCTCGAAGGCGAGCGAGAACTCCTCGCCGGCGAGCCCACGCTCCTGCCCGGCATGGATCCGCGCCGCGGTGACGGTGGTCACTCCCATCCCGTCGCCCACAAAGAGCACGACGTTGCGCGCCCGCCGGCGCGACGCTCCCGCATGTGGGCCGGCCAGCGCTGCGACCCGCGCCGCACCGGCGCGGTACCAGGGATCGGTCGCGGGAGCCTCGGGCGGAACGACGAGCCGCGAGTTCCTCGCGGGGGGCACCCCCGCTGCCGCAGGCGTGGTCCGCGCGGCACCGGGCGCATTTGAATCGCGGGCCGGCGTAGGGGCGCCTCGTTGCGCGTGCGGGGTGGCGTCGCCGGGCGCGCTCGAATTCGCAGGGAGGTTGGCCCCGGCCGGCGGCGCGCCGAGCAGCGCCAGCCCCAGTGCTGCGCGGCAGAGGACTCGGCTCAGGCCCGCACCGGTTCGAGGACGTCGATGCGTGCCGGCTCGAGGGTGTCGATGGCCTCCTCGGGGTCTTGCTCCGCATTCCATACGAAGGTCCGTACCACGATCCGCTCGGGTTCGACGTCGATGAGGCTGAAGCCATTCTGTTCGAGCGGCGCCAGAGTTGTCTCGACCGTGAGTTGGAGCGGGGGCATGGCCGGCGTCTGGCGGATACCGCGCGAGGGCCAGCCCCCGGGGCCGGTGCCCAATGGGCCGGTAACCACCGTGTTGACGGGGTTGCCTGTGAAGTCGCGGGTCGCGCTCCGCACGATGCGGCCGAGAGCGTGGTCGTGCAGGTCGCCGCTCATCGCCAGCGGGATGCGCTGGCTCTGCGCCAGCACGTCGAGCAGGCGGTCGTGCTGGTGCAGCCAGCCGTTCTGCCAGCCCGGTTTGGGCCGATCGATGCTGAGTTCGTTGCGTGCAATCAGCACGTCCGGGTACCACTCGGCCCATTTCCCGGCGGTCCAGCCGGGCGGGTTTGACGGTGCGTGGACGACGTGGCGGGCCTCGGACCGCCGGGTGCGCTCCGTGAGCCAGCGCTCGACCGTCGCCGGCACGAGTCCCGCCGCCGCACCGTTCGTCGAGAGGTGCCCCTTGCAGTCGTAAAGGAGAAGTTCGAGAAGGCTCCCGAAGCGGAACGTGCCGAAACTCTCGCCGATGCCGGCGGGCCGATCGGGGGCGCCGGCTCCGGGCAGCGTCAGGGGCCGCGTCGGGTCGGGCAGAAACTCGGGATAGAACAGGTTCTGCGTGGCACGCGCGGCGTCCTGGCTGAAGCGGTCGGGCGGAAACGAGGCACGCGCAGGGGTCTCCGCCGTGGCATCGAAGAAGTAGTCGTTCTCGAAATAATCGTGATCGTCACGCAGGAAATAAACCGGGGTGCTGCGCAACAGATCGCCGTAGACGTCGGCAATCTGAGGCGCGACGATAGCGTCGAGCACGGCCTCGTTGTCTGTGCCGAGCACGGAGGCCGTGCGGTCGAACGCGCCGAAAGCCTCGATCGCATCGGGGCGCTGGCCCATCCCGGCGGCGGTCGTGCCAAAAACGAGGTCCCAGTAGACGTGATCGCCGTTGGCGATCACGGCATCGGGGGTAAACGCGAGCCCGCGGCGCAGTAGGCGGCGTCGCACGGCCGCCGTGAGCCAGTAGCCTAGAAAATCGTGGCCGCCGGCACAGGTGTAGGCGAGCAGCCGCACGCGCTCGCGGGGCGCGTCCGGAGCGGGCAGGGTCGCGAGTTCCCACGGCTCGCCGAGCGACTCCGAGCCGAGCTTCAGCGCGAGCTCGTAGCGCACGTCGGGTTCGAGGCCGTCCAGGTCGAAGGCGAAATGACGGCCACGGGTGCCCGTCGGGCGGCCCGTGATCCGGCGCCGACCGACGGCAAGCATGGGCGGGGCATCGAGTGGGAACGCGAACGACGCCTTGATCAGGAGCCGGTCATGGCTGGCAGTCGGCAGCAGGTGCGCGATCGCGCCAGGGGTACCGGGGGCGGCGTTGCCACAGCCGGGCACCAGGCGTGTCGCCGCGCCTGCTGCCGTGAGCGCCGAGGCGCGGCGGAGGAAGGAGCGGCGATCCATGGTCTGTCGTCCCCTGCTTTGCTCGTGCGCGCGGGATCACGGCGGGCCGTGCGCACGCAGTTGACGCAAGTCTGATCGCGCTCGGCGCCGGGCGCAAGTCGTGCGGCTGCTGCAGGGTGCTCGCGCGTCGAGAAGGTCGCGAGCCCGTGGATCGGCGCCTCGAGCATGTCGCGCCCCGGGAATGGCACGTGCGTTCAGGTGTGGCCGGGCAGCCCCGGCCTCGTCCGTGCGCTCCAGGTGACCCCGGGGGTTCCGGCGCGGCGGGTCTCTTTTGACACAAATGGGGCCTTTGGTAGGGCCGGGCACAGCTGTGTGTCCGCATGTTCCGGGCACTACGGCTGCACACCCAGAGGAGAACGCCCCATGAAACTCGGCATGACGCTCGGCACCTTCGGCCCCAAGGTCGAGATCGACATCGAGGCGATTCGCGAGGCCGAGTCGCTCGGCTACGACTCGGTGTGGTCGGCCGAGGCGTGGGGCAACGACGCGGTGGTCCCGCTCGCCTGGATCGGCTCGCAGACCGCGAAGATCCGGCTCGGCACGGCGATCATGCAGATGCCGGCCCGCACGCCCGCGATGACGGCCATGCAGATGATGACGCTCGATCAGTTGAGTGGCGGGCGCGCCCTCTGCGGCATCGGTCCCTCGGGCCCGCAGGTGGTCGAGGGTTGGCACGGCCAGTCCTATGGCAAGCCGCTCAAGCGCACCCGCGAGTACATCGCGATCCTGCGCAAGATCTTCGCGCGCAGTGACAAGGTCGAATTCAGCGGCGAGTACTATCAACTGCCCTACCGCGGCCCCGACGCCTCGGGCCTGGGCAAGCCGCTGCGCAGCATCCTGCACGGCCGCGCCGACATCCCGATCTACACCGCGACGATCTCGCCCAAGGGCATCGAACTCGCCGCCGAGATCGCCGACGGGTTCATTCCGGTGTGGACCGGACCCAAGGGGTTGGCGACCTTCAAACCCTTCCTCGACAAGGGTTTCGCCAAGGCCGGGGGCGCGCGACCGCTCGACATCGCCCCGGTGGTCAACGTGGTGCTGCACGACGACGCCGCCCAGGCGCGCGACTTCGTCCGCCCCGGCATCGCCCTCTACGTCGGCGGCATGGGCGCGCGCGAGAAGAACTTCTACAACGATCTGGTCTCGCGCCAGGGCTGGCCCGGCGAGGCGAAGAAGATCCAGGACCTCTACCTCGACGGCAAGAAGAGCGAGGCCGCAGCCGCCGTCCCCGACGCGATGGTCGACGCCCTCACGCTGGTCGGTCCCAAGGAGAAAATCCGCGATGGACTCGCGGTGTGGAAGGACAGCGCCGCGACGACGCTCCTGATCGGCAGCGATCGCCGCGGCCGCCGCGCCGTCGCCGAGATCCTCGGCTGAGGGTTTCGGCTCGGCGGCTTGCTCATCGCGCCTTCTTCCCCGGAGGGCGGCGCGTCTGCGCGGGTCGCCTCGGTACGGCGAACCCCACTCCGAGGTCCGGGCCGAGGGCGAGCCGGTTGCGCGCGGCCGCGATGGCGCGTTGCAGTCGCTCCTCCAGGACCTTGCGCGGTGGGAGGTCTGTCAGGTACTCGGCGACGTGGATCCCTCGCGCGTCGAGGCCGAGGTACTCGACCGTCTCGCGCTTCTTCCCCGCGCAGAGAACGATGCCGAGGGGAGCCTGCTCGGACGGCTGGCGCTCATGCCGATCGAACCAGCGCAGGTAGAGTTCCATCTGCCCGGAGTCCGCGGCCTTGAAGTCGCCGATCTTCAGCTCGAGCGCGACGAGCCTGCGCAAATGCCGATGGAAAAACAGGAGGTCGACGTAGTAGTCGTCCCCATCGAGCGTGATGCGCTTCTGCCGCTCGACGAAGGTGAAGCCCGCGCCGAGTTCGAGAAGGAATCGCTCGATCTCGCGAAGGATGGCCGACTCGAGATCCTTCTCGCTGTAGGTGTCGGTGAGCTGGAGGAAGTCGAGCATGTACGGGTCCTGCAGGACCAGGGCGGGCGTGAGCTCGCTCTTCTTGCGGAGCGTGGTGAGTTCCCGGCGGATGAGCTTTTCCGGCTTCTTCGAGAGCGCCGTGCGCTCGTAGAGCAGCCCGTTGATTTTCTGGGCCAGCTCGCGGGTCGACCAGCCTTCGATGCGGCACATCTCGACATAGAACTCGCGCTTGAGCGGTTCCTTGATGGGAATGAGCAGCGTGAAGTGCGTCCAGCCCAATTGTCGCAGCAGTGCTGCGACAATTGCCGAGTCCTGGAACATCTCGGCGAATTGCACCATCCGGCGCAGGTTCTTCTCGCCGAACCCGCGCCCGTAGCGAGTCTCCAATTGTCGCCCCACTGCTGCGACAATCCGGGCGCCGTACTCGGCGCGCCGACCGCGGAGGATCTCGGTTCGGACACGGTGCCCGAGCTGCCAGTACAGGGTGGTGAGTGCGGCGTTCGCGGCCACGGTAACCTGCTGGCGCGCGGCGTCGATCAGCTCACCCAGATCGCGCACGAGCGTGCTGACCCGACTGTCGTCCAGCGCGGTGGGCTTGGCGGCCGCAGCGCCGGCCATCGTTCTCCCCGCTGGCGAGATGGTCTTCGCCCTTGCCGACGCGGGCTGCTTGCGTGGTGGCCTGGTCATCGCGCGCCCATATTCTTCTTCCGGCGCGGCGGCATTGATTGCGTATTCATTTGTGCCCCAGTCGTGCTCTGCCCACGAGAGCAGAAGATCGTTGTCGAGGGATCTGGCAGGTGTTGGACCTGCCAGATCCGCGTGCCGGGAGCGGGCACTGCATGCCGAGGTAGCCCTTCCCACATCCGCCGCAGTGCCCGCCAGCCGAGTGACGGGGACAGGGTGTCCCGCAGGGCACGCATACGCCGGCGGCTGGCAGGTCGAGGAAGAGGGTCTCTTCGCGGATCTCCGGGCCGATCAGGCGCAGGCAAATCGGCAGAGGGCTCGCCCAGGTCGCGCCACCCCGGGTCGGCGCCGATCGGCGCCGGGCCGAGCAAGCCCGAAGCTCAGGGCAGCGGCACGACCTCGACCGTGTTGCCGTGCGGCACGACGCCGCCGCGTGCGAGCTCGGTGATCGGCACACACTCGCGATCGGTGGCGATCGCCGTCGCCGTGTTGTCGTACGAGCCGTAGAAACGGAAGCAGTAGCCGGTGTTCTGGATGCTGCCGCCCGAGAAGGTGTTGTCGTGCGGGTGGAGCCAGCTCCCGTCGGCCTGGAGTTGCGCGTCGACGATGTAGCCGTTGCCCTTGAGGTCGTTGTCGGTGAAGACGTTGCCGGTCGAATTGCCGCGCACCTGGATCGCCCGGTCGCTGACGACATTCGCGGTGACCTGGGTGCGGTGGCTGTTCTTCACATAGATCGCGGCCTTGCGACTCGCGTGCAGCAGGTTGCCCTCGATCCGGCAGTCGTCGGCGTCGAGCACATAGATGTGTTCGCGCTTGGTGTTCCAGATTTCGTTGTCCAGAACCACCGTGCCATCCGCGTCGCTGCCGATGTGGATGCCCTCGTCGCGGTGGTCGTGGATCAGGTTGCCCGTGATGCGGCTCGCCCTGGCGCCACCGGCCACGTCGATGCCATATTTATTGAGGACGACTTCGTTGTTCTCGACGACGTTGCCGCTGCCGCCACGGATGCGGATGCCGCGCCGGAAAGCGGTGACGCGGCAGTTGCGCACCGTGCCCGCGGTCGCAAGCTCGAGGCTGATGCCGTACCAGGCGCCGCGCAGGTCGCTGCCAGTCAGGGTGTGGCCCGCGCAATCGAGCACGACACCGCTCTTGACGTAGAGCCCGTTACCGGTGCAGGGGCCGAGGTCCTGGGTCAGGGTGGTCGCGGCGGTCACGGTGTCGCCACAGGCACACGCGATGGCGCCGCCGCAGTTGCGGGCGGCGGCGGGAGCCGGGGCCAGTGCGGTGGCGAGAAGCATCGCGACGGCGGCGAGCGCCAGGCAGGCGGGACGACAGGATGGGGATGGAACCATGGGGTGAGACCTCCGACGTCGCCGCGCCGGAGCCGCTTGCTCCGTCGCCGGGACGGCCCTCAGAATAGGTGGCGCTGAGAGCGATCCGCAAGGTGGCGAGTGCTGGCGCATCGGCGAGAGCCGCGGCTCCTCAGTGCGGGGGCGGTCGCTGCCCGGCGCCCCGCTCCTCACTCGCGACCGCGCGGCGGCTGCCACGGCTTGCGCAGGCGCGGCTCGCGGCCCGCGGCGAGGTCGGCCTCGAGCCAGCCGTGGCCGGCATCGGGCCACGCATCGACGAAGGGCAAATAAGGCTTCAGATCGAGGATCGGCGTGCCGTCGAGCAGGTCGATCCCGTTCACGTGCAGCACCCCGGCGTCGCGGTCGAGGGCCGTCAGGCCGACGCAGGTGAGACCGATCTGCGAGGGCCGATTGGGTGCCCGGGTCGCGAGCACGCCGCGGCGCGGACCGCCGCGCGGCGGCGTGACCTGGGCAGCGAAGCCGGTGCTGCGGTCGAAGAGAAAGATAAGCCAGATGCGGCTGAAGGTCTCGAGCGAGGCCAGGGCGGGGCGGTAGAGTTCGGTGATCTCGATCGTGCCAACGGCCTCGGGTGCCACGCTCGGCTGGTGTGGCGCGTCCTGCCGCCGCGTCCAGGGCGTGCGCGCGTGGCCGATGGTCGTGATCTCCATCGTCGGGACGGCCGCCGCTCTTCAGCTTCCGGCGGTCACGCGGCCGCCGCCGACCTCGGTCGCACCGGCCGCGGGGACACCTTGCTCCACCCACGCTCGCGCCGCCGACGCCATGGCCTCACCTTGGCACGTGGCCGGCGGCTCTCGCGAGCGGCGGCCACGGCGCGACGCCCGCTGGGCACGCCGGGTGTCTCTGGCATCGCGGCGTTCGCCCGGTGGCCGGCCTTGGACCCGACCCACCGGGCGCGGCCGCGCCCACCATGAACAATTGTTCAATCGGAATGAACGCCACCCTGAGGAGACCCGTGCAGCGGCCAGACTCCGGCATCCCGGCCGGGGGCCGGTCACGGGTTCCGGACGACTCGGCTCCTTCCCGACTTCAGGAGAGACCCCTCATGACTACGTCGCAAACGGATGAGTTCTGCGGGCGAGCGGTGGATTCGACCGCATTTCCGCTGTCGGCCTGTCTCGCTCCCGTCGGCGCCCCCACGCAGGAGGGAAGCCCTGATCCGGCCGGAGGGCAGGAGGCGGCAACCCGGCGGGCGAAGCGGTCGCTTGAGAGTGCGCGCAGGGGCTGCGAGCAGCCCCACCTGAAGGTGGGTCATGCTCGTGAGAATACCCCGAAAACGCTGGGTCATGGTCGTGGGAAATTACATCCTCCGGAAGCGAGGGCCGACGGCTGCGGCAGTGCTCGGAGTCGCTCTGGCTCTGATGCGACCGTCGCCTGCGGGCGCCTACTCGACCTCCAGCCCCTCGATCACTCTGTCATCGGGGCAGATCTGATCTTCCGAAGAGCCATTTATTGACCCAACTGAGGTTCTCGGCCTGAGGGCCAGGTGGCCCGTGCATGCCGTACCCAACCAAGGAGAACGAGATGTCACAGCGACGACGCCAATCCCCCGCCCCCGGACACACCGACTACGGCACGACTCACCCCGGCCTTTGGTCGTCGTTGCGGGGCACATTCCTGCCGCGCACCGCGAGCCTCGTCGTAGCCCTCGTCCTCGCTTCGGTCGCGTGCCCTGCGAGGGCGGCCAAGCTCGCCGCTGGCAGTGCCCACACCTGCGCCCTCACCAAGTTCGGCGGCGCCAGGTGCTGGGGCGCCGACGACAACGGCCAGCTCGGCGACGGCGGCACCAACAGCGACAAACAAACACCCGTCGCCGTCGTCGGCCTCTCCTCGGGCGTCAAGACCATCGCCGCTGCCCGTAAGCACACCTGCGCCGTCACCATGTTAGGCGGCGCCTGGTGCTGGGGCGACGACGCCTACGGCCAACTCGGCGACGGCGGCACCAACAGCGACAAACCCACACCCGTCGCCGTCGTCGGCCTCTCATCGGGCGTCAAGGACATCGCCGCTGGTAGTTACCACACCTGCGCCCTCACCGCCGCCGGCGCCGTCAAGTGTTGGGGCCAGGACGCCAACGGCCAGGTCGGCGACGGCATCGCCAGCAATGCCGAGAAACCCACGCCCGTCGCCGTCAGCGGCCTGTCATCGGGCGTCAAGGCCATCGACGCTGGCGTAGAGCACACCTGCGCCCTCACCACTGCCGGCGCCGTCAAGTGTTGGGGCGTTAACACTTGGGGCCAGGTTGGCGACGGCACCACCCAAAACTACAGATCCACACCCGTCGCCGTCGTCGGCCTCTCATCGGGCGTCAAGGCCATCGCTGTTGGCGGGGAGCACACCTGCGCCCTCACCACCGCCGGCGCCGTCAAGTGTTGGGGATCTGATTTCAACGGCCAGGTCGGCGACGGCGGCAGCAACAGCGTCACACCCACACCCGTCGCCGTCAGCGGCCTCCCCTTGGGCGTCAAGGAAAGCGCCGCTGGCGGGACGCACACGTGCGCCCTCACCCCCATCGGCGCCGTCAGGTCTTGGGGCAG
>SXGT01339600.1_pt1 | contig 19176 bp, 17 predicted proteins | sample 3176221 | NCBI WGS metagenome assembly SXGT01 (sample SAMN11356862, study PRJNA531348) | freshwater metagenome | isolation source: freshwater sample F1-120 | place: China: Fuxian Lake, Yuxi | collected 2017-12-25
GGCTCAGCACCGCCTTCGCCTTGATGCCGACGTAGTCGCTCGGGTGCTTGTCGTTGATCTTCTGCGCGGCGTCGAGCGCTTGCTGCACCTTGGTTGCGTCGCCCGTTTCTGCCAAGAACCGGCACTCCGCCAGGAACGTGAGGTGGCCATACTTCTGGTCGCAGACCTCGAGCAGGTCCTTGTCCTTCTCGCCGTACTTCGTGAGGTTCTCGCGGAACTCGGCGAAGAGCTTCTGCGCGCCGGCGGCGTCGCCCTGCTCGAATAGCAGTTCGCCAAGATGCGCGTAGACCTCCTGCATCATGTCGAAGAGGAAGGCCAGCGTGTCACCGCTCAGTTCCGTATCTTCGCTGCCGAGCGTGACGGCGATCTGTTGGATCGTGTCGCGATAGCTGCTGATCGCATCGGCGGTCTTGTCGGCGACTTCGCGGCACTGGGCGATTTCGAAGAGGCCGCGCAGGCCCAGCGCGGTTTCTTCACCCCAGTCGAGCACCATTTCTTCGAGCTCGCTGATGGCTCGATCGGTTTGAACCTCCCGATCCTCCTTCACGGCGCGACCTAGTTCGCGCATCAGCACGCCCTTGCGCATCCAGTTGAGGCCGACCTGCAACTTGATCTGCGGGTCCTTCGCCGCATCGGACTTCAGCGCCTTCATCACGAAGTCGCAGCATTCGATGCCGAGTAGGAACACATCCTTCGCATCCTTCTCGAGGCCGGCGACCTGATCCGTGGCTTCGGTGCGGGCGATATCGATCTCTTCGTTGAGGAACTGGCCGAACTCCTCGGTTGCCGCCGCGAGGGTCGCGCGCGCGTCGCGCTGCACGATCGGGTCGGTGGTGCGTTCGAGCAGTTCCTTGCTCTGATCGAGTGCCTTCTTGTAGTCCGCCCGTTGCTCGACGCGGTTGCTCTTGATGCGAGCGCCAAAAAGTGCGACCTCGACGCGCAGCTGCAGGATGCGATCCTGGTCACTGCCGTTCTTGTAGTCGCGCTCGAGCCGTCCGAGTTCGCCCTCGGCCAGTGACACGAGTCCCATTTCGCGCGCAAGGCCGCGCACGAAGTTGATCTCGCGATCGAGTTTGCCCGGCGCTTGCGCACTCAGTGCGGCGGGGAGCAGGAACGCGAGAAGAAGGAGCGATCGGGCGCCGATATGGCGCCGGTGGGTTCGGCCGATCACGGGGCGGACTCCGGAAGACACGGTTGGCACGAATCGGTGGGATGCCGACGGTTGGCCAATGCGGCCGCCCGGCGGTCAAAGAGCGGCACGATCGAGGGGTCGAAGTCGCGCCGTCCGAGAAACGGGGAGGATAGCGATTGGTTCAAAGAAGCCAATCGCAGACGGCGCGCGCAAGCGTCTTGCGCGCGCCCAGGCCTCACTTGGCCGCCGCGGCGACCGCGCTGTCCTGCACGTCTACGGCGGTCGGCTCCAGCTCCTTCATGATCACGATCTTGGCGTTGATCAGGATCAGGACCTTGCGGTTCTGGAGCGAGTTGCCCTTGCGGCTGAAGAAGAACGACAGGCCCGGCAGATCCTTCAGCACCGGCACGCCGGAGACCAAGTTCTGTCGTTCGACGAGCCGCATGCCACCGAGCATCATCGTCGCGCCGTCCGGGAGCGTCACCGTCGTGCGAACGCGCTGCAGCGACACTTCCGGCAACTGGATGGAGATCGGCTGGCCGACGCCCAGGGTCGTCGTGAAGTTCGGGATCGGGCGATTGAGCGTCATCACCGTGGGGCGGAGTTCCATGGTGATGAACTTGAGGTCGCTGTCGACCACGGGACGCACATCCAGCGACACGCCGTCGTAAACAGTGCCGATCACCGGATTCGCGACGCCGGCGGCCTGCGCGATTTCGACTTCGAAGTCCTTGATGTAGCTGATCTCGTTCAGCACGTGCATGTTGGCGCGCGTGTTGTTGTAGATCAGCAGTCGCGGAGCCTCGATCTGCTCGCTGCGCTCTTGCTTGCTCACTGCGCGCAGCACTGCCTCGACTTCGGTGTCGTCGAGGAATGCATACTGCAGCGACAAGCCACCCGCGTTGTTCATCGACGAGCCGCCGAGCGTCCGGTCGAAGAGGTTCTCGGCGCGCGCCATGTAATCGCCGTCATTGCCGTCGTCGAAGAAGATGCCCGGCTCGGTGCCAGTGCCAACCAAGCCAGGGGCGGCCGGGTTTTGTTGCTGCGACGGACCGTAGTCGTCGAAGCCGGCGCCGGAGCGCGTCTCGAGGCCGCGGCCCGGGACGCCCTGCGATGCCTGGTTGCCCAGGCCGCGGAGGTCGACGCCGACATCTTCGAGGAAGTTGTCTTCGACTTTCAGGAAGCGCGCCTCGACGTCGACTTGGATGCCGACATTGCGGCGCAGGTCGCGAAGCAGCTTCTGCACGCTCTCGTGCGTTTCCTTGTCGGCGCGGATCAGCAGCATGCCGGCCTGGAAGTTCATCGTGAACGGGCTGCCGTCCCAGCGTCCAGCTGCCACGGCTTCCTTCAGGATGTCCTGCAGGCGGCTGTCATCGACGACGGCGGGTGCGGGATCTTCATCGACCTCCGGGAACAGCGGCGTGTCGTCGTCCGGGGCCTTCAGCTTGAGGTCGGCGCCCGGCTTGCTGCGGAAGCCCGTGACCAGGTCGCTGACGTTGTAGCGGTCGAGGAAAAGCGTGCCGACGGCGTTCTCGGCCGTCACCAGTTGCACGAGGCCGTTGCGGATGCGGTAGGAGACGTTGGTCTGAGCCTGGATCACCTTCAGCGCATCAGCGACCGAGCGTCGCGACAGGCGGAAGTCGGTCAGCGTCGTCGCCGCGGCGTCGAGACCGGCGACATCGGGGCCGACGACGAAGGTCACGCCAGTCAGATTGCCGTAGTAAGCGGCCCAGTCCTGCACCGTCGCACTCGGGAAGTTGTGCTCGAGCACGGTCTCTTGCAGTTTCTTGGAGATGGCCCGGCCTTCGGGGCTGTCGAGGTCCTCTGCCTTCACGAAGGACATCGGCTGGCGCTGCGAAACCTCTGCCCAGCGAATCGGGTCGAAGACCACCGTGTCCGTCTGCGGCACGTTGCTCTGTTGGTTCTCGAGGATCGTGGCGTTCCACTCCTGCCGCCAACGCTCGCGATGCATCTCCATCGCCGTGTTGTGGCGCGCCCGGTCCGCGATATCGCGCAGGTCGAGGGCGGCTTGGTTGGTCGGGTCGACCATCAGGGCCTGGTCGATGCGATCGACCGAACCCGCGTATTGGCCGGCGAGGAACTGCTTGTTGGCATCCTCGAGCAGGCGGCCTACCCGGTCTTCCTTGGACTCCTGCTGTTCCTTCGCGAGGCGATCGAGCTCGGCCTTGCTGGCCGTCTCCATGTTCTGCAGCGTTTGCTTGTCGGCGGCGTGCTTCTGTTGTCCCGCGGCCTCGTATTCGGCCTGCGTGCGCAGCAGCAGCGGATCGTTGGCCTGGAAGTGGGGCGACAGCTTGAGCGTCGCGAGCGCGCGCTGGTAGCTCTCGATCGCGCGACCGTAGCTGCCCTGCGTCATGTGCGCATTGGCCTGCTCGAGTTCGCGCTCGACCAGCGTGCGGTCCCGTTCGGCCGCGATGCGGTTGCGCATGATCTCGTCGGCGAAACGGCCACCGACTGTCGCGACGCGGTCTCCGAGGACCTCGTTGCAGCGGCGCAGGATCTCGCGAGCCTCGGCGTTTTGGTTGTCGAGTTCGAGCGCGAATGCAGCTTCGTTGCGGGCATCTTCGAACAGCCGCGCCTCGAGCGAGCGGCGTGCGTTCTTCAATGCGCCTTCGAGCAACGCCTGCGTGCTCGGCTGTTGGCCCTGCGGGTCCTGCAGGAGGCGATTCCCTTCGAGACGTGGGGAAGAGTTACTGCCGTTGCGTGAAGTGTTGGTGCCAGCAGCAGACTTGCCGACGCCATCAGTTCCCGAGGTAGCGCTCGGCGAGGCCTTCAGCGTCGCGTCGAGATCCATCCGCTCCAAGGTTCGTTCGAGCCCATCCGCATTCAGGTTGCTCCCCGAAGGATCCTGAAGTGCTTGGCTTTTTGAAGCACCAGTGCCGGAACAGGCGGCGAGGGCGAGCAGCGAGGACGCGCAGAAGCCGCGAAGGCGCAGGGTCTCTACCTTGATCATGACAATCCCAATGAGGGGTTCGCAGAGAGGGAGTAGCAGTCCGAGGGGTGGACGAGCACTTGTCCTTGTCAGTGCGCGCGCCGCAGGGGCAACGGCAGGCGCGTGTGCAAGAACGGGAAACGCAAGGACGACGGGAAAGAGCGCGAGAGAAACGACCGCTGCCGATGCTGCGTGCCTTGGGGGAAAACCAGAGGCGGGCGCTGCCTGCGGAAGGGGTCGTTCCTGCAGTCTCCGCGCGGTGCGAACGGGTGGGTTCGTGCCGCAAGGGTCGGCGGACGGTAGCGATGCGCCAGAGCATGGTCAAGAACGGCGAACCGGCGAAAACCGCGCGGTGTCAGCCTTCTCAGGACTGCGCTTGCCGCGGGTCCGCGGGTCGTCCGAGCAGCTGGTTGACGCGTTTGATGTCAGCCCAGGTCTCCGGCTTTCGTGAGGGGTCGACAAGCAAGAAAGCAGGGTGCCAGGTGACGACCACCGGGATGCCTTGGTAGTGGAAGTCGCGGCCGCGCAAGGCGCGCATCGGCTCCTGGTTGCCGAGCAGGTTCTGCGCAGCGACCCGGCCGAGCGCAACCAGGACCTTTGGCCGGAGCAGCGCGATCTGCAGATCGAGGATCGGCAGGCATGCTGCGACCTCATCCGGCTCGGGGTCGCGGTTGCCTGGGGGGCGACACTTGTTGATGTTGGCGATGTAGACCTCGCTGCGTCGGTAGCCCATCGCGCCTTCGAGGATGCGGTCGAGAAGTTGGCCGGCTTCGCCGACGAAGGGGCGACCGGCCTGGTCCTCGCTGGCTCCGGGAGCCTCACCGATGAACATGACCTCTGGCTTGCGAGCGCCTTCGCCGAACACGACGGTCTTCCGCGATTCGCAGAGCTTGCACTGGCGGCAGGCCATGGCCTTGCTTCGCAGCAAGTGCAGAGCGTCCTCGGCGATCGCAGAACTGGCTGCCGCTGCTGCATCGCTTGGCCGTTTTGCCGTCGTCACCTTGTCGTGGGGGATCGCCATCGGCGCCGCGGTGTCTGTCGCGGGTCGCGATAGGAAAGCCGCTGTTGACCCGGCGGCTCGTTGCTCATCCGGGTGTGGACGCACAGCCGGCGAAACAAGCTGCGCCGTGGCGTTTTCTGCGGCAGCTGCGGCGGTCGCCGCTGCATCGGCGGCGGGCACTGCGAGCAGCAAGTCGCCGCCATAGCCGAATGCGGCATTCTGCAAGTGCAGCAGGAGACTGCTCGGAACGGCGGCCATTGCTGCCCTTCTACCGCGACTTTCGGCGTGCGACCATGGGCTCGCGCTGCTCGCGAAAGATGCCGTAGCTGTGCGCCAAGCTCGGCGCATCGCCAAGGGCGATGACCGAGTGCCAAGCGCAGTCGTCGAAGGCTTGCGATGGCAGCAAGATCGCATCACCGGCTTCGAGCACGTAGGCGGCGCCGTGCGCCGACAACTCGCGAGCAAAGTCCGCATCGCGGTTGAGCAAGGACCAGAGCGGCTTGTCGTCGCTGCAGTCGAGGCGGGTGAGGGCGGCGCGCTCGTCCACGGCAAGGCCGCGCCGCACGAGCAGGCCGGCGAGCCGGCGCTTGCTCAACGTCAGCCATGCGGTGCTGCCTTCGAGCTGGCCGAAGCAGACGCCGGACTGACCGTTCTCGGCGTCATGATGGAAGACCGCGCCGCCATCGGGCGCGTTGTTGTAGAGGATGCGTTCGGACAAGCGGTAGGGCACCCGGAGCAACGCGGCGAGCACTGCGTGCAATGGCGCGCAGCAGTCGATGACCCTGCACTCTTCGAAGGCCCGCCTTGCCAGTTCGTCGACGGCGCGGCACTTGCGGTCACTTGCGCGCAGCCAGCCGTCTGGTGCGCCGTCGCCGCTGCTGTGACGGATGCGCATGGACGCATCGGTGTTGTCGTTTGCGATCCAGCTCGCGCGCGCCCAAAGATCCCTTTCGCCGGCAAAGGCGCCACTCTGCGCGGCAAAGAACACTGCCTCGATGTCGCGCGCGTCGTCGCTGTCGCCGCTGCTGCCGATGTAGTCGAAGTCCGCATCGTCGCCCATGCGCCTTTCCATCTCGGTGAGGAAGTCGCCGCCCTCGCGCAAGCGTTCGAACATCGCCAACGACGAAGCGATGGCGCCACGTGAGTCGGCCAGGCCGTCGCGCAAAATGCCGGGCAGGCAGACCGGCTCACTCGCATTCCAAACGCGCATCGCCGTGGCGGTCGATGGCAGTTCGCGTCGCAGTGGCATCACGAATCCCAGGTCGGCGCCGCGGCGTCGCAAGGGCAATACGTTGCGTCCGCTTGCGTGCCACATCGTGGCGAGCGCTCGATCCTGCGGTGGCAGGATGCGCGCGTTCGGCAGCGCTGGCAGGCGAAGACGGGGTGGGGCGGAAGTCACCAGAACACGCTAGCGCGGCGCAATCGCGCTGCACGCGGTCAGGCGCAGCGATTCGCATCGCGTCGGTCTCCCTGGTCTCCGTCGTGGACCGGGCTGACTCCATGTGCAACAGTCTTTCGCTCGCTAGGCCCGCTTGCTTTCCCCCATGTCCGACGCACCTGAACGCGCATTCGCTGCTCGTGCCGAACTCGTTTCGCGCCTGCCGTCATGGGCTGCGGCTATGGCATTGGTTGCGCTCGTGTTGGTTGCCTATGGGCCGAGTGTCGGCGATGCGCAGTTCCTCAACTTCGACGACAACTTCTACTTCGGCCCGGACGATGCGACCTTTCGCGCTGCCACTGCTGCGGCGCAGCAGGGCGGAGTGTTCGCGGGCTTGCTGCGCCTGTGGGAACCGTCGGCGATCGTCGCGGACGTCTGGTTGCCGATTGCGCACTCGTCCTTGTGGCTCGACGCGTGGTGGGGTGGCGGTTCCCCATTCCTGCCGCACGTCACTGCGCTCTTGCTGCATGCGCTGACGGCCGTGCTCCTCGTCGCCGTGCTGCGGGCGCTGGGGCTGCAGAACTGGGTCGCCTTCGCAGCGGCGGCGGCATTCGCGCTCCATCCGGCGCTGTGCGAGTCGGTGGCATGGGTGAGCGGGCGCAAGGACGTGCTCAGCGGCGCGTTGTCTTTTGCTGCGATCTGGTTCTGCCTGCGTCATGGTGCGCGTCCCGGAGTCATGGCGCTCCTAGGTGTCGCCATCTGCACCTTGCTGGCGATGCTGTCGAAGGCCACCGCGGTCGTGGTGCCGCCACTGTGCTCGATCGCGCTCCTCTGCGTGCGCGCGCCGAGCAAGGCCCAGGTCGCGGCACTCGTCAGCGCAGCGATTGCGATCCCGATCGCGTGGTTGCATCAGCACAACGCCGGCCTCGCCGGCACGATGGCTGCGGGCGAAGTGGCGCAGCGGTTGCCGCAGATCCCCGGCGCGATGCTGCATTACGCCGCGGCCGCTTCGTGGCCGACGGGGCTCAACGTGCTCTATCCGGAGGTTGCGACGATCGAGCGGCTGCGTGGTTCGCTCGCCTTTTCCGGCGCGGCATTTGGCGCGATGCTCGTCTTGGCGTTCGTAGCGGCCCGTACAGAACGCTTTCGCCTCCCGGGGTGGCTGACGCTGGCGTTCTTTGTCGCGCTCGCGCCATTCAACACTGCCTATCCGGCGTCGGTGATCGGCGTTGCCGATCGCTACCTCTATCTCGCGCTGCCTTGGCTGTGCGCTGCTGGGGGTGTGTTGCTTGCGCTGCTGCGCCGCGTTGGCGCGATCGCGATCGCGCTCGGTTGTGGTGCGTTGCTCGCCGCGACGTGGTCCCGCGCGGCGGACTTCGGTTCGAGCGAGCGTTTGTGGCAGTCGAGCCTTGCCGTCGATGCCGACAACGCGGTCGCCATGCTGAACCTGCTGCAGGCCCGCGCCGCAGCGCGGACCATCCCGGCGCCGCCAACCGACGAGGAGCGGCAACTTGCGGATCGTGCCGCCAGGGCCGCGCGCTACCCCGAACACGAGCGCCGCGCGCATCTGCAGATCGCGCAGTTCGCGCTGCAGGAGAATCGTTTCGAGGCCGCGGCCAAGGCCATGCACGACGCCGTTGCCGCCGCTGAGCGTGTCCGTGACTCGGGTCGCGTGCGTCGCGCGCTCGGCGAGGCCTTGCTGGTCGAAACCCTGCTTGCATCGATCACGCCGTTGCGGCTCGCAAAGCATGAGGTCGAGGCGGAGCGGGCGCTCGATCGCGCGCGCTCGTTGCGGCCGAGCGACCCTCGCGTTGCGGCCGCGGAGATCTTGATCGCGGTCGAAGCCCTCGCGAAGTCCGCCTCTGGCCAAGTCCTCACGATCGACGACGATCGCGCCGAACAGATCGAACAGTCGATTGCCAAAGCTCGCGCTCTTGCACCTGACGATGCGCAACTCGAATACGCGGCCGCGCTGCTCGCGCGCGTGCGCGGTCGGTCGCTTGCGGCGATCGCTGGGTTCCGCCGCGCGGCGTCACGACAACCGGGACTCGTCGAGGCGTGGGTTGGCGCCGCTGAGGTTTGCCTCGAGCGCGGCCTTGCTGCCGAGGCGGAAGAATACGCACGCCAAGCGATCGGCCTCGCCACGCAAGCAGGCCGCGCTGCGGACCCGCGCTTGCGCCTTTGCCTGGCGCGGGCGCTGCAAGGACAGGGACGTCTCGACGAGGCAGTTGGTTCGCTGCGCGACTACTGCGATCAAACGGGCCTTCGGGATCGCGAAGCCACCCGCCTGCTCTCGGGTCTGTTGATGCACAAGGCGCGAATGCGGATGGTCGAACGCGACGCGACGCACGCCGAACTGCAAGCGCTCGTCGATCGAGCCTTGCGCTACAACCCTGACGAGCCCGGCGTCGACCTGGTGCGCGCGCACATGCTGCGGGAGCAGCGTCGTTTTGCCGAGGCGCTCATGTGCCTCGAACGGGTCGAACAGGCCTTGCCCGATCTCGAGGACACGAAGTCGTTGATCGCGGACTGTCTGCGCGATCTCGGCTACGAGCGTCTGATTGCCAAGGATGACGTGGGCGCGGCCGACGCGTGGCTGCGGTGTCTGGCGATGGCGGCAAAGGAGTTCGAGACCGACGCGATCCAACTGCAGTTGAAGGGCATCTGGCGACGGCAGGAACAGCACGGCATCGCCGCGCGCAAGGCTGGCGACGAAGTTGCGGCGCGCGCCGCGTTCCGTCTGTGCCTGCGCGTCGACCCTGCACAGCATTGGGCGGCGTGGCTGCTCGTCGCTGGGCTGGTCGAGGATCCGGCGGCGGATCCTGCCGAACTCGACGCACTGAGTCAGCAGGCGCTCGATGGACAGCGGACGCACGGCCTCGACTCGAGCCGACAAGTCACGGCGCGAGCGCTCGTCTTGCGGCGCTTGTCGCGGCCGCAGGAGGCTCGGTCCCTGCTTCTCGACTACCTCGCGGCGCCGGATGCCGACGCTCCTGCTGATCTGCTCGAGGTGATGCGAAAGATTCTGGCTGAATTGCCGCGCTGATCCACGGTCCGGTGTCTTGCGTTCGCGTTGGTCGCTGCTACGGTGCCGCAGGTTCCGGTCGGTCAACCGGAAATGGTCACGAGAGCGATTTCCCAGCGCCGCATCATTCGGCGCAGGAGGGTGTCTTGGCGCGCAAGTCAGGCGATTTGATGAGTCTTTTGGCGCACCGCGGTTCGTCGCGTCGGCGTTCTGGTGTTGGTTTCTTCGAGCAGGTCGTGTCGGCGGCTCGAGGCCTCGTTCGCGGCCGACTCGATGTCGGTGCACGACGGCCTGCGTCCATGGCGGGCGTGTCGCTGGCGGCGGCAGCCTTGCTTTGCCTCGGCGCTGGTTACGCGCTGGGCAACGTGCTGCCGTGGCAGCGTGGGGACGAGGGTCAGGGCGGCCTGAAGGTCACTGCCCCGGTTTCGCGCAACGGCGTCGCGCCGGGGCCGATCGGCGAGCAGGAAGACATGCGGCCGCGCTCGCGGACCTTCTTCTTGACGGCCAACTATCCCGACTTGGCTGCAGGCTCCGCTGCCGCGCGCGCCTTGCGGTCCTCGGGCATCGGCAATGCGCGACTGCGCGAGTTCAAACTCAAAGACGCAGCTGTCACCTACGGCCTCGTCGTCTACTACGACGGCGACGCCGATCGCGATGCGGGCCACGCAGCGCTGCTGGCTGTCCCGGCCCCAGATTCCACCTTCGAGAGCTTCAGAAAAGCAACGCGGGGCTGGCCACTGCAGCAGGAACTTCGCTAGGATCCTCCGCCCTCTGTGAGCTCGGCCAGGAGCCGAGCCAAGAAACTGCAGGCCATGTCCATTCATTCGAGTCTCAAACTTTCCGGCGCCGGCGGTGGCCAGCGCAACGTCTGGTCGCGCACGGAGCGCATCGCCGCCTTGAAGAAGGCCGGTCGCTGGAACGACGGCGACAAGGTCGTCGGTCTCCCCAAGGTCCGCACGAAGTTCAAGGCCAAGGCCGCGAAGAAGGCAGCGCCTGAGGCAAAGGCCGAAGCCAAGCCTGCTCCGGCCAAGAAGTGACCTGCAGCCTCGGGCTGTAGGGTTCGTGGCCAAGACGGCGCTTGGCTCGCGTCCTGCGCAGCGCGACTCCGATCGCGCTGCAAGCGTTTTTGACCCTGGCGTCTCTAGGGCTTGATCATGCTCGCGCACCGGATGAGTCGCGTCGAATCGAGCGGCGTCCGTCGCATCTTCGAGCGGATGGCGAGCATCGTGGACCCGACCAAGCTCTCGCTCGGGCAGCCGCGCTACGAGCCGCCGCCTGCATGGGTCGAGGCCGCGTGTCGCGCTTTGTGCGCGGGTTTCCATCGCTACACGGTGACGCAAGGTCTGCCGCTGCGGAACGCTCGCATCTTGGATGCCGTGCAGCTTCGTCACGGCAGGCGAGAAGAGGTGAGTCTCGTCACGTCAGGCGATTGGGGCCGAATCGTCCTCGCCTTCTTTGCCTTGCTCGATCTCGTGGTTCCAGGCAAGCCGATTTCGACTCGTGATACGCACTTCTGGCTGTCGTTCGCGGCGGAGGACGCAACCTTGAAGCGCGACATGAAGGTCCTCAACGAATCGGCGCGAGGCGAGTGATGGCGAAGGAACCCAGTGCGCGCGCGCCGCTCGTCGAGGTGTTCTGGTCGATCCAGGGCGAAGGACGGTTCGTCGGCGAGACGATGGGGTTCTTGCGCGTGGCCACGTGCCCGCTGCGTTGCAGCTACTGTGACACTCCAAACAGCTACACGGCGGAACCGACCTTCTTGGTGCACGCCGCGGGCGGTTCATCGCGCGAGCCCAATCCGGTCGGAGCCGCGCGCGCCGCGGACCTAGCGCGCTCCTCGCGCCCCGCGACGCATCGGGCGACGCCGCGGCTGTCGATCACGGGTGGCGAACCCTTGGTGTTCCCATCGTTCGTCAGCGCCATCGGTGCAACGCTCCGCGCCGAAGGTTGGCGCATCCACCTCGAGACCGCAGCGATCGACAGCGCCGCCTTCTTGGCGTGCGCCGACCAGGTCGATCACCTGTCCGCCGACTGGAAGTTGCCCGAGACGATCGACGGCGCCGACCACGGCGATTCCCACTTCGCGTGCTGCGAGACGGCGCTTGCGCACGGCGCCACCGTCGACGTCAAGATCGTGCTGACGCCCGCATTCGCGGATGCCTCGCTCGTGCGCGCGCTCGAACGACTCGCGCCGCTGCGTGAACGCATCCTGCTGATCTTGCAGCCCGTGACTCCCGCGCTTCGTGAACAAGAGCCGCTCCCCGCAAGTCGCTTGATCGCGGCGATCGCGCTCGCCGAGCAACGAGGCTTCATCACTCGGACCTTGCCGCAAGCGCACAAGATGTTGCGCGTGCCTTGAAGTTGCAGCCGGCGTTGGGTCCAAACGATAGATTGCTGCTCATGCCGTTTCGCGCCGCGGTCCTTGGCTGCTTGCAGCTCGTCGTCGCAGGATCGCTTGCGTCCCAAGCTGCGCCTGCGACCACGTGCCGTTCTTGCGGCAACCACGGCGTGGTCGATTGCGGCAAGCACAAGAAGGCCGCGCTCGAACAAGAGCGTTCCGTGGCCTTTTGCAGCCATGCCGAGTCGTGCAAGTCTTGCGAAGGCGCATTGCGGGCCGATTGCAAGCAGTGCAGCAACGAGACCGCCGAAGCCGAGTTGCGACGCCGCGTCGAGACGGTCCGCGCTTGGCGCGATGGTCTGCGCAAGTCCGTCGATGCGCACAGCAAGGTCGAGCCGATGCTGCACCTTCAAACTGCGCATCTCGACCTGAGCTTCGGCATCGCCAAGATCACCGTCGGCAAGGCCAAGATCGACACTCACGAGGGCATGCATCTTTATGGCGACCGCATCGAGGCGCTGCGGAAGCTCTACATCGAGACGCTCGAGGTCGACGAAAAGGAGTTCTCGGCAAGGCTTCGCGTCTACATGTGCCGCGACAGCCGGCAGGCCAACGACCTTGGTCCGCGAGTCACGGGGTTGGGCGGCAACTTCGCGGTGGGCACCAAGCTGATGGGCATCGACGCGGTCTACTGCATGTGGCAGGAGCCTCGAGGCCTTCCGGACGACGAAGCACTGCACCGGAACATCGCGCACAACCTCGTGCATCTGCTCACGTCGAACCTCGAGCCTGCTGGCTACTTCGGCAATCCCGCAAACGGTTGGGTCGACGAAGGGCTCGCGCACTGGTTCGAGGACAAGATCGGCGGCAAGTGCACCAACTACTGTTTTGAAGAGGTGCTGACGCAACAGGGCCAGACCTTCAAAGCCGGCAAGTGGCGACCCGCGGTGCGCGCGATGCTCGACGCCAAAGAACTGCAGAGCCTCGCGGCGATCGCGCCGAAGAACACGGATCAACTCACCTTCCCTGAGCATGCGCAGTCGTTCGCGATGGTGGACTGCCTGATCGCGAAGCATGGCGGCGACAAGCTCAAGCAGTTCTTGAGGCAACTGAAGTCGAAGGTCGAAATGCGCGACGCCATGCAGGCTGTCTACGGTTTCGGGCCGCTCACATTCGATACGGAGTTCCAGGCATGGGTCGCAGCCAACTATTCGCCGCTGGATTCGGCGCGCTGACCTTCGCGTCGCCACTCTTCGCGCAGGGACCGTTCTATCGCGAGCGGTGGGCTGATCTGCACCTCGAACTGCTGCGGGAGCGAGTGGTGCAAGAATGCGAAGGCCGCGACGAAAGCGCTGCGCGCATTTGCTCCAACCTGCTCGTCACCGCGGACGACGCGATCCCATTCCGTCCCGTATGCGAGGCGTTGGCGTCGCTGCGCGGCGTGGCATGTGATGACGCATTCGCGTTGCGCGGCACGATGGGCGCATACGTGTTGCCCGAGGTGGTCGACCCGACTTCGGCCAAGGAAGACTGCAGGCAGTTGCATGTCACCGCGTTGCTGCCCTACGCGATGCCGATGCCGGGCGAGATCCGCCTCGTGGTGGAGGTCATCGATCCGGTCGGCGCAAAGGTGGTGACCGCCGAGTTCGGTTCTGCGGCGCAGGTCGAGGACTTGCGGATGGGGAACGCGCACGTCGAAGTGCCCGTATCCGAACTCGCGGACGGCGCATGGCGCGTCCGCATGTCGACCTGGATCGACGGCAAGAGTCCCCGTGCAACCGATCCTGTGATCGAGCACACCTTCCACGTCCTGCGTGGCTATCAGCAACGAGCGGAGTCGGTGCAGCAGAAGATCGCGGTCGCCGAGAGCGCACTGGCGCCGATCGACCGTGCCCTCTTGCGCGGCATGTTGCTCGAGGTCAACCGCGCCTACGCCGGCGAGGCCTTCGACGGCAAAAGCGACGCAGTGGCGGACCTGCAGCGGGCCGAGCGCGCGCTGGACAACCTCGCCAAGAAGCAGCCCTTGCTCGATGGCTTGCGCACGCTGCTGCCGGCGGCATTGCCGGGCGGTGACGATGCGATCGTCTCACTCGTGCTGCGGTGGCCGACGCCGCAGGAAGGCGCGACGAAGCGCCCGCTCGTCTGCGTGCTGCCTGGTGCGCCGGCTCTCGACCCGCGCGGACGCAGGCCATCGGCGCCATCCATGCGAACGGGACGCTGGGCGCATCGACGCATCTTTGACCTCGGACTTGGCGACGAGTGGCCGATGCTCTGGCTTCAGTCGCAAGGCTCGGGCATCTACTACGCCAAGGCCCTGCCAACCGTGTTGGCTGCAGCCCATGAGTTGTTGCCCACCGACGGCACGACGGTCTTCCTCACCGAACTCGAATCCAGCGTCGCGATCTGCTTCGCGGACACCGTGCTCGATTCGGCTCGTGCCTTGGTGATGTGTGGTGCGGGAGCTTTGTCGCGGCAACAACTCGATCGCCTCAACAAGCTGCCGATCCTCGGCGTTCCCCTCACCGGACATCCGAGTTCTGCGAGCCTTCAGTTCACGGCGGGATCCGCAGATCGAATCCGCAACGAGGGCGGCGTGAGTGCCTTCCAGATTGCGTCGGAACGGCCGCGCCCGTGGGTCGGAGGGCTCGCGTCGGCGATGGCCGAGGTGCGTGCCTTTGTGCAACAGGTGGCTGCGGCGAAGTGAGGTCGCCGTCGCCGCCCGTTCAACCCCGCGTAGCGAGCGCTTCTACTGCCGCCACGAGTTCGTGTGGGCGCACCGGTTTTTCGAGCCATGCGCCGGGCTCGACCAGTTCCCGCCCCGATTTGTAAGCACGAGCTGGAGCCCCGCTGACGACGAGCACCGGCAGGTCCGGTCGCACGCTCTCGCGGATACGGCGCAGGACCTCGAGGCCCGGAACCGTTGGCAGACCGAGGTCCAACACGACCAAGTCCGGCACGTCGTCGCGCAATGCATGCAGCGCGCGATTGCCGTCAGCCGCGACACGCACCTGATGGCCGTGTTTCTGCAGCGTGCGTGAAAAGACCTGGGCAGTGACGGGCTCGTCTTCGACGAGCAGCACTCGAACCGTGAGGGTGCGAGCAGAGACCCGATTCGTCTCCAACTGCAGCGGCTGCGAAGTGGGCGCAGCTTGACTGGCATAAGGCATGGAATCCTCCTTCGGATATGTCTGCAGTTTCGGTTCGGCACGTCCGGAGTCTGTCGGGAAGCTTTCCGACCATCGCCTAACTTGACGAGAATTCAGGGCAGCAGCAGCACGAAGGTCTGTTCGCCGATGAACCGCAGCAGCGGCGCAAACCGCAGTTCGCGGAACCCCGCAGCCTGTGCCTCGCGCCGGAATGCGGCACGTGAGATCGAGGACCTCCCGCTGCGTCGCTTGCCCATGACACGGCGGATCGCGCGCCGAAGGCTCTGCAAGCTGGTCCTGTCGAAAAACGTCACGATGACCGGGCCGCGCGTGACCCGACGCAACTCGGACAAGGCGGCGATGCGTTCTTCTGGCCGAGGAAGGTGCTGCAAAAGTCGACAGCACAAGGAGCCCGTGAACGAACCGTCCGCAAAGGGCAGCGCGGTTGCGCAGGCAGTCACGCGGGCATCGCCGAAGCCGATCGCGCGCACCATCTCGGGGTCACGGTCGGCTTGGATGACCTTCCCGGGCAGTTCGTTGCTCATGCGTCCAGCGCCCGAGGGACAGTCGAGCCACAGGCCGCCGTTGGCCTTTGCGACACCCAGCAACCTGCGCAAGGCCCGCCTTTCGCGCGCGTCCGTGCCGGGGCCGGAGCCAGACTGGAAGCGGTGGTCGCGGTAGCGCTCGGCATAGCCTTGCTCGCGCACGTATGGGGTCGGATCCACGGTGTCCACGATACCAACGGCTCAAGCCGGATCCGCGCGGCGGCCGATGCATGCGGCGGAGCCTCCTCGTGGACGAACCCCTCACGCACCTTGCTCAGAATCACCGACGTGAAGAGCGATTGCCGCTCGACGGGCAGGTGACCATCGCCATCGATGCGCAGCAGATCCCCGGCCCGGGCCGCAACATGTCGGCGCAAGGCGTCTATTTCACGACGGCGGCGAAGATCCGCGTGCTGGTGCAGGCTCCAGGCCACGACGAGCCGATTCCGGGCGAGTTGGTGCGCGTCGAGTCGATGGGCGACGGCAGCGTCGGCATCGCGGTGCGCTTCTTGCCGCAAGTCGGCACGGTCTGATCGCAAGACGATCGCAGCCGCGGAAGGGGTCGTTGGCAAGGCGCGCGGATCGACCTAAGGTGCGCACATGAGCCTGCGCGATCAGTTCAAGAAGGCCAACCTCATCTCCGACAAGGACCATCGTCGTCTCGCGCACGAGGCCCGCGTGGAGCGCAAGGAGAAGGGGCACGAGCAGATCGAGAACGAGCAGCAGCACAAGCTGCAAGATCTCGCGCAATTGCAAGAACGCGAGCGACTGCGCATTCAGCAGCAGCAGCGAGAACTCGAGCAGCAGCGCGCACTCCGTGAAGAGGAGGCCGCCGTCGATGCGATCCTCGAGAAAGCCGCAAAGGCTGGCCCTGGCGCGGTGCGCTTCTACTTCGAGACCGTCGACAGCTCCTTGCCTTGCCTCGAAGTCTCGCCGCGCGAGGCGCAGGAGATCCGCGCCGGACAACTCTGCATCGTTACGCGAAGCCGGGTCGGCGCGCACGACTACCGGCTGCTGTCGCTCGAGTTGACCCGCCGCGTCGCGCGCCTGCGCAGGGAAGCGGTCGTGCACGCGCCGCCTGGCATCCTGAACTGATCGTGCGGCATTCGTGCCGCTTGCAGCAGTTTGCAGTCGCGATGCCCAACCCGGCAGTCCTGCAACGCATCACGCTGGAGCCTGCGCCAGCCTCGCGAGAAGCGTTCTCAGGGCTTCTTGTTCATCTTGCAGCCGGCAGGAGCGTCCGGCGTGCCGCACGCTGGTTGGCATCCGCCACCCGTTGATGGGGGCGCCGCGTTCTTGTAGTCGGTCTGGTAGAAGCCCGATCCCTTGAAGATCACACCGGCGCCGGCGCCGATCAGCCGTTCGAGCTTCTGCTTCTTGCAGGAAGGGCACTTTGTCAGCGGCGCCGCCGACATTGCATGCATCTCCTCGAAGCGATGGCCGCAGGCGTTGCAGACGTAGTCGTAAGTCGGCATGGCGTGGATTCTATCGGCGCGATCAGGCCGTTCTCTTGCTGGGATTCTCGCTGGTGCTCGCGGTTCGTTTCGGTCGGGCGCGAGTCAGGCCTGCGGCGGCTTGCCGCTGACGACTACCTTGGCGTGGCGCAATACGCGATCGGTCATCAAGTAGCCGGGCATCAACACGCGGAGCACGAGCCCTTCCTCGATGCCTGCCTTCTGTTCGACAGCGACTGCTTCATGACGCGCGGGGTCGAATGGCTGGTCGCTCGCGGCGATCTCTTGCAGCCCATGTCGGTCCAGTGCGGAACGCAAGAGCGCCTGCACCATGCGCACTCCTTGAACCAGCGCCGACGGATCGGATCCGGATGCCTGATCATCCCAGGCTTGGAGCGCAAGTTGGAAGTTGTCGAGCACGGGGAGCAACTCTTGGGTGAAGCCCTCGAGGATGCGACGACGCGCGTCCTCGGTTTCTTTCTGCGCGCGACGGCGCATGTTCTGCGCGTCAGCGAGCGTGCGCTGCAGTTGCTCCTCCAGCTTCGCCTTCTCCAGTTGCAGCGTCTGCAACTCAGAGACCTTCGCCTCGGGGCCGCCGCTGCTGGAGTTCGTCTCGGTGGATTCGTTCACGAGAAGTAGTCCTTCACTTTTTCAAACATCGTCTTCTTGCCGCCCTTCTTGCCCCGCTTGCTGTCTTCGAGATCATCGAACTTGCGCAGCAAGTCCTCCTGCTCCTTGGACAGCTTCTTCGGAACGTCGATCTGCACCTGCACGATCAGGCTGCCTTTGCCATAGCCGTCGATGCGCGGCAGGCCTTGGCCTTTGATGCGCAGTCGTTCGCCGGCTTGTGTGCCCGCCGGAATCTCCAGCGACGCTGTCTCTCCGGTGATGGTGGGGATCTCGATCGTGTCGCCAAGCGCCGCTTGTCGAAACGAGACCCGCGTCTGCATCAAGAGGTCATCCTCGTTGCGCGTGATGATCGGATGCTCGGCGACGTGGACCACGACCACGAGGTCGCCAGGCGGGCCGCCGCCGACCCCGGGTTCGCCCTGGCCTTGGATCCGTTCGGCGTGGCCGTCTTGGATGCCGGGTGGGATTTGCAGCGTGATCGGCACCTCTTTGGGCAGAAACGCGCGGCCTCGGCACTTCGTGCACGGATCGGCGATGGTCTCGCCCTGTCCTTGGCAGGCGGGGCAGGTCTGTCGCAGCTGAAAGAAGCCCTGGTTGCGCAGGACTTCGCCGCGGCCGCCGCAGGTGACGCAGCGATTCTTACCGGTGCCGGGCTTTTGGCCGGTGCCAGCGCAGCCATCACAGGCTTCGGGACGCTTGATCTGCAGCGTCTTCTTCACGCCGGTCGCAACTTCCGCGAGTTCGATCTGCAAGTCGATCTTCAGACTTGTGCCGCGACGGCCACGGCCGCGAGCGCGGCCACCGCTGAAGAACTGCTCGAAGAAGCCGCCGCCACTGCCGCCGCCAAACATCTCACCGAAGGCGGCGAAGATGTCCTCGGCCGATTGGAAACCTGAGCCGCCCTGCTGCCCATCGACGCCGGCGTGGCCGAACTGGTCGTATCGAGCCTTCTTCTGCGGGTCCGACAAGACGGCGTAGGCCTCGGCCGCTTCTTTGAACCGGGTCTCGGCCTCGGCATTGCCCGGGTTGCGGTCGGGATGGTTCTCCAGCGCGAGCTTTCGATACGCCTTCTTGAGCGCGTCCTCGGTTGCGTCCTTGCCGACGCCGAGGACCTCGTAGTGGTCGCGCTTGGATGCCATGTTCGCGGGCTGCCAGTGGGGGCGTCCGCGACTGCAGTGAAAGCAGCCGCGGACGCGACGAGGGTCAGCGGACGCTGCCCTCGATCGCCTTCTGGTCCTCCTTGATGGAGGTCACCATGGTGTTGGTGGTCAGCATGAGGCCGGCGATGCTTGCGGCGTTCTGCAACGCCGAGCGGACGACCTTGACCGGATCAATGATGCCGGCCTTGACCATGTCGACCCACGTTCCTGTAAGCGCGTCGAAGCCCTCGTTGCCCTTCTTCGAGAGGGCCTCGTCGACGACCACTGCGCCGTCCTCCCCCGCGTTCTCCGCAATCTGGGAGATGGGTGCCTGGCAGGCGCGGCGGATGATCTCGACACCGAACCGACGGTCGCCGTCGAGCGTCAGCGAGTCGAGCGCCTTGCTTGCGCGCAGCAACGCGATGCCGCCGCCGGGGAC
>SXGT01414919.1_pt1 | contig 19176 bp, 18 predicted proteins | sample 3176221 | NCBI WGS metagenome assembly SXGT01 (sample SAMN11356862, study PRJNA531348) | freshwater metagenome | isolation source: freshwater sample F1-120 | place: China: Fuxian Lake, Yuxi | collected 2017-12-25
AACCTGGCCAAGTCGGTGACGGTCGAGTAGCTCGGCCGTTCAAGCCTCGGCCTGGCAGGCGGCCAGCACGGCTGCCGCCAAATCCGCGGGCAAGGTGCCGGTCGCCACCAACTCGCGCGCAAGCAGGGCGCTGCACCGGGCATGCACGGCAGTGCCGCCCTCCAACGGCCGCAAGACGTCCAGGTGCGCGCGGACAGTGGCGGCGTCGCCCCTTCGCACTGCACCGGTCAAGCCAGCGATGGCGGGCTGCTCGGGCGGCAGTTGGGCGATGCGCTCGAGCGCGGTGCGGCCCAAGTGCAGAAGACCCACACGCAGCGCAGCGGTGTCCAGTCCCGCTTGCTCGACGAGGTGCTCGCCAAGGCTCAACAGCGCCACCCAGTCGTTGGCCACCAGCGCCGCTGCCGCGTGGTAGGCCGCCCGGGCGCTGTCGGGTACCTCCGCCGGCAGCCCGCCCAACGCCACTGCCAGGTCACGGGCGGCCCGCAGCGCCAGGGCATCGCCGGCAAGCGCAAACAGCGCGCCGCGCAGTGGGCTATTGATCGCCGGGCCGGACACCGCCGCAAGCGGATGCAAGTTGCCGACGGAGCAGCCCTGCGGCACTACGTCGCGCAGCAGGTCGCCAGGCAAAGCGCCGGCGGTGTGCAGCCAGACCGCCGTGCGCACGGCCGCGGCATTCGCCTGTCCCGCCACCGCGACGACCGCGCGGTCGGGCACGCAGACGACAGCGAGGTCAAAGGTGGCAGCGGGCCAGCCGACCACGACCGCGCAGCCCTGCGCTTGCAGGTCCGCGGCCGGCTGACGGCGCACCGCGACCGTGACGCGATAGCCGGCGCGCGCGGCATCGACGGCAAGAGCGCTGCCCAGTTGGCCAGCCCCGACAACGAGCAGCCGCTGTGCGCTCACAGCGATGCGGCCTGCAGGTACAAGCCGCTGGCAACGATGGCGCGCTCAACCGAAAGGGGCAGCAGGCCCGCCACGGATTGTCGTGCCGCGAGACGAGTCCGCAGATCGCGTGAGCGCACATCGGGCAATGAGATCGGCAGGACGTCGTAGGGGCAATCGTCCGGCACATCAAAGCCGCCGCGGCGCAGCAACAGCGGTGGCGCCAGGCGGGCCAGGTCATCAAAGCAATGCCAGCGATGCCGCTCATGCAGGATGTCGCTGCCGAGCACCAGGCGAAAGTGATGGCCGGGATGCACCTGATGCAGGCGCCGCACCAGGTCGAGCGTGCGCCCGTTGCCGCCGCGCTCGTCGTCGCGCACCTGCACGCCGTCGCCCAGCCAGCCAAACGCCAGCCGACACAGCTGCACGCGATCGTCAAAGCCGACCGTCAGGGCCTTGTCCAGGGCATGGCGAAACACCGGCAGCACCCACAGGCCGTCTACCGGGGCCGCCTGCAAAACGTAGGCCGCGGCCAGCATGTGCCCCGCGTGTGGGGGATTGAAGCTGCCACCGTAGAGCGCGATGGTGGCCATCGACTAGGCCAGCAGCCCTGCGCAGCGCGGATACAGCAGATGAGCCCGTGCCCGTGCGGCAAATGCCCGCTGGCCCTGGGCAAAGTCGCTGATGGCCTCGTCCACGCTCCCGTCGCGCTCCAGCACCGTGCGGCAGTGCGGACCGCCCATCAGCAGGTCGATGGCGAGGCGGTCGGCGACGAACTCGTAGATCTCGGTGCGCCATTGGAAAAGCGCCGGGTCCTGCTGCCGCATGGCCGCGATGAGCGCAACCCCGGCTCGCACGGCAGGGAAGACCCGCCGATCGCTGACCTCGACGGCCACGCCCTGACAGACCTGCCTCGCAAACTTTTGAAACGTGGGCTCGAACCGCATCGGCCGAACGGCGAGACCAGCCACGTCCATCGCTTCGATGTCGCGACACAGGCGCCGGGCGTCGAGCCACGGCGCGCCCAGCAGTTCAAAGGGCCGGGTGGTGCCGCGGCCTTCGGACAACAGCGTGCCCTCGATGAGACAGCCGCCCGGATACACCACGGCCGTGTTTACGGTTGGCATGTTCGGGCTCGGCGCGTACCAGGGCGACCCCAGCGGCCCCCAGTCCTGCTCGTCAAAGTAACGAGACGTGTCGTAGCCGTCGCAGGGCACGACCGACAGGGTCTGCGCCGGCAGCCCGGCTTCGGCCACGTACAGCGCCGCGATTTCGCCCAGCGTCAATCCGTGACGCTGCGGCAGATCAAGCCAGCTAACGAAGCTTTTGTAGTGCGGATCGACGCGGTTGCCCTCGACCGCCTCGCCGCCGAGCGGATTGGGCCGGTCGAGCACGATGACCTGGACGTCGCGGGCGGCGCAGGTGTCGAGCGCCATGCACAGCGTGGCAAAGTAGGTGTAGTAGCGACTGCCGACGTCCTGGACGTCGAACAACAGCACGTCGACGCCGTCCAGCGCTTGCGGCTGCAGCGTCAACGAATCGACCGACCGACCGTACAGCGTGTCTACGTTCAGACCAAAGATCGGGTCGAGCCCACCTTCGACGGCAATGAGATCCTGAGCGGTAGACCAGATGCCGTGCTCCGGCCCGTACAGCCGAACCAGGTTGATGCCGGCCTTGTGCAGCGCATCGACAAGGTGAATGCGGCGCGGCAGTGGATCGGCCACGCGCACCAGCGACGCGGGGTTGGCGACCAGGCCGACGCGCAGCCCGCGTAGCGCGGAGCAGCCGCCCTCGCACAAAACCTCAGCACCTGTGCGCAGCATGTCCGTTGTCCCCGCTGGCAGGCCAGTCTGTTAGTTCTTGCCGCCTTTTTCGCCAGGCTCCGGAAACCGCAGCAGCCGCAGTTCGCCTTCGCCCTCGACCTTGTAGACCTCGATTTCCTTGACGTTGGCCAGGTTGACCCACAGCGTCGCCTCTTTGTCGCGGTCATTTCGCAAGGCGATGAAATTATTGTGAACACCCTCAACGATGCCGATGACGCTGGTGTCTTCATCGTCAAACTGGATGACCCATACTTTCTGGCCAATGAGTTTTTCCATGGTGCTCTTTTGTTCTGTCCCAGGGGCAAGGCGGCGCATGGTACACCAGGGCAGTTGGATCGGGAACGATCACAGGGCTGGGGATGCGGGCGTTGCAGGGGTATGCAGGCGCACCACGCCGCGCGAGATTTCGCTGGCCGCATCGGTAAATACGCGGTCCTTTTCGCTGCCGTCGCCGACCACAGCCACCGCGAACGGGGTTGCGCGCAAGGCCTGCATGTCGAGCACCTCCGCGTTGCCGGTGTCCGTCGCGCCGGCGTCCCCGACCGACTCGCCCAGCGCCAGCAACGAGAGGCGATAGGCGCTTTCGGCCCACGAGCGCCGCGGCACGAATGCCGACAGCTTCTGCGCGCCGCCCTTGGCCGCCAGCGCCCGCACGTCGGCCACGAACGCATCGAGCGCTGTGAATTCAGGTAACTCAGGGTCGCCGGGCATGCTCTGCTGCGGCGGCCCTTCGGTCCAAGCCACCGCATAAGCCGCGTCGGGTCGGGCCGGCACCTGCAGCCACTCGTACTCGGCCTCGCTCAGCGCGTTGTCGAGAATGACGAATAGCGGCGCCACCGGAATCGACACCAGCGGCCGGCCGAATTCGGCGAGCACCTCGACTTCGCAGCGCATCAAGAACGACGTCACGTCGGTCAGGCTGAGCCCTGTGCGCCCCAACTGAATGCGCTTGGCCTGCAAGTCGCCGGTCGCGCGCTGCAGCACCGCCTGCCACTGGTGCAGCTCGCTCAGGCTCTGGCCGACCTGCTGCGCCACCCGATAGCACGCGTCGTCCTCAAGCTTGAGCGTCTCCAAGGCACCGCGGGCGCGCCGCGCCCAGGCCAGGTTGCGCTCCACGCGCTCCTGCGCCTCCAACACCCGAACTTCGCTGTGCGACCGGACCGCTCCCTCTGCGGCATCGACAATGCGCCGCAGGTTGTGGTGCAGATGCCGCAAGGCTGGCGCCTGCTCGTGGCCGAGATCGCGCGACAGCTCGACATTGAGCACGCCCAACGCCAAATCGCCCTCTTGCGGCTCGATGCCGATGACGCGGCTTAAGATGGCGTAGAGCGCCTCGCCGCGCTCTGACAGGCGCAGTTGGCCCTCGACCAGTTCCAACCAGCCACCCCGCCGCAGGCTGCGCAGCACGGCCGAGCGCGCGTCGGGATTCAGCCAGGCAAAATGGCGGCCAAGCGACTCGTAGTCCCAGCGGGTGCGCTCCGAGCCGGCGAGCTCCGACAGCACGGCCAGACGCACGGCGAAGTCAGCCTCGCCCAGCCGGACCAGGTCGCGCAGCAACTCAAAGTACGGCAGGCCCGCATTGGCAGTGCGCAGCGCGTCGATGTCACCAGCGTCGTACCCTTCGGCCAGCAGCGGCCCCAAAGCCTCCAGCGGCAGGTCCACGTCCTTGTCGAGGTCGGCAGTGACCAGCGCCGGGCGGGCGGTGCGAGTGGTGGCAGGGGGCGTCGTCGGGATCATGGCGTGCTAGGATCGCACAGCGATCGCGGCGGTCGCAAGCGTGCTGGCATGGCGACTGCATTGCAAGGGCTGAGAATCCTCGATTTCACCGCGCTGTGGCCCGGGCCTTTGGCGACGCTGGTGCTCGCCGACTTGGGCGCCGAAGTACTGCGGGTCGAAGCCCCGGATCGGCCAGACCTGCTGCGCTACCTGCCGCCGCTCGACGGCCGCGGCGAGGGCGCGGCGTGGTCGATGGTCAATCGCAACAAGCGCTCGATTGTCGTGGACTTGCGCACTGCTGGCGGCCAGGCCGTGGTCCGCCGCCTGGTGGAGCACTACGACATCGTCGTCGAGCAGTTCCGCCCGGGCGTTCTCGACCGGCTTGGTGTGGGCTTTGAGGCGCTGCGCGCCGTGCAACCGCGCCTCATCTGGTGCGCGATCACCAGCTACGGTCAGGACGGCCCCTGGCGAGACCGGCCCGGCCACGACATCAACTTCCTTGCGGTTTCCGGGCTGTCGTCGCACATGGGGCGGCCCGGTCAGGGGCCGGCGCCGTGGACCGCGCTGCCAGGTGACGTCGGCGGCGGTACCTGGCCGGCGGTGGCGGGCATTCTGGCCGCAACGCTCCAGCGCGAGCGCACGGGCAACGGCCAACTGGTTGATATCAGCATGGCCGACGGTGCGCTGTTCCTCAATGCACTGGCGGTGTGTCAGGCGCTCAATGGCGGCGGCAGCCAGCAGGCGGGTCAGGGGGTGCTGGGCGGAGAAACCGCCTATGATCACTACCGAACCCGCGATGGCCGCTACCTGGCGGTGGGTGCGCTTGAACCCAAGTTCTGGGTGCAGTTCTGCGCGACGCTCGGCCGGCCCGACCTGTGCGACGCGGCGCAAGACAGTCCCGCCGAAGTAACGGCGCTCAAAGCCGCCATTGCCAACGAAGTCGCCGCCCACGACGCCGGCCACTGGGACGCCGTGTTTGCGCAGGTTCCGTGCTGTGTGGACGTGGTGCGAACCACCGAGGAAGCGCTGAATTTGCCGCAGTTTGTCGCGCGGACAGTGGTGCAGCCGGGGCCCGGCGGTCCACAGCTGCGGTCGCCCGTGCGGTTGCATGATCAACCGGTGCAAGCCGCGCGGCCAGGCGCGGAGCCTGGCGCGGATACCGACGCGATCCTGGCGGAAATCGGCCTGGATGGTCACGAAATCAACCAACTGCGTCAGGACGGCGCAGTGGGAGGACCGGCATGAGCGACACCGCGAAACACGCCTTTGTGGCGGGGGCTACCGGCTTTGTTGGCCGGGCGCTGGTCCACACGTTGTGCCGCGACGGCTGGCAGGTGACCGCCCACGTTCGACCAGACTCGCGGCAGCTGGAGGCATTTCGCGCCGAGTTCATCGGCGCCGGCGCAAAGGTCAGCGCGACAGCCTGGGAACCGCAGGCGATCGTCGAAGCGCTGACGGCGCTGCGACCCACGCACGTGTTCTGCTGCATCGGCACGACCCGCAAGCGGATGGCGCGCGACGGCGCCGACACCAACAGCTATGAGGCGGTGGACTTTGGCCTGGCCCGGATGCTCGCCCAGGCCTGCGCGCAGGCAGGCGGCGTGCAGCGACTGGCGTACCTATCGTCGATGGGCGCCGGTCCCAGCGCGCGCGGCGCGTACCTGAGCTGGCGCTGGAAGGCCGAGTGCGCGGTCCGCGACAGCGGCGTGCCGTTCGTCATCGCGCGGCCGGGCATCATCGCCGGCGACCGCAGCGAGTCGCGCCCGAGCGAACAGATCGCCGCCGTGGTGTTTGACGCTGCGCTGAACCTGGCCGGCGCGCTCGGCGCCAAAGGCTTGCGCGAGCGCTTCCACAGCACTACGGACCAGGCCCTGGCCGCCGCACTGGCCCGAATTGCAGTCGACCCCGCCCTGGCCGGCCAGACGCTGGAGGCCGACCAACTGCGCTAGCCGGATCGCAATCTCGCCTGCCCCGCTTGGAAGGCTCAACGCCTGCATGTTACGTTTCGCGGCGCCGGGCAGTGGGCCGGCGCACCAACTCAAGCAACCGGAGCGCGTTCGATGGCGACCTTCAAGTGCGATGTCAAACAGCAGTTCGGCAAGTTCCACGGCTACGCGTGGAAAGTCGGCGATCCCCAGGGCAATCCAGTATGCAAAGACGAGGCTTCGGCCAACGCCGCCGCCGACAAGGTGATCGGCGCGCTGCGGTCGGGCGGTTTCGGCCAGGGTGACGAAGTCATTTTTCGCGACACAGCGTACGGCACCCTGCAGGAAGCCCAGGGCGTCATGCAGCGGTCGCGGTACTGACGCAACCTGCTATGCCAAAGGCGGCCAGGTCACCACGTCGATTGCGTCGCCGGCCTGCAGAGCGGCGCTGCCCGCCCGATGCAAGCCCAAGTGGGTGGCTCGGCTGAACGCGAACACATCGGCCGACCCCGCGGTCGCGACCGGCGTCATCGTCATGCGTCCAGCGAGTGACTTGGCGACAAGCGGCACGATTTCGTCCCGGAGTCCGGCAGCGGGCAGAGGAGCGCTCAACGGCACTCCGGCCAAATGCCAACCGGTAGCAGCCTGCCCTTGCATGGCGGCCAGTAGCGGCATCGCGTACAGCGTCGCGCACACGGCGGCGCTGACAGGATTGCCCGGCAACCCCAGCACCACCTTGTCGCCTACGGTCGCGAAAAGCAGGGGCTTGCCAGGCTTGATGGCAATCTTATGAAAGTGAATCTCGGCGCCGAGCTCGCGCAAAGCGGGCGCGACCAGGTCGAGGTCGCCTGCCGAGACGCCACCGCAAGTCACCACCAGGTCGGCGGCGCGCAGGGCGGCGCTCAAGGCGCGGTGCAGGTCGTCGGCGCTGTCACCAGCAACCGGCATGTGCAAAGTCTCGGCGCCACCGCGCCGCAGGATCTCGGCCAGTGCGTAGCGGTTGCTGTCGCGGATCTGGCCGGGACCGGGCGCAACGTCGACCGCCACCAGCTCGTCGCCCGTCGGCAACACGACCGCGCGTGGGCGACGGGCGACGGCGACTTCGGCGTGCCCGAACGCAGCGGCAACACCCAGCCGGGCTGCGGTCAATACGCTGCCGGCCGCAACGACGACGCCGCCCTGTCGCACCTCGCTGCCCTGTCGCGCTACGTGCTGACCGGGCCGGCCAGACACGGCCAGTTTGCAGGTATCGCCCTCAAAGGTGACCTGCTCGACCGGCACCACGCAGTCTGCGGCCCCAGGCACGACGGCGCCGGTGAAGATGCGAATACAGGTTCCGGATCGCAGTTCACCGCCAAACGGCACACCGGCAGCCGAGGTGCCCACGATCGCCAACAGTGCGCCAGCGCTGGCATCGACCGAGCCCAGCGCGATGCCGTCCATGGCCGAGCGGTCAAACGGCGGCTGGTCGCGGTCCGCGCACAGATCGACGGCCAGCACCATGCCCTGGGCGTCGCCAATCGGGACGCGAACGAGGGTCGGCTGCGGAGCGCGGGCAAGCACGATAGCCAGCGCCTCGTCGATCGGCAAAAGCGGAGCCATTGCGGGTGCCTGGCCTACTGCGGCTTAAAACAGCCGCTGTGCTGGGCGTCGCAGAATCCGTTCATGTGGTTGATGCAGGTTGTCAGATCATACGGAAAGGCGCACTGCGACTTCTTGGCCTGATCTGTCTCGAGCGTCAAAGTAATGCAGCCCTCGTAGTACACCCAGCCGTCTTTGGCCTTGGCGCTGCCTTTCTTCAAGCAGTCACCGATGCACTTGGCGTCGCCGCCGAGGCCCTGGCAGTTGGCGTTGACGCACTTGAAGATGGCGTTGCAGTCCTCGGTGCCGTCGTTGACAAAGCATGCGATGCGCTTGTCGTCGCAGTTCTTGTTGATGCACTCGATCTTATTGAGCGTGGTGCTGCACTGGGTCTTGCACTCGACCAACGCCGTCTCTTTGTCCTGCCCGTCCTTGGTGGCCAGCACGGAGCAGAGCTGCTTGCACGCATTGGGTTTGTCCGGCGTGGGCGGCGGGCATTTGGCATGGCAAGCCGCCAACTGCGTGCAGTTCCAGCCATCGGCCTTGCAAACCCCGAGTTCCATCGCGCACTTGTCGGCGATGCAGGTCGCGATCTCATCGGCGCTGGCGAGCGAGTAGCACTTTTCGGCGCCGCAGGTCATGAGCGCACCCATCTTGGCGGCTTCGGCTTTGGCGGTACCGGGCAGGCAGGCCGCGCGGCAGGCGTCGTCGCCAAAGGCGCAGCGCGCCGTGCAGCCGATCGACAGCGCACAGCTGCCGGTGCCGTTCCATTCGCCACACGCGGCCAGCGGATCAAAGCACTTGGCGGCAAGGCAGCCAAAAGTGGCCGGGCCGGGGGCGACGCCTTTGCAGTTGGCGGCCGCGCACTCACTGATCGCCTTGGTTTTGGTCTTGGTGGCGCTGGTGCCATCCTTGGCGCAGGCGTCAATACAGGCGACCACGTCTTTTTCTGCCGGGCACTTGGCGAGACAGCCCTGAATTTCCTTGCACTCCAAGCCGAGGTCGACGTCCGGCTTGGGCGCGGTGTCCGTCGTGGTGCCAGCGTCGGTGCTGCCGGAGCTGCCAGTATCCTTGGCCGCATCGGTGGTTGCGCCCGAATCGGCGGCAACGGCATCGCCTGCTGCAGAATCGGTTGCGGCTGCGGCATCGGATCCCGCCGCGGTCTCGCCGCACGCCACAGCAAGTGCTACGGCAGCGAAACAGGCCAAAAGCAACGAAGTCTGGGGGCGGAGGGCACAGGTCATGGTGGCGGGCTCCTGGGCAAAAAGGCGCGCAAGGATAGGCCTTTGCACCATGGTGTCAAGGTTGGAGGCGGCATCTCGCCAGCATTGTTGGCCACGCGCTCCGGCACGGCTAGACTCCGCGGCCGACCGCGGCCTGCCCGCGACCCTGGCCCGCGCCGCCGATGCCCGATCCCACAACCGAAAACCCAGACCCAGCAGAAGTCGGATGGTCGCCAGACGAGCCGGAGGTCGCGCAATTCGGGTCGCTCGGCGAGGAAGATGAGGTGCTAGAAGTCCAAGGCGATTTGGAACCGGGCGCGGAGGCAGAGCCAGGCGTCGGCACAGAATCCGAGTCGGGCTCAGGCTCAGACACAGAGACAGAGACAGCGACAGAGGCAGAGACAGACCCAGACCCAGATCCAGACCCAGATCCAGACCCAGACCCAGGTCCAGACCCAGACCTAGACCCAGACCCCGGAGCGGAGTCAGACGAGGACAGGTTGGCGAGGCTGGCCGCAGATCCAGACCTGGACTGGACCGGTGAAGTCGGGGTAGCGCCGAAGCTACCGGTCTGGCGGCGCTGGCTGCGCAAGCCGGAAGGCCCCGTGCTGGGCAGCTTTAGTTTTTGGGCGCTGTTCCTCGTGCTGACGCTGTTTGGACTGTGGCCGGTGTGGGCGACGGACTTGCTGCCGGTTGTCGATGCCGGCAGTCACCTGCAGCTCATCAAGATCTTGCACCAGTGGAAGACCAGCCCGCTCTTGCAGAAGCACTACATCGCCGTCCACGCCATCGTGCCCTACCTCAGCTACTACCAGATCGTCAGTTGGGTCGCGCACTTGTTCCCAATCGAGTTGGCCAACAAGCTGGTTTTGTCGGTATGCCTGGTGGCGCTGCCGTTCTCGACGCTGTCGCTTCTGCGCGCGGCAGGGCACAGCCGCTGGTTGGCACTGGCCGCGGTGCCGTGGATGCTCAACGCCGACTTCATCATGGGGTTCTTCAACTTCCTGATGTCGATTCCGCTGTTCCTGTGGCTGCTCGCCCACCACCTGCGGTTCTTGCGCAACCCAACCTGGACCCGCGCGGCGCTTTTAGCGGGACTACTGGCCGCGATGGCAATCACCCACTACCTGCTGTGGTCGGTGGCGTTGGCGCTGCTGCCGACACTGGCTCTGCTGTTTGGCGTGCGCCACACCTGGAAGCGGGCCCTGTGGTGGCCGCTGCGCGACGCGATGCTCGGGCTGCCAAGCGTGGGCCTGCTGCTGCCGTGGTTTCTGTCGTACTTCGTGTTTGCCGAGGGTGCAGTGACGTCCGATGTGTACGGTCGGCCGACGGGCACGTTCGCCGAGCGGCTCAAACAACTGTACTCAGGCGAACACTATGGCCCAGTCGACAACTTGCGGCAGTTTCTCGACTGTACCTTTGACCGTTTGACGCCAACGGGTGCACCCAACCACCTGCTGCTGCAACCGGGTCAGCTGCTGGCGACACTGTGGATCGCGGGCATGGTGCTGTGGACGTTTGCCGCGGCGCGGGCGCCCAACGATCCGGCGCCGGTCGATCACAACCAGCGGCGGTGGGGTCCGATCGCGGTCGCCGGCACTTCCTACACAGGCTGGGCACTGCTGCTGGTCAGCATCGCCTACTTTCTGCTGCCGCGCCACCTGCTCAAGCCCATCTGGCTGTGGGGTGTCAACTTTCGGCTGGTCGAGGTCATTGCCGTGCTGGCCGTGTGCGCGCTGCCGCTGCATCCGCTGCGGCCGCCGCTCGGCATGCGCGGTCGGGTTGCGCTGGGCGGGCTGTGTCTGCTGCTTACGGCGATGCTGGCGCCGGTGCTGACCACCGGCCAGTTTCTGCTGGCCCGCACCGAGTTCGGCAGCATCCGGCAGGCGCTCGGCAGCATTCCCAAAGACAAGAAGGTGCTGGTACTGCGGCGCAAGTTTGACAGTCGATTCGTGCGGGCGACGCTGTTCAACAACGTGCCCGAGTATTACGCCGTGCTGGTCGGCGGCTATGTGCCGTACTCGTTCGCAGACACCAGCAGCAAGCCCTTTGTGGTCAACAAGAAGACCCAACTGCCCGCGCCGCAGTGGGACTGGCACGACTCGTTCACCTGGCAACAGCACGGTCGCCACTACGACTACATTGGCGTCTTTGGCGAACCTGGCGCGCCCAAAGGCGAGTACGACCGGCAGCTGGCCGCCCAGAACCTGCCTGTCGTGTACAGCAAGGACATGTGGACGATCTACAAGAACCCCGACCCGGTGCCGTGGCCATGAGCGAACCCGACGCGACCTGGGACCGCCCCGTGCCGCGCGCATGGCAGTGGGCCAGCCTGTTGCTGCCGCTAGCCGTGGTGCTGGCGCTGGTTGGCCGTATGCACGCCGCCGACCCACCGCAGGCTATCGACGCGCGCACCGATGCGGCGGACAACCGGTTTGGGTTGCCCGTCGAACGGCGGCGGGCCATCTTCGCCGAGATCGCCAGCCACCACGCGCAGTGGCTGAGCTACGGCGCACGCTTTACCGACGCCTGGTCGCAGCACGACGACTATGCCAACCACGTCAGCCGCCACATCCACTACTTGTCGGGCGTGTACGGCCTGGGGCACGAGGTTTTGTTTCTGCTGTATGACGAGGGCATCCGTCGCCACTGGCCCGACCCCGAAGGCAGGGTATTGCCGGGGCACTGGGTGGTCCTCAAGCCCCGCACGACCGAGGACTGATGCAGCCACAGCGCGCTACGGACGGTGGCAGCGACGCGGCCGCGACGGACCTGCCGTGGGCGATTGCGGCGCCATGGTTGCTGTGGCGTCTGGTCGGGGTGCGCTGGGCCGCCTGGCTGCTGGCCGCCGCGTGGTTCCTGTGGCCGCGAGTGGTCAACCCGTACCAGATGAGCCTAGCCCACGACGCCTCGTACTTCTTGCAGCACGCCACCGCGGCCTGGCAGTCGGTGCGTCATTTTGGCGAACTGCCGGTGTGGAACCCCTGGTATTGCGGCGGCATTCCGCAGCTAGGCAACCTGCAGGACAGCGCGTTTTCGCCATCGGTGCTGGTCCTGGCCGCCATCGGGGTCGAGCCAGGCCTGGTGCTGGTGCTGATCCTGTTCTTCGCGGCGGGCATGGAGGGCGCTTGGCTGCTGGCCCGCGCGGCCGGGGCTACGCGGGTGTCGGCGTTTGCGGCGGCGCTGGGTTTCGCGCTTTCAGGTCGCTTTGCGATGCTGTTTGTCGACGGCCAGCCGGCGTTCGTGGGTTTTGCACTGGCGCCGTGGGCGATCCTGGGGTTCTGGCGTGGCATGGACCACCGTTGGGCCGCGGTTGGCGGTGGCGTGGCGATGGCGCTGGTGTTCTGCGAGGGTGGCGCGGTGGCGACGCCGTTGCTCGGCGTGCTGCTGGCCTGGGCGGTGCCGGTGTTCGCGCTGGGCCGGCTGTTGCCGCGCCGTGGCCAGCCCTGGTCGGCGGGCAAGGCGCTAGATCCGCTGATTTCGCTTGTGATCATGGGCGTTGTCGCCGCCGGCTTGGCCGCGCCACGCCTGATGGTGGTCGCCGAGTCGTTGGTGCGCTTTCCGCGCCAGTGGCTGTCGCCGTCCAAGTATGACTTGTCGCAGCTTGGCAAGATGCTGTTCGAGACCTCGAACGCAGGCGGCTACGACGGGCCGGGTACCGCGTACGTCGGCTTGCTGATGGCGGGCGCCGCGGCCTACGCCGTCTTGCGCCGTCCGATCCGATCGTTGCCGGTCCTGGTGTTGCTTGCGCTGGCGGTGGGGCTGGCACTGGGGCAGCAGGGGCCGATCGCGCCGTGGTCGCTGACTACCCACCTGCCGGTCTTGCACAATCTGCGCTGCTCGTTCCGCATGGCGTTCTTTGTCGCCCTGGGTCTGGCGGTGCTGGCGGCGATCGGCATCGGCGCGGTCGAGCGGGACGTGCGCGCAGCCATCCAGTGGGCGCTCAGTCGTTGGCAAGCGACGCGACCGTGGTGGGTCCAGGGCCTGGCGCGCACCGCCGCGGCGTCGTTTGCCGTGGTGGCGGTTTTCGTCGTGGCGCGCGATCCGGCGCTGTTCTCGCGCGAACGGGTCCAAGACGCGGGGCTCAAGCCCACCGCGCGCAGCGCGCAAGCGCCGTTTCAACAGGCGATCGGCAACCGCTGGATGTCGCACCTGTGGCCGCGGCTGGGGGTTGGCACCATCGGCTGCTTTGAAGAGCAACCGTTCGCCACCACCGCGGCGTTGCGCGGCGACCTGGCCCAAGAAGAGTACCTGGCCGACCCAAACGCCGGCCGCGTGCAACGGCTGCGCTGGACACCGCACAGCATCACGCTGCGGGCAACACTGGACCGCCCAGCGACAGTGCGCATCAACCAGAACTGGCATCGCGCGTGGACCACGGACACGGGTCGCATCGTCAACGATGACGGCCTGGTCGCGGTGGCGCTGCCGGCCGGAGTTCACGAAGTGCGCGTGCGGTTTTCCGATCCGTGGGTATGGGCTGGCGTGTGGCTGTCCGCTACGGTGGCGATGACGCTGCTGGTGTTTGGCCTGCGCGCGGCGCTGGGACCGGTCGACCGCGGCGCCGCTTGATGTCTGCTGCCGACGGCGCTTGCCTCCCGACCAACGCGCTGCGATCCTTGCCGCGCGCAACCGCCGGCACGCTGCATGACTGACCTCGACGCCAACGCGCAAGCGACCACCGACCCGCACGGCCGGGCGCTCGGCGCTGCGACCGACCAACCGATGGCCTTGGTCGCGGTCGGTGCCATTGCCGACGTCGCGCTTGCGCCTGTCCAGGAGATTCGCCGCTCGCCGTGGCTGCTGCGCGCTGCAATGCTGGCCGCCACGCTGTCGGCGCTGGCGGTGTGGTTCGTGGCCTGGCGGACCGGGCAACCCGACCTGTCCGCGTACGTGGTTGGCGGCGGAGCGGCCACGATCCTAGTCGGCAACTTCATGCGCTGGCGCCACCGCTGGGGCTGGATTCGCCGCGGGCTGCACCTGGCTGCGGCTTTGACGGTTCTGCTGGCGTGGACGGCGCTTTTGCTCGACCGCGCGCTGGCGGGCGACCCGACCGAGCCAGCGCTGGCAGAATTCGTAGCAGGATCGCGGTGGTTTTGGATGCCGGTGGTCGCCAATGGCATCGCCGCCGCGTTGCTGCTGGGCCACTACGTGGTGGCTGGCCGCGCTAACGATCGCCAACTGGCAAGGTCGGCCTAAACGATGCTGCGCGAACTGCTGCGCCGCTACCGCAGCCCGCTGTTGGTGCTTTTCGCCTTCGTGCTGCCGCTCGTCAGCATGTACTACCACGGCCGCGTCCGCGCGGAAACTTCGGTCGTCGAGCGGACGCTGCTCGCTGTGACCTCACCCCCCGCGCGACTGACACAGGCCGCCGTCGGTGGCGCGCGTGACCTGATGCGCGGGTATTTGTTGCTGGCCAACACCGAGGCGCGCAACAAGGAGTTGGAGCGCGAAAACCGCATCCTGCTCGGCGAAGCCCTGCGCAGCCGCAGCCAGGCGCAGGAACTGCAACGCGTCAAGCAACTGTGCGGCTTCCGGGCCGAGCGACGCCAGTTCAAGACCGTTCCCGCGCGGGTGGTCGGTCGCGACGTCTCGCAGATCTTCCAGGTCGTGCGACTGCGGATCGACGTGCAAGACGCGGGCGAGGTGCGCGAGGGTCAGGCCGTCATCACCCACGACGGCATCGTCGGCCGCATTGAGAAGCTGGCCGGCACCTATGCCGACGTGATGCTGGTGACCGACGCACGTTCGCAAGTCCACGCCATGGTGACTGGCAAAGGCGTGGTCGGGTCGGTGCGCGGCAAGGGCAAGCGCAACGAATTCGGCGCGCAGTTCGTGTACCTCGACAACGCAGAGCGCGGGTCAGCACTGACTGCCGGCGACGCGGTGCTGACGACAGGGCACGACCGCGTATTTCCGGCAGGCCTGGAGGTCGGCCACATTACCGACGCCCGGCCGACCCGCAGCGGCCTGTACCACGAATTCGTGCTGGCGCCGTCGGTGTCCTACGCGACCATCGAAGAGTTGCTGATCGTCACCGACTACCGCGGCGGCCCCTGGGAAGGCCAACCCGCGGTTGCTCCGGGCAAGGCCAACGAATTCGCGCCCGCGATGCCGCCCCTCGATGCGCCACGGCAGCCCAGCAAGCGCGCTGTGGATCCGGCCAACACGCCGGACGCGCCGCCATGAACCTCTTTCAATGATTCTCGGTGTTTCGACCTTGGTGAGTCCGCCGGCTTGATTCCGGTCGGACGCGGGCTTACGGTACCACCTGACCGCGCGCGACCATCGCCTGCGCGACCCTGCCGGCCTGCTACCGCCTCGGTTTTCACCGCGGCGCCTTTGTCCATGGAGAGTGCCATGCCCGAACCCGAACCTGGATCGCGACGTCCCCTCGCAGCGCAACTCGCCGTCGCCGGACTGTGCCTGGCCGCCCTGGCGGCCGCCTCCGCTCCCGCGATGGCGCTGCCGCCAGCTCAAACGATGCTGTACGCCGGCACGGAAGCGCCGCTGCTCGAGAGCGGCCCACCGCTGGCGGTCGCCGTGTACGGCTGGGCAATCGGCGCGGACAAGGCGCTAGGCGTCTATGCGGGTCCGTCGTTTCGGCTCATGGACGACCAGTTGTCGGTGCAGGTCAAGGCGGGCGCTTACGTGGCAGACCAGTTCACGCCTTTGGTCAACCTCGAACTCTACTACAGCAAGGGTGCCTTCGAGGTCGACTGGTTCAATGACTTCTACTACGACCGCGAGGCACCGCTCGGCGCCTACTCGTGGCTCAGCGGCCAGTACTGGTGGCGCGGTATGTACTTCGGCGCACTGGTCGATGCGACCAAGGATAGCGCGGTGTTTCAGTTCAATGCCGGGCCGGTCATCGGCTTTGGCAACAAGAAGCTGGCGCTCGGCATCTCGCCGGTCTACATCAGGAACCCGCGCGAAGGCACCAGCGACTTTGGCGTACGCGTGTTGGTCGACATCGAGTTCGCTGCCGACGAAGAACCCAAGCCGTGTGAGTGTGGCGACAAAGCGGACGAGGAGGGCGACAAGGGCGAGGGCAAGGCCGACGACGCCAAGGCCGAAGCGCCCAAGGCCGACGCACCGGCTGCCAAGGGTGCCGAGGCCAAGGCCGAAGAGGCCGATGACGAAGACGAAGCCGACAAGGCGCCAGCCAAGGAAGCGCCCAAGGCGCCGGCCAAGCCCAAGAAGTAGCGGGCAGCCGGGGTCAGTCGGGTCAGTGACCTTTGCGGCCCGGCGAGACGTTCCACAGCCGCGCCATCACCACAGCGCCAATCAGAGCAAACGGAATTGGCGCCGCGATCCACGCCGCCCAGCCCCAGTGCTTGACCAAAATCGGCACCGTCGGCCCGATGATCGCGCTCGCCACGTATTGCATGCCGTCGAACAGGCCGGCTGCGGTCGCCGCCGCCTTTTTGCCGCCAAAATCCATCGACGCCGCGCCGCCGATCATGCCGTGGGCGCCGTTGACGAAGAACGACAGGATAATCATCACGGCGACCGTGGCCGCCACGCCTACGCCGGCGGCATGGACGGCTGAAAACAACACCAGGGCGACCGCCATGCCCAAGAAGCCGAACACCACCACAGGAGCACGCCGGCCCTTGTAGACGCGGTCCGAGGCGATGCCAAACACGAAACCGCCGGCGATACCCGCAGCCGCGGCCAGCCAGAACGTCAGGTGCCAGGTGCCGGTCGTGCGGTCGACGTTGAACAATTCGCCAAAGTACTTGGGCATCCACGCGCCGTCGAGCACGCTGCGGCGCACCAGGCCAATCATCATGGACGCTAGCGCGATGGTCAGCGTAACGGGATTGACGAACACTTTCTTCAAGATGTCGCCGACGCTGACGCCGCCTGGGCCATCGTCGGTGGCGTCGCCGGTGTCCAGTTCGTCAAAGCCAGCGTCCTTGGGTGAGTTGTGCATGTACAGATAGTTGGTGACGAAGAGCACCATCAGCAGGGCCGACGGCACCCAAAACGCGTACTGCCATCCACCAAACACGCCGATCATGGCCGGCGCCACCGATGTGCCGAGCACCAGACCAAAGCGAATCAGGATCCCGAAGATGCCGGCGAACGTGCCGCGCTCGCGGACATGGAACCAGTGGGCGTTGACCTTGACGATCGACAGCGCGCCAAACGACTGAAAGTAACCGTTGATGCCCCACGCGGTGGCGAGGTAGATGAGGAACGAGCGGCTGTCCATGCCGTGGTTGAACTCGGCTGGCGTCACCACGTGGCGATCCAGGCCGCTGCCGGCCCAGGTGGCCTCTTTGGCGATGAACAGCGCGCCGCAGCCAAAGGCAAAGTTGGCCAAGATGGCGCCGACCGTGCCGATGAGAAACGCCTTCTTGCCGCCGATGCGGTCGGCGATGGGGCCATTGACGACCACAGCGATGCCGTAGACCAGCGGCATCACGGTCTCGAACACGCCGATGTCGGCCTTGGACCAGCCAAACGCGCTCGACAGGTCGGTCACCGAGGCCATGAAGTTGTAGCGCGACATGTAGAAAAGCGCGTACAGCAGGCCAAGGTTGACCCAGTTGACCGTGCGCGCGCGCTTGAACCCGGGGTCGGTGATGTTCAGTTCGACGGTGTGGGCCATGCGGTCCTCCAAGGAGGGTGCGAGCATGGCCCGGGATCCAGGCTGGCGCAAGGTGGGCTAGTTGCGGGCGCCTCGAAACGACATTGGCAGCCCACGCGAGTTGATCTGCTCCAAGATGTTGGCCGGCGGCTCCGGTAGCGTCCGCAAGCCAGACTTGTAGCTATTCATCAGCGCCGCAATGGCGTCGTCGTAGTTGTCGTTGCCGCTTTTCTTTTCAAACTTCCAGTCCAGTACGGCGCCGGCGGCGGTCATGCGCACGATGCGGACCTTGGCGTCCAGATCGACCAACTCCCACGGTGGAATGCCAGCAGGCACACGAAACGTCCGCTTGATCGCCGTCTCGACTTCGCGAACGTAGGCAGAGCCGCTGCGGTTGACCTTGCCCTCGCCGTGCTCGCTGCCGTCGGCGCGACCCAGGATGTCGCCGAGCTTCTTCTTCTTCTGATCGTCGCTCTTGGGCTCGTTGTTCAGCATGTCGCCGAGTTTGCTGTCCAGGCCCAGCGCTTCGGCGAGCTTGGGCTTGGACTCCACAGGCTTTTGAACCTGCGCCGGCTGCGCCACCAGCGTGCCGGTCTCGACGCCTTTGGCGGCGACCAGCTCGGCCTGCAACAGGTCCACCTCGACGGCCGGCGGTGACTCCAGGTCGCGACGCAACGTTCGTCGTACCGGCTCGGGGCAGCGGCGCTCTTCAATATCTTTGAGTTTATTGTCGTCCGGTTGCGGCCGCGACGACTTCTTTTCGCCGGGCGCAAGGCAAGCTGTGGACACAACGGCCGCGCAGTTGGGGGCCTTGGCGTCGTCCTCAGCCTTGTCGGCGCCCGAATCGGTGGCCGGCGCCAACCACATGGCAAAGCCGACGCCAACGTGCACCACCGTCGCCACAGCGACGCCAACCGCCAGATCGGTGCGCGTGATGCCAACGTGCGCGGGCTGCATTGCCTACTTGCCTAGCGGTTCTTCGCTGACGAGGCCAAAGTGCTCGATGCCGACCCGCCGCATCCGCGCCATCAACGACAACACCACCCCGTAGTCCAGGCGGCGATCGGCCCGCAAGTGGGCATCGCGCAGCGACTTGCCCCGGCTCGAGCGCTGCAGCCCGGCCTCAAAGCCGTCCAAGCAGGCGTCGGTCGCCTTGGACCGGCAGTCGACCAGCAGCTCTTTGTCGAGCCAGATCTTGCGATCGCCGTCAAAGCTGACCACGGGCTTGCCCGCTTTGGCTCCGGCAGCGATTTTGTCGGCTTTGAGCTTGGGCAGGTCCACGGGCACCTGGTTTTCGTCGGTGGCGGCCTTGGCGGCGATTTCTTCGCTGGCGACCTGGCGCAGCGTTTCAGCCTCGCGCGAGATCCGCGCAGCTTCGACGCTCGACGCGACCATGAAGATGACCAGCAGAACCAGCATCACGT
>SXGT01914525.1_pt1 | contig 19172 bp, 15 predicted proteins | sample 3176221 | NCBI WGS metagenome assembly SXGT01 (sample SAMN11356862, study PRJNA531348) | freshwater metagenome | isolation source: freshwater sample F1-120 | place: China: Fuxian Lake, Yuxi | collected 2017-12-25
CCAGCAGTGCGCTCAGCCCGGTAGCCGTGGTCGCCCCAAACGACGCCAGCAAGTAGTCGGAATACAAATCTGCTATCGGTTGTGATTTCATACGGGCGATTCTACACTTTTTTCGTTCCAGTCGCGTAAGGTGAGTAAAGAGGAATTGAACGATGACGATTGTAACATCCTACGATTGGAATAGCGACAGCTGGACACATCACAACGGCGACAATCCTGCTCGGAAAGCGTTTAGAGAAGCGATTGAACAAGTCGCAGTTCATGCGAAGCAAAAACTGCCAGAAGCCGTCAATGGACGTATAGAAGCCGCGTGTAAAATCGTCCTTCAAGGCGAGATAGAACTACTTCACGACGATAAGGCGAGAGTCGGTAGTCAGAGCAACGGTAGCACCACGTATCATCTTGTTGACGGTTCGTGCGATTGTCGCGACTTTGACAAAGCGCCTGACAACTGGTGTAAACATCGTATCGCTTTTGGTATTTACAAACGCGCTACGGCTCTGGCGCAAGAACAACTCCAAGCGCTTGACACGCCTGCAGTGCAGCAAGAAGAGCCCGTCCTACCTCCTGTAGAAGCTCCTACGCGGTCAGCACCTGTTACCCCTGTGGAGCTTCCTACACAGTCACAACAAGCAGTGTCACCTATGACGCATACCGAAGCGCCAGCGTCAGCCAATGTGTACATTGAAATTGCTGGGCGAAAGGTTCAGCTCACCCTTAGAGACATTTCTGAAGAGCAGTTGCTGTCCAGGATGGAAAAGTTATTGGCGCGTTTCCCTGAGCAAGAGCCAGCGTCTACAACCCCTGCTGAAGGCTGGTGTAGCAAACATAATGTCTCAATAAAACTTAATCACGGGAAGAAGGGATCGTGGTGGTCTCATAAAACCGATGATGGTCAATGGTGTAACAAGAAGTAACCAAAAGCACAGATAGAGTAGGTTTTTTCTACTCTATCTCTCCTCTAAAGCACACAAATGATGGGAGCACTGGCCAATGGGCTACGCCGAAGAAATCAGCACACAAATGACCCTGTTTCCTGAAGAAAAGATTACTACGACAAAACGAGCCACCATTCCCGTGTATCGGATAAGCCTTGTACGGGAAGGGCAATTACCTAGTTGTGAATATCGTATGCGGAGTTCTGCCGCAGCAAGTACAGTGCTGAGAGAATATCTGGCGGATACAGACCGGGAACATTTTGTCATTTTGATGCTTGACCAGAAGAGCCAGGTAATTGGAATTAACACAGTAAGCGTAGGGTCATTAAGCGCAAGTGTGGTTCATCCGAGAGAAGTGTGTAAGCCAGCGATTTTGAGCAACTGTGCCTCGTTAATTTTGGGGCATAATCACCCAAGCGGGGATTGCCAACCATCCCGTGAGGATAGATCCATCACAAGTAGACTGGTGGAAGCAGGGAGATTGTTGGGCATTGCGATTTTGGACCACGTAATTACCGGGGATGGGACGAAGTATTTTTTGTTTGCGGATGAGGGATTGCTACAGGGAGACCACTAGCACGGTCTGTGGATGGCGACAGACGTCAAGACAATGTAAAATCTTGGCGTCAACAACTTTTTCTTGGGACACTGGCGGGACAATCTTGGGACAGCAGAGGAGTTTCCCACGCATTTAGTGCGTATTCACAAGAGAGAATAAATCACTCTAACTCATTGATTTTCCAGATGCCGGAGGTCGGAATCGAACCGACACGAGGTTGCCCTCACAGGATTTTGAGTCCTGCGCGTCTACCAGTTTCACCACTCCGGCACGCCATATACATGTCATAGCATGGTGACAATTCCCCACGGCTGACGCCTGGAGCTTCGCGGGACAAGTCCCAGAGATTGTTGCCCCAATCTCGCCGGAGATTATAGCGGCCTTGGCACAAAAATGCAACGACCACGTTAGGCCCTGACGCAACCCGCGCCGGCCGTGGGTCACGCTAGTGGTTTGCCCAAGCTGCATGGACATACGGTCTACTCGTTGCCCTCCTACATCCCAGCAGGGAGAGCAGTCATGGCAGGCCATGGCACGGACAGCGTGCGTCGTAGCACCGCGGCACCGCGGCACAGGAGACATGCGCGGGGGTGGTCACTACGGGCACCAGCGCGGCGGCCACACAGCCGCGGGCTGCCAGGAGCCTGGGCGCGTCCACGTCCCCCCGGCAGGCACGGGCGCCAGCGGGATAGCGTGTCGGCAGCCCCCATGGTAGCCGGCGCCCGGTACCGGAGGGACGCGCGCGGGGGCCGCTCCCCCTAAGCGCCCACCTGTCTGCTCGACAGCCTGCGGCCCCCGGAAACTAGGCGGCCTTGGGCAGGGTATCGAGCCGGGAGCGCAGGGCCACGACTCGAGGGGGGCAGGCGCTGCCGCAGGCGCTGGCGTTCCATCCGCACGTGGCAACACGCTGGCACGGCGGCAGGCCTCCAGGCCCATTGGGCAAGGAGGAGGGCGTCGAGCCAAGCGTGCAACCCCTTGTCGAGGCGCCATGGGGTGCCGGCACGTTCCTTCTCCCAAGCGCTCCAGGCATGGCCCTCTGGGGTCCGCATGCCGTGCGCAACCAGCAGCAGAGAGCGGACTGGCTCAGATCGCTACCCTGCCGCGCGTGCGCTTCCGCAGTGGGCTCGGAGCGTATGGAGCGTGCGCAGACGCTGCAGGCTTGTGAGCGATCATGCCAGGTGCCATCGACAGCGCTAGAGGGCGCACACGACCTCTGCCGAGAGGACCGCGGATGAGAACGAGGGCAACCCGCCCACACACGGACGCAGACACCGTGTCTGCGCCGCCAGGTTGCGTTGTGTCTTGTGCGGGGTGCGGCGGACTTGCCGGCGCGCTGCGGGGGCGTCCTGGGCGCTCAGGCGGCAGACAGGCCGTAGGCCCCCGCGTTCCCTCGGCGCCTGATGCTTGCTCGTCTCGGCCTAGTGCACGAGCACCGGGAAGCTCCGGAGCCTGGACCAGTGGGGGACCAGGACACGCCGGAACCTGGCCGTGGGCGTACGAGGGCGGTCATCGCGCGGCGCGTCCGCAGCCGGCACGGCCTCGACTGTCGCCTGCCTGCGCAGGCCCCATGGCGCGACGCGACCGCCGCGAGGGTGGACTGACGGCACACGGCACAGGCGACGATCGACGGGCAGTGCACCGCGATCAATGCGCGCGTGCAGCTGAAGCTGCGTTACCCTGTGCTGCAATCGGCAGATTAACTCGAACAGAATGCGAGGGCACGCATCGACTGTACCGCGTTGCGCATCGCGCAGAGCGCACGGAGGACTGTCTCATGCGGCGGTCGCTCGTCGAGCGATTCCCTGGTTTTCTCCCTGCCTGTAGGCTTATGATGACGATGCCTCACACGTGGATGGCAGCGGCGGATCTTCTTCTAACACGTGGCCATCCTGGGCCTGCCAGCCCACGAGCACCGCGCTGGCCTCCTGATAGCCAAATTCCTGGGCCAGCCGACTGGGCATGTGACACAGCAGCGTGTGCTCTCCTGGCAAGGCCACAGTCAGGGCGGTTATTTCGCCCAGATAGGTCGTCTGCAAGACACGACCTGGGAAGGCATTGTCCTCGGTCCAGGCCCAGCCGTGGGGCACGACCTGGAGCGCCTCCGGGCGCACAACTATGGAGAGGACCGTGCCGACGCGTACCGCAGTGGCACACTGACACACCACCCGCAGCCCGGTGGACGTTTCGAGTCCTATCGTCGTAGCCATCGTCTCCACCACGCGTCCGGCCAAGATGTTCGTGGCACCCATAAACTCCGCCACAAAGGGCGTGCGTGGCGTTTGGAACACCTCCTGCGGCGTGCCCAGTTGGACAATGGCCCCATGCCGCATCACTGCCATCCGATCGGCCATGCGCAGCGCTTCGTCTTGATCGTGCGTGACATAGAGGAAGGTCATGCCCAATTCACGTTGCAGACGGCGCAATTCCCCCTGCATGACCTGGCGCAGCTGACGGTCCAGCGCGCTAAGGGGCTCATCGAGCAACAGCACCTGGGGTTGCAGCACGAGGGCGCGCGCCAGGGCCACCCGTTGCTGCTGGCCACCGCTGAGCTGCTGCGGACGGCGGGTCTCCAGGCCAGTCAATTGTACTAACGCCAGGACGGTCTTGATGCGGCGCCTGGCCTCCGCCTCGGGCACGGGCCGCGTGCGCACCCGCAGGCCAAAGGCGATGTTGTCGTAGACACTGAGATGCGGGAACAGGGCGTAGTGCTGGAAGACCATATTGGCCCGACGACGATACGGCGGCAGCGTGTTGACCACCGTGCCGCCAATGCGGATGAGTCCGCTGTCCGGGGTGTCCAGGCCGGCCACGAGGCGCAACATGGTGGTCTTGCCACAGCCGCTGGGACCGAGGAGGGCGAAAAATTCTCCGGCCTTCACATGCAGGCTGACATCCGCCAGCGCCATGGTCGTAGCCTGAAAACATTTCGTGACGTGGAGCAGTTCCACGCTTGCTGCGTCCGCCATAGCTTACACCTGTCGTCGAGCCAGCCGCAGGCCCAACAGAGCCACCACGAGGGGGAGGATCACCATCAAGGTGCCCAGGGCATTGACCATGGGCGATACCCCCACCCGGATCATGGAGTAGACGCGTAATGGTACGGTGGAAGAGCCCACCCCTGCCACGAAAAACGTCAGCACAAAGTCGTTGAAGGACCAGGGGAAGGCCAGTAGCGCCGCGGCGATGATCCCAGGACGCAGCAGCGGCAGGGTGATGCGCCAGAAGGTCGTCCACTCATCAGCGCCGAGGTCCATGGCCGCTTCTTCGAGTCGTGGGTCTAGACGCTGCATACGGGCCAGCATGACCAGTGTGGTCAGTGGAATGGAAAAGGCCACATGCGCCAGGATCATGGTCAAGATTCCGAGCGGCAGGTGGACGGCCACAAACAGCAGCAGCAGCGACACCCCCATGACCAGCGACGGCATAATGAGCGGAATGTACAACAGCGCCTGCACCAGGGCCTGACCAGGGAAACGCGCCCGGTGCAAGCCCAGCGCGGTCAGCGTGCCAATCGCCGTGGCGATCAGCACCGCCGGGATGGTCACTAGCAGGCTCACCACCAGGGCCTCCTGGATCGGCTGGTTCTGCCACACGGCCTGATACCAGCGCCAGGTGAGACCCTGCCAACGCAGGCTGTACTCCGACGGCGTGAACGAGAAGGCCATCAAGACGAAGAGGGGCACATAGAGGAACAGATAGACGCCGACCGCCCACAGGGTCAGACAACGCGGCACGCGGCGCGGCATTATAACAGCGCCGCGCGCAGTAGGCCGACCACCGCCCCACCCAGCACCAACCAGGTGGCATTGACCCGCCAATGTAACAGCAACGGCAGGGCCACCAGGGCCAGAAGTATCGTCAACGGATCCACCAGTGAGGCGCCTCCTAACTGCCAGGTCACCGCCGCCATGAGCCCTAGAGCCGCGATGTTCACGCCGTCTAACAGCCCGCTGGTCCACGGCGAGCGCCGGAGGCGGGGGATGAACGGCTGGCTCAACGCCACGAACAGAAACGACGGCAGGAAAATCCCCAGCGTGGCCCACAGCGCGCCGGGCACACCGCCCAGGCCAGAGGCGCTGCCCACCAGGAAGCCAATAAACGTGGCCGCGGTGAATACCGGCCCCGGGGTGACTTGCCCAATCGCCACGGCATCGAGCAACTGCTGGTCGGTGAGCCAGCCGAGGCGCAACACAAAATCGGCCCGTAAAAAGGCCAGCAGCACATAGCCACTGCCGTAGAGCACGGCGCCAATTTTCAGAAAGGTCAGAAACAGTAGCGGGAGGCTCACCGCCGTCCCCAGCAGGGCTGCCGGTGCCAGGTTGAGCAGCGGTAGCGCCAGGCTCGCCAGGCCCGTGCTTTGCCAACGGCGCACATTCTGCCACAGCATCACCACCGCGCCACCGGCAAACAGCAGGGCGATTTCATGGACACCAAGCATGTAGAGCCCCAGCGTGACCAGGCCCACACCAGCGGTCAGCGGTCCTTTCACCGCCTGCCGTACCAGCCCCACGAGGGCCTGCCCGATGATGGCGATGATAATTGGCTTCACCCCATAGAGCAGCCAGGTGGCCTGCGGCGTGGTGCCAAAGTGCACATACACCCAGGCCAGCGCCATAACAATCAGCATGGCCGGGGCAATAAAACACACGCCCCCCACGATGAGTCCCAGCCAGCCAGCGCGTAGGAAGCCGAGATGGATGGTCATTTCTGTGGAGTTGGGCCCTGGAATGAGGTTCACTGCTCCCAGCAAATCCAAAAACTGCTGCTCGCTAACCCACTGCCGGCGTCGCACCACTTCTTCACGCATCATGGCGATGTGCGCCGCTGGGCCACCAAACGCCGTCAAACCGAGGGTGAGGAACAGGCGCGCCACTTCACGCAGATGCTGCCGGGCCGGGAATGGTGCGGCCATGGCGTGCTCCTCTAGGAGAGAATGCCAATGTATCGAGAAATAGAATCCCTTCACTAATTGATATACAAGGAATTCTTCCCAAAAAACTCTTCTAGTGTCCAGATGGCCTATTGCCTAGTGAAAATCAATTGGTTGTGGCTATTTTGTCTATTGCTGGATTAGCGCTCTTGTCTTTCGGTCCCCGTAGGGATCGCCGACAACGTCAGCAACAAGCCGCCTGCTTCAGCTAGCGGCCTGTTGACTCATATCGGGTTCCTTCATGAGCCAGGCTCCTAAGAGGACATGTGCAGTGCCTGCAAGTCCCGAGGCTTTGGCCTCTTGCCAAGTCTCATCCAACGCCCGGATCGCTTGGAGCGGTTGATCCTGATTATGGCCATGGCTTTCTCTTGGGCCATTTCCTGTGTAGCTTCGAGCCATCACGCGCAGCCGCGGGTGGCTTTGCACCTCACAGACATCTTAAAGTCATAGGAGCGAACATCCTTTCACCCCTCTCGGGAGGGGTTCTTAGGCAAACGCCGCATCCAGCTGTTGTACCTGCTCGGCGCTCAGTCGCCAGCCCGAGGCCTGGCAGTTTTCCACCGTGCGCTCCACACTGTCCGACTTGGGGATGGCGATCACATAGGGCCGCGACAAACACCAGTTGAGCGCCACCTGGGCCATAGTCTTCTGCACCTCCGCGGCAATGCGCTCCAACACCTGCGTACTGCGATTGCGCCGGAAACGCGACGAGGCCGCCAGGCGCCCATCGTCCAGCGGCGTGTAGGCCAGGATGGTGATGTGCTGCTGTTGGCAATACGGCAACAGGTCACGCTCAATATCGCGGGCGTTGAGGTTGTACAGCACCTGGTTCGCCACAATGGGATACTTGCTCATCACGGCCTGGGCGGCCTGTAACTCGCGCAGCGAAAAATTACTGACGCCGAGGTAGCGTACCTGGCCGCGATCCACCAGGGTTTCCATGGCCTGCATGGTTTCCTTGATCGGCACCCGGTTGTCGGGCCAGTGGATCTGGTACAGGTCAATAACCTCCGTGCCCAGCAGCTTTAAGCTGGCCTCCGCCGCCCACAGGACGGCGTCAGCCCGCAGGTGGTCGCCGGAGACTTTGGTGGCGAGAAACACCTGGTCGCGCATGCCCTGGATGGCCTGCCCCACAACGTTTTCCGTGCGATACATTTCCGCCGTGTCAATGAGCGTCGCCCCGAGCGCGATGCCCCGGCGCAGAGGCTCCACACCACCGTGATATTTCCAGGTGCCGAGACCAATTTCCGAGACCTGTACGCCAGTATTGCCTAACGGTTGCAGCGTCACCACAGGCTATTCTCCCCGGCGCGAGGCCGTAGCTGGGGCCGGAAACTCATCCGGGTCAATGGGGATTTCCACAATCGCCGGTTTGCCACACTGCAACGCCGCCCGCATGGTGTCGCCAATCTGGTCGGCGTGTTCGACGTAATAGCCCTTGGCACCAAACAGCTCGGCAAACTTGTCGTAGCGCGGATTGCCAATATCAGCCCCGACATAGCGCTCGTTGTAAAAATGCTTCTGGTAGGCTTTTTCCGAGCCCCAGCAATTATTGTTCATCACCAGAGTGACGGCGTTGATCTGGTGGCGCACCGCGGTCTCAATCTCCTGGGAGTTCATCAGAAAGCCCCCATCCCCATGGATCGCCAGCACCGGCGCCTCAGGCCGCCCGAGTTTGGCGCCCAGGGCTACCGGGAAGGCAAACCCTAAGCCGCCCAGATCGAGGGGCGTGAAAAACGTGCGTGGGTGCGAGAATTGTAAGCGGTCATAGCCATAAGCTGGCGCCGCCCCCGCGTCCAGGGTGACGATGGTATCGGGCGGCAGCACCTTGCGCAGCTCGACGTAGACGCGTTGCGGCTTGAGCGGCATGGTGCTGAGATTGGTCTCATTGTCCAGGCGTGTCAGACGCGTGGCCCGTAAGTCCGCCGTCTCCTGCATCCAGGCGGCCCGCGAGGCCGGGACACGCTCTTGCGACAAGCCTTCCAGCAGGGCGGTCAGGGCTTCCCCGGCATCGGCTTGCAGGGCCAGGGCTACTGGATAGGTCCGGGCAATGTCGCGGCTGTCAATGTCGATCTGGATGATGCGCGTGCCCGGTTGGATGTAGCGCTGGTCGTAATAGGTAGTAAAATTGCCCAGACGCGAGCCCACCACCAGGAGCACGTCAGAGCGCCGACACGCCGCTGCCGCCTCGGCTGCTCCGGCGCGACCGAGTGGCCCGATGTAGTGCGGGTGACTATTGGGCACCGCGTCATTGCGGCCATAGGCGGTGATCATCGGCAGGGCATACTGCTCACTCAAACGCACCGCCAGGTCACTGGCCCCGGCCCAGGTGACGCCGCCGCCCACCAGCATGAGCGGGCGCTCGGCCTGCCGCAGCAACTGCACGGCCTGGCGAATACCCTCAGGATGCGGTAGAGACGGATAATCGGAGCGATACGTCCCCGGCGCGGTGGCCTCCGTCTGCAGCACATGACCATTCAGTACGTCACGCGGGATGTCGATAAACACCGGCCCCTTGCGGCCCGTCATGGCCGTGCGCATGGCATAATGCAGAATTTCCGGAATGCGCTCCGGTTTGTTGACCTGGATGGCCAGCTTGGTGACTGGCTTGAACATGCTGATGAGATCGAGTTCCTGGAAGGCATCTTTGTAGTAATGCCCGAAGGGCGGTCCACCGGAAATCGCCACCACGGGCGAATGCCCGACATACGCCGAGGCAATGCCAGTGAGGAGATTGGTGGCGCCTGGACCGCTGGTCACCAGGCATACCGCTGGCAGCCCAGTGACGCGCGCCATGCCGTCGGCCATGAACGCTGCGCCTTGCTCGTGGCGCACGTTGATGTATTCGATGCTCTTGTCGTCATAGAGCACGTCCAGTACATCTAAAAAGGTCGAACCAACGATGCCAAAGATATGCCGGATGTGCTCGGCCTTGAGCAGCTCAATGACGGCCTGCCCGCTGTTCATGTCAGCCACGAATCATGCTCCTTTGTTGAGGCTTCTCACTCTGAGGTCAGCCAATCTTCACGCCGTACTTTTCCAGCGTATCCTCACGCAGTTCCAACCCGAACCCCGGTGCCTCCGGCAAGCTCATAGAGCCATCGACGATCTCCGGGCGTTCCTTGAACAGCTCAAACCACAGCGGATCGCGTGAGGGGTCCGCAAACGATTCTAGGATAAACCCCGTCGGGCTCGCTGCCAGGGCGTGCACATGAATTTGCGGATCATGGTGCGCCGCCATCGGGATCTGCTGCATCTCGGCCATCACCGCCGCCTTCCGCCACGTGGTGAGGCCACCAGCCCAGGTGGAGTCGATAATCACGTAATCCACCAACCCCTCCATGAGCAGGGTGCGCAGTCCAAAGGGTGAGTATTCGGTTTCCCCGGCGGCAAGCGGGATGCTCGTAGCGGCTTTGAGGCGCCGTAGGGTGTGCCGCTCATCGTACCAGGGCATGGGGTCTTCGAGCCAGAAAATGTTCGAGGCCTCACACCGCTGGGCTGCCTCAATCGCCGTGGGCAAGTCCCAGCCCTGGTTGGCGTCGAGCATCAGGGCCATGTCGTCCCCGACGCACTGACGGATAAAGCGCACGCGCTCAGCGTCAGCCTTGGGCGTCAGGCCACCGACCTTCACTTTCATGGTGCGATAGCCCTTTTCCATATACAGCGCCGCTTCGCGTTCCAGATCTGCCGGCTGCTCGTGGTCGCGGTAGTAAAACCCGGTGGCATACGCCGGAATCTTGTCGCGCAAGGCTCCACCCAGCAGGGCATATACTGGCCGTTCGACCGCCTTACCCTTCAAATCCCACAGCGCAATGTCAATGGCGCTCAACGCCGTCACCAACTGCCGCTGCTGCCGTGCCAGGGGCGGAATACCCCGCACGGCGCGATAGGTCAGCGCGAAAATATCCTGCCAGATGCGCTCGCTGTTAAACGGGTCTTCACCCACGACCAGAGGCGTGATGCGCTGGATAATCTCGTTCACGGCCTGCATGCCCGCTGGCCCTTGATTAAACAGGAACGGCCCATGCCCTTCGCCAATCCCCACCAGGCCACTGTCGGTGGTGAGCTTGACAATGACTTCGCTCACCTGGCGGATGGTGTTGGTGGAGGTGCGCACGGGCTGTGGCAGCGGGATGGAGAGAAAGTAGGTATCCAGCTTGGTGACGCGCATACGGACCTTTCAGATGATAGCAGACGTTGGGCGAGGCACAGAGCATTGGGGGCATTCTAGGGGAATCTGCGCAGCGAGTAAAGGTGGCAGCCGTGCGACGCCGCAGGCATGCCCGCACACAGGGCTAACAGCGTAGAGAAGGTTGTGAGGTATCATGGCGTCCACGAGGGTGGCAGAGTATCTGCTTCAAGCAGGGCACTTTATGGTGCCACCAGAGGGTAGCGCTGTTCTGCACCAAGGATAAGGGGACATGCGCTCAGGTAGGTGCACGTTACCAACAACGACTGCGGACGGCGTAAGCATTGTCGACTAGCCATATATTGTACATGTCTTTTTCGCTTTCCCATGGATAGGGAGCATGCGGTGATTCTTACGTCCCACAGGTGACCGCTCTAGACGGAGCAGGAGCGCATCACGGCATCCTGCCACACGAGGCGTCACCCATGGGAGCTGCGGAGGGTCGCACGTTCGCGGAGGTCCGTGCAAGCAAACCCTGGAGCCCCAGGCGCCCACCGCTATCCATATCATGTCCGGGTGGCGTTGATCCGCCTCATCTCAGGCCGTTTTTTCGAGCAGAGCCCTGCACCAGTGTCCAGCGAGCCCCGCGGGTAGGCGCAGAGGACGTCCCTGAGCATGACATACGGCTTCCCCCCGTGATCGCTTACCAACCGATAGCCGACTGGTATGCTGATGACTTGCTGGCCTCGTTCGACGCCACCACGGCCACCGGGCTGAGCTAACTGCTGGAGGGGGTCGTCAGCCACGATCAAGTGACCCAGTACCCGGTACTTGGCGGGCACGAAGAAAACGGCGGCCGATCTGTGGCTGACGGTCAAACCGTTTGTCCGCCAGGTGCAATCCCCGGCAGGCGTGTTGATTATTGGCGACTCGATCGAGGAGAAGCCATACACTGATGAGAATGACTTAGTGTGTTAGTATTACAACCACTCTAAAGAGAGGATGCTCTAAGGGATCAACTTCCTGACGGCGCTGTATGCCAGCCAAGGAGCGAGTTTACCCGTGGGCTTCCACTGGGTGGCCAAGACCGAGAAGTATCGGAACCCCAAGCCGCAGCAAGAGAAACGGTGCAGTCCGGTGACCAAGCATGCGTCGTGCCTGGAGCTGATCACGCAAGCGATCACCAACCTCATCCCCTTGCGGTTTGTGGTCAGAACACCCCACCAGACGCACTAGGAAGCTGTCGCGGCGCCCCGCCTTGGCCGTGATAATACGGTCGATGGCCATGGCCTCTGTGTTGACCGGCCAGCGCCACTCGTCTATCGTGTCACGCACGGGCTGAGGCATTGCGCTTCGCCGCGAGCAACCCCGACGTCAGGAGGAACACCGCGTGGCCACTGCTACACGTGAATTTCAGATTTTTGCCAAACCCGTAGGGGCGATTTGCAACCTCGACTGCCATTATTGTTACTATCTGCAAAAAGAGCTGCTCTACCCGGAGACCACGTCGTTCCGCATGCCCGAGGAGCTGCTGGAGGATTATATCGTCCAACAGATCGCTATGGCTCCAGAGCCGACCATCAACTTTTTCTGGCACGGTGGCGAACCGACCATCATCGGTCTGGAGTATTTCCAGAAAATTGTGGCGTTGCAGCACAAGCACCAGCCGCCAGGACGGCGGATTACCAACGGCATCCAGACCAATGGGGTGCTGCTCACGGAGGAATGGTGCCGGTTTTTTGCGGCGGAAAATTTTGCGGTCGGTTTGAGCCTCGATGGTCCGCAGGCGCTGCATGACATGTACCGCGTCACCAAAGGGCAAAAGCCCTCGCATAAGCAAGTCATGCAAGGCTATCGCATGCTGCGGCAGCACAAACTGCCAGTCGATATTCTCTGTGTCGTGCACGACCAGAATGTGCAGCATCCCTTGCAAGTGTATCGCTACTTCAAAGAGATTAAGGCGCAATACATTAGCTTCATTCCCCTGGTTGAACGCCAAGGCATGGCGTCCGGGGAGGTCGGGCCGCGCACGGTACCAGCGGAGGCGTTTGGCACGTTTCTCTGCACCATTTTTGATGAGTGGGTGCGACAGGATATTGGGCGTGTCATTGTGCAAATGTTTGAGGAGGCGGCGCGCCCGGCGCTGGGACTGGACCATTCACTGTGCATCTTTCGTCCGACCTGCGGTGATGTGCCGGTGATCGAGCACAATGGTGATTTTTATTCGTGTGATCACTTTGTCACTCCTGAGCATCGCGTCGGCAATATCCGGGAGATTCCGCTCCTGCAACTGCTCGAAAGCCCGCAGCAGCACGCCTTTGGCCAATCCAAGCGCGACACCTTGCCGCGCTATTGTCAAGAGTGTGAAGTCCTCGCCATGTGTAACGGTGGCTGTCCGAAGGATCGCATCATCCAGACACCGGATGGAGAATCTGGGCTTAACTATTTATGTGCTGGCTATAAAAAGTTTTTTCTCCACAGCCGGCCCTATATGGCCGAATTCGCCGCGCTACGACGTGCCGGAGAACCACCGCAGCGTCTCATGCAGAGGCTCCAGGCCACCGAGGTCAAAACCCGCGCCAAGGTGGGGCGCAACGATGCCTGTCCTTGTGGGAGTGGCCGTAAGTATAAACAATGCTGTCTCAATGCTTAATGGCACTCTCTGCGTGATGGTACCCGTGGTATTGCAGACCTCTCCGACGAGGCGCTAGGCAAAGAGATTGCGTGGGACGGGCGTTCCCACTTCGTATCCATCCGGTTGGAGATAGAGCGCCCCCCACTGCAGAATCTTGATGTGCGCTGCGGGTACTGGTGTAGAGAGCGTGAGTATTTCCCTGGCAAAATCAATATGCTGGATGATGGCGAGTCCAAGCCCCTCATTCCGGCGGTTTGCTACCCCGCAGAGCAGATTGCGCTCGAAGCCGACTGGTAGCCCGCGCCCGCGTGCTGCTGTCGCCAGCTCGGAAGCCCCCACAGTCAGGACGCCCTCCGGCATAGACTCCGCATACAGGCTGTGCTGCTGCACGGTCCGGCGGCCCGTAAATAATAATCCACGTTGAAAAACAACGCGGCGCAGGGCCAATTCAACCGTCGAGGCGGTGGCGAAATAGGTTCCAAAGGCGTGGGCCCGGGCGGTGCGGCGCTGGGCGGAGGTCTTTATCCTGGCGTGGGCTGAGGGAGGGAGAGAGAGGATATGGTAATGACGATAGGCGTGTAACAGTGCCTGTAACTCATGTCCGTGCTCGATCGCCACAATGACATCGGGCTGTACGGCCTCAATTTTGTAACTTTTGAGGACGCGGCCCGCCCCGTGTACGAGGCCCGTGGTGTTGACGATAATGCACGCGGCCCGCGCCACCTCTCTGAGGTGCCGGACCCCCATGACGATCGGCAGGAAATGCCCCACTGGATTGGTAGCACCGATAAAATACCAGGCGGCTGGGGGCGTGGACGCCAGCGCGAGCTCGGGTTGTGGATAGCCGAGGGTCAGGCTGGCCGGTGGACCAATAGTTTTCTGGCCCACATCCGTATCCAGCAGCGCCACCCGCCGTCCGGCTGCCAAACACCGCTCGGTAAGAAAGCGACAATACGTGCTCTTGCCACGATCCGCAGCACCAAGGACGAGAATGATACGCCAGCGGTGCCGGACAATCTGCTCTGCAGATCGTTCCCAGGCCGGGGGAATATCCAGCGGTGGCTCTAGCACATGGGGCATGGGTATACCTGGCTCCACGGGTACGTTGGTGGGGAAGGCAAGACAGCACAGACATTTTGTGGAATAATGCCCATCGCATACCGCTCATGGTTCATCGTAGAAGGATTCGCTATGCAGTTCGCACTTTTTTCGCATGTCCCCTGGCCGGAGGGGATAGATCCCTATCGTATCATTACCGAGACGACGGAGCAGGCGCAGTATGGTGAAGAACTCGGGTTCCAGGGAGTCTGGCTCGCAGAACATCATTTTTCACGCTATGGCTTGGGCTCGTCATCGCTCATCCTGGCGGCGCATATCGCGGCTCGCACCAGCACCATTCGCCTCGGGACCGCCGTTTTGGTACCCCCATTGCACCAACCCGTGCGGCTGGCTGAGGACATTGCCATGCTGGATCTCACCAGCGGTGGCCGCGTAGATGTCGGCTTTGGACGTGGCAGCGCTGGGTATGAATATCACGGCTTTGACCTCGACCGTACAGAAAGTCAGGAGCGCTTCCAGGAAAGCATCCGTGTGCTACAAGGGCTCTGGACGACCCCGGAGTATTCGTATGCTGGGAAGTATTGCACGGTGAATCAAGTGAGCCTTGTGCCCCCGTCGATTCAAAAGCCTCATCCCCCGCTGTACATTGCTGCCACGCGTACACCAGCCACACTAGAATTTGCGGTCTCGACTGGCCATCCGTTGATGATTGGGGTCGTGTTAGATACTGCTGATGCGCTTGACCTGTGCCATCGTTTTGTCCGCCTGTCCGCCACGGCTGGCCACCATGTGCCGATGTCGCGTATCCCTTTCTCTCGTTATTTTTACGTCGCCGAAACGGCAGAGCAGGCCCACGCGGATACCCGCAAAGCGCTAGAGTGGACGATGGACATGATCCAATGGCGTGCCACGTTCAGTGCTGGGAGTGAGGTCCATCATCACCTTGACGACTGGCGCCAACGCCGTACAGCCTTACCGACGAGCTATGAATATCTGGCCGAGCATCGAGCTATCTTTGGTACGCCAGCATCGTGTATCGCGCAAATCAAAGCGCTGGAGGCGGAGGGCGTCGCCTACTTTGGTTGTAACTTCGCCTTTGGCGGTATGGAGCACCATAAAATTCTGCGCTCTATGGAGCTGTTTGCGAAAGAGGTCATGCCGCATTTTTGCTGAGGACGTACAGCGTCGGACCTGGGGAGGGGATCTCCAGCGCTACGGTGTCTGCTCCTCTCCCCAGGCAGGCGTTGCGACCTGACAACCATGCCTCAGTATCCTGGCGTCCGCCATTCCAAGGCGAGAAACGCATAGCGTACGAAGACCGCTCCACCTGGTTGTCCCAGCGGACCGTTCACAGCCAGTAGGGCAATCGTGTAGGCTTGTCCCGGTTGCGGTTCAGCTGTGACAACAACCCGTTGTGGCACATTAAAGCCCTGCACCGCTCCACGTTCGCGATCACAGGTGCCGTTAATCCAGATTTCGCCGTAATCGTCGATACACGTTTCAAACAGCAGCCGTCCGCTCCGCACATCCTGCCCATGTATCGTTTCTGGGAGGATAATTTTGAGACGATACCAGGCACAGGTAAAGCCGTGCGAGTGCCACTGCGTGAGATCAGGGCGTAAGGCCCACCCTGTATCGTCGTACTCAGGGAGACGCGCCGGACTGCCTTCAACTTGCGAGAGAAAACCCTCATTTGGCTCCCCGGGGATATAGCCAGGGGCAAAACGCCATTGGCCTTGGACCAGATGGAGGTCAGCAGGGTCTTGTAAATTCAGCGTGGCTCTTGGCATGCGTGTTATACTCCTCTTCCTTTAGAGACGCTCGCGGATTTCTTCGAGATCAGTAATCAGGTTCCGGTCACCACTGCGCACGGCTGGACCCCAGCCACGTTCAAGTGTCTGACGCACCAAATCGGGTCGATTATTCTCCTCGTATGCCCGCGCTAGATAGACATAGACGGCAGCATATTCAGGATCGACCTGGACTGCTGTTTCAAAATAAGGAATTGCCTCGGTGTACTGCCCCATGCCGAAGAATTCATTGCCAAGTCCAAAGAGCAGCATGGTATCGTGGGGCTCTTGCTCGAGCAATTGTTTGAGTGCTTCCAGGCGCTCTGCGCTCATACGGTGTCCTTCTATCCTAACGCGACAGTCCCCTGTGTGTGGCGTCCTATTGTACGCGAGGTGGGCATGTGGTGCTAGCCATGTGTACAGGAGGTTGGTGCGAGTGTAGGGGCTTTGTACGTTTGGAGAGAGTCTGTGGGCATCTCTGGAATGAACGGCAGTCCTCCGCAGAGTTATGCCTCTACTGTGCAGGGAGTGATATAAGGCGCTCTTGCTCATTGGGACACGACTATCCTTGATCTCGTTTGTGTTCCAGCGGCAGACGCTGGACAGGGGCTCCCAGCGTTGTCAGGCCGCATGTACATAGCTACTGACATCAAGGCAACCCTCGCCCAAGTTCCCTTCAGGGATCCTCTCGGTGAGGTGTTGATCCGTCTAGGATTTATGCTAACAGCAGAGTACCATCTGATGAGGCGGGATCTCTGTGTATCCTCGACGATTTTTCTAACGTAGGTAGACAATTTTCATGGCTGTTTTTGCTCTTGAGCATGTGTCCCTGGCCTTTGATCATTTGTCTTTACTCGATAACGCGGTCTTACAAGTTGAGGCAGGCGAGCGTCTAGCACTTGTCGGCCGTAATGGTAGTGGGAAATCCACTCTTCTCAAACTTTTGGCTGGCGATGTGCAGCCTGATGCTGGGACCGTATCCCGTGTCCACGCACTGCGCATGGCCTATGTCCCCCAAGAGCCCGTGTTTGATCCGCAGGAGACCGTGACGCAGGCCGTGACCAAGGCCCTCGGCACTGTCGGCGAGCTCGTCGTTGCGTATCACCATATCGCGGCCCGCCTGGAAACGGCTGGAGGGACGGAGGCGAAGCGTCTACTCGAGCAGTTACACGTGCTCCAGGCAGCGCTTGAACATGGCAATGGGTGGAATCTCCATCTCCAGGTCGAAACCGTACTGACACGTTTACAGCTTCTGCCTGAGGCTCTGCTTGGGCAGCTCTCCAGCGGTTGGCAACGACGCGTGTCACTCGCCCAGGCCCTGGTGAGCGATCCGGAACTCCTCTTACTGGATGAGCCGACTAATCACCTTGATCTCGCCGCCATTGATTGGCTCGAGCAGTACATTAAGGGTTTTCCTGGGACACTCATGTTCGTCACCCACGACCGGGTCTTCCTCGATCACCTCGCAACCGGTATTGTCGAATTGGATCGTGGGAAGCTCCAACGTTTTGCCGGTACATGGACAGCATATCGTACGCAAAAACGGGCGCTTTTGGACATAGAAGACGTGCAGGACCAACAATTTGATAAACGTCTCGCCCAGGAAGAAACCTGGCTTCGTCAGGGGATACGGGCCCGCCGGACACGCAACGAAGGTCGGGTACAACGTCTGGTCAGCATGCGCGCCGCACGCCAAGCGCGTCGAGAGGTGACCGGGCAGGCATCGTTCGCCATCGCCAGCGGTACGCAGTCAGGGCAAATGGTGGTAGAACTGAGCCACGTTACGAAAGCATTTGGCGAGCGCGTCGTTGTGAACGATTTTTCGACCAGGATTATCCGTGGGGATCGTATTGGCCTCGTTGGCCCTAACGGTGTTGGAAAATCGACACTTCTCCGTCTCATCGTGGGGGAGCTCCCCCCGGATACGGGCCAGGTACGCCACGGGACAAAACTGTCAGTCGCCTACTTTGACCAACGTCGTGAGCAACTGAACCCAGAAGCCACGTTGTGGGATACCGTGTGCCCAAACGGCGGTGATACAGTGATGTTTGGGAGTACACCACGCCATGTCATCAGTTATCTTGCTGAGTTTTTATTTCCGCCACATGTTGTACGCGGCCCGGTGAAGATGCTCTCTGGCGGCGAGCGCAATCGGCTCTTGCTGGCGCGTCTCTTTACTCGCTCAGCTAATCTCTTAATACTTGACGAGCCTACGAATGATTTAGATGTGGACACACTAGAATTGTTGGAGGGTCTTCTCGCGGAATATGACGGGACGTTACTGCTCGCTTCCCATGATCGTGCGTTTCTCGATGGTGTGGTGACCTCCGTCTACACTTTTGAGGGTAGTGGTCGGGTGCATGAGTATGTCGGAGGGTATAGTGATTGGCGCCGAGCTATACAACCTCGGCAGGCAGCTCCCCCACGCCGCCGTTCAGTAACTCTCGGGCAGAAACCGCGCCAAGGCTTGACATATTTAGAGCAGCGTGAACTTGATGCTTGTCCAGAGCGTATCGAAATGCTGGAAGCTGAGCAAACGGCATTACATACGACACTGGCTGATCCTGATTTGTTCCATCGTGATGCAGCCCTGTTTCAGACGATTATGACTCGTCTGAGCATGTTAGATATCGAATTATCTGCATCGTATGCTCGTTGGGAGTTCCTTGAGGCGAGGAAGGAGGAAAAACTATGAAAGCTGTGTTAGTGTGATAAAAAAAGGATGGCCTACCTCAGGCAGACCATCCTTTTTCATTGAAATTCCGGCGGCGACCTACTCTCCCACACAGTTACCCATGCAGTACCATCGGCGCTGAAGAGCTTAACTTCCGTGTTCGGAAAGGGAACGGGTGTGGCCTCTTCGCCATAACCGCCGAAACTTTTACTTTATATTTTAGGAACGGCATAATACTGAATCTTTAATAACAGTGTCGAGGTCAAGCCTCATGATCAATTAGTACTGCTCAGCTCCACATGTTACCATGCTTCCACCTGCAGCCTATCAACGTCGTAGTCTTCGACGGATCTATGGGGATTGCTCCCGGGAGTGCTCATCTTGAGGTTGGTTTCCCGCTTAGATGCATTCAGCGGTTATCCATTCCGCACGTAGCTACCCAGCTATGCCGCTGGCGC
>SXGT01187046.1_pt1 | contig 19168 bp, 19 predicted proteins | sample 3176221 | NCBI WGS metagenome assembly SXGT01 (sample SAMN11356862, study PRJNA531348) | freshwater metagenome | isolation source: freshwater sample F1-120 | place: China: Fuxian Lake, Yuxi | collected 2017-12-25
GAGGCGGAAGAGCCCGACCGTGGAACCCGGCGTGATGTTCGAGAACTTCAGCGAGTTGGTGCCTTCGTCCAGCGAGAGCGTGGTGGAAGACGACGCGCCCTGCTTCTTCACCTCGAGCGTGCAACTGGCGCCGGCCGCGAGCTCGTCCACGTCAACCGTGACCGAGAACTCGCCGTTGCCCCAGGCGAAGGTGTTCGCTAGAGTCGCGAGCGCCGATCCTTCCTGGGGGGGGGGTCATCGTAAATTGTCCGGCTGCAAACTGCGCATTCTGACGATTCCAGTCAACGGCACCGGGGTTTTCCAGCGCGGTGACGTACACCCGGCGCAACAGCCGCGAGCCGTCGCAGTCGTCGTCCATCGCGTTCGAGACATCCTCGGCCGCAGCCGGATTCACCGCCTCGTTGTCATCGTCGCAATCGGGGAGCGCGCCTTCGGCGTGCCAGCCGTCCTGGTCGGCGTCGATGGCGAGGGCGTGCGGCGTGGCGAGCAGAAGCGCGACGAGCATACGATGGACCCCGGTGTCGGGACATCATGGCACACGGGGTTCGGCGTCGCAAGGGGGGTCGGTCGAGAGTCGCAGACTACCCCCCCAGCGCCTTCCCCACGCTCCGCACGATCTCCGCCTCCTCGGGAAAGCCAAGGATGGTCTTCTTCGCGACGACCTGGCCGTCGACCTTCACCTCGAAGATCCCGCCCGACCCCCGGATGAGCTCAGTTTCGACCTCGAGTTCCTCCCGCAACAAGTCCGCCGCCCGGGTGGCGCGCGGGAGGTAGCCTCAAACGCCGCAGTACGTGATGGAGACGCGGTTCATGCCCAGTGGCTAACCCACGAGCTACTGGACAGGTACTTCCACCACGGCGCCGTCGGCCACCGCCGCGGCGGCCGCAGCGGCTTCCGCCTCGGCCTTCGCCGTCGCCTCGGCCTCCACCCGTTGCTTGGCGGCCTCCTCGGCCTTCGGCTTGAGCTTGGCGAGACCCTTGGCGAAGTCGCCACCGAGCATCTCGTCCATGTTCATGAAGACGCCGAACATCTTGCCCATGAAGTCTTGCTTCTCGTCCATCGCCCAGGTCACCTTCGTGCCCTCGCCCTCGGGCGTCAGGCTGAAGGTGATGTCGGCCTTGCTGGGGAAGGGCTCGATGAACTCCAGGTCGTGCTCCACCTTGTTCTCGCTGGCCGAGGCCACGATCATCTTGCCGCTGCCGATCTCCTCGCCCTTCCAGGTGTACCAGGCGCCCACGCCCGAGGGGTTCTCGGAGAAGCCGAGCGTGGCCGTGGGCTCGTAGTCGCGCCAGGGGTTCCAGTCGGCGAAGGCCTTCATGTCGGTGAGGAAGGGCGAGATGTCGGCGGGCTGGGCCGCAAACGTCGCGCTCCGCTCGATGTGAAGCTCGTCGGGCGCCATCGCCGCCGCGCCGCAGACGCCCACCACCGCCAAGCCGAGAACGGCGCCGATACCAAGCAGGATCTTCTTCAACACGGGGTCACCTCGACCTGGGCGCTATCGCACGCCCTCCCCGCCGGCAAGAAGCCAGTCGAGAGCCTCGTCGACCACACGGTGGGCGCCCGCCTTGCCGGTGCGCGCCGGGTCGTCGCGCTCCCCCCCGAGGGCGGCGTTGGTCAAGAGCGCCGCCGGGATCCGGTAGTGCGGCCCCTCCGGTCCGGGGGCGAATACTCCCTCGCTCACGATGATGCCGCGCCCGTGCTCGGGAACCGCGCCGCGAGGCAGCACCACCCAGAGCTCACCCGTGCCCTCGCGCGCGCAGCCGTCGGCGGCGCGACGGGCGATCATCACTTGCAGGGTGCGGAAACCGGCGTCGCTGCTGTCGGCACAACCGGGCCCCACCGTCGTGACCCGTGGGGGTGGCGCGGAGAGCGCCCGATGGGTGAGCCAACTCATCGCGTTGGTGAACAACTGATGGTTGTCGCCGTAGCCGATGAGCGTGGCGCCGAGCGCGTTCTGGTCGGCGATCACCACCACGCGTCCCTTCCCCACAAGGCCGGCCGCCACCACCGGTACGTGGCCCGTCAGCTCGCTGTCGCTCCGCTCCAGGTCGCCGGTGAAGCCGGCCGACTCGGCCTTCCGTTGGGGCTCGAAACGGTCGGCGAAGCCAGCGAAGCTGGTGGTCACCACCGGTGGCAGGCCCTCCACGCTGCCGGCTGTCATAAACCCAAGTCGCGACACGCCGAGGGAGACCTCGCTGGGCAGCACCTGCACGGTCTCGAACCAGGCCCGGGCGCGGGGACCCAGACCGTATTGCGCGTCGACGGCGGTCACCGGCGGCAGCGAGAAGCCGAGCACCTCGGCAAGCTGCGCGAGCATGTCGGCGTGGGCGTAGCAGTCGCTGTGGTCGGTCACGAGCAAGAGCCCGCCGCCCGCGCGCACGAAGCCCTCGATGGCGCGCACTTCCGACCAGCGAAAGCCGGGCCCGTCGCCCGAGGGCAGGTTGATGAACAGGGCGGCGGCGCCGTCGAGCGTGCCGACGGGATCCCAGGCGAAGCGCCAGCCGAGGGTACGAACCGGCATCGCCTCGCGCACCGGCCCGAAGGCGCGACCGAGGCCGTGCATGTCGTCGTACTCGTACTCGCCGGGGTCGAGGAAGCTGTCGATGGGCTGCTTGCGGCTGTGCCACTCGTCCACCAGCAAGGGGCCATCGCTGTCGGGGCGCGGTGCCCGCGACCAGCGCCACGCCCGCCCCCGCTCCCAGAAACGGTAGAGCCCGTAGCCCTGGTTTCGCGCGTAGCTCGGCAAGGACTCGAGGTGCCGCGGCGAGTCGGGACCGGCCTCGGTGCACGCCCACCATCCCGCCACGCCGAGGAGCACGCCGGTCACGATCACCTTGGCGCGCCGCTGGGTCATGCCCCCGAACTATGCCGTTCGGCCACCGCGCGGGGTTATCGAGGGCGTGGTGACCCTCCCGCGCGCTGCGATCCTGGCCCTCGCCTTGCCGGGTTGCGTGCTCTACCGCACCTACCCGCTGCTCAGCATGGACGTGCCCGGCGAGCGTGATGCCCTCGAGCTCTCCGGGCTCGCGCGACTCGACGACGGGCGGGTGGTGGCCGTGGCCGAGGGCGAGGCGAGCCATCTCCTGGTGCCGGTGCCCGACCGTCCCTTGGCGCCGGGTGGGGTGCTCGATCTGTTGCCGCTGGTCGACGGCCGGGACAGCTGCGACGAGCGTAAGCGAGGCGCCACCGTGCGCTGTGCCGCCCGGAACTTCCGCGCCGAGGTGCAGCTCGCGCGCGAGCCGATCACCTGGATCGATCGTGGGGTCCACATCCCGTTCGACGTGGAAGACCTTGCCCCCTTCGGTCCCGAGCGCGTGCTCGGGGTGACCAAGTACTCCACGGTGGGACGACGCACCGCTTTCCGTCGCGACCTCCTCGCCCGGTCGCGACGGCAAACCGAGCGCTTGTTCGTGCTCGAGCGCCGTGACGGGCAGTGGTACGAGCAAGACCTGCCCGAGGTCACGCGCCTGCGCGACTCGCTCTCCGACTGGGGACGGGCCTACTGTAACGACGACATGCTCGTGGAGGGACTCGCCTACGATCCCGATAGCGAGCGTGTTTTCGTCGGTCTCAGTCGCTGCGACGGTCCGGTGCTGCGCGTTCTGCGCTACCCCTTGGGGGCGGCCAGGCGTGGGGAAGTGGCGTCGGTCACGCTCGAGGCCGACGCCGAGGGCGGGCCGGCCGAGGGCGTCACCGCGTTGTCCTGGGCGAACGGGCGTCTCTTCGCCCTGAGCGCCTGGGACAGCTACGGCCACGACACCGAGCCTGCCTTTGGGGGCAAGCTCTACGAGGTGAGCGCGGGGTCGCTGGCCCTGGTCGACATCAACACCCGGTTTAGGGACCGTCCCTCGGCGCTCGCCGTCTTGCCGGCGGCCACCGGGGCCGGTCCCGACGATGTCGATGCGATTGTCCTGTTCGACAACGACGCGGTGGCGCGCACCGCGTGGCGGCCGAACGCCACCGCCATCGAGTCGCCCACGCCCGCGCCGCGCGACGGGGCCTGGGCGGAGTTGTTGTCGCTGGAGCCCCTCGACGAGCCGCTGGAGCTGGCGCTCAACGGCTTCGACCTTCGCTGGTTCCAGCGCGACCATCGCCTGTCGCAGATCGAGCTTGGCCTCGCCCGCAAGGGGGACGGCACAGTCGGTGGCTGGACGCGCGCGCTCGGCGGGCGCTGGCAGATGGAGGTGGGCGGCTCGATTGGACTCTGGGCGCGTGGGCTCGGTATCGGGCGACCAGCGGGGCACAACCGGCAGGCGGTGGCGCTCACCGACCTCAGCGCGACCGGACTTCGTTTCCAGCGGTACCGGGCGCGACTGTCGGTGGTGCCGCGCGACCGCGAGCGTGAGAACCCTTCGGTGGCGGCGCTCCTCGACGACACGCGGCGGGAGTACACGGTCACGCTCCCCCTCGACCCGGGTAGCGGGGCGCTGGTGCTTCAGGGCTTTGCCATCGACACCAGCGCGCGTGCGGCGGAGGGCATCTGCGTGGCGGCGATCGACCTGTCACTCGGGCGCGAGGGCGCGGCGGCCACCGTCCGGTCTCAGCTCATCGGCGGCATCTGCAACGACTTCGACACCCGCGGTCCTACCCTGCGCCATGGCAAGACCACGCGTCCCGAGGGCGGCGTGGAGGTGGTGGTGGACTTCGCGGTGGTCGAGGGGGCGCCATCGGAAGCGTGGTCGGTCGCGACCTGGGACCGGTCGTTGCCCGGGCCCCGCGCCGAGTCCGGTTACGCCCGCGACCCGCGGCAGGTGACGACCGACGACATGGCCCGCGCCCACCTCTGGTGTGGCTCCGTTTCCGGGCAATCGTATATGCCTTTGCCCGGGCGGGACGATGCGCCCCCGGAGGACTGGCTCGATCGCGGCGTGGCCGTTACCGGCAGCCCGGGCGGCACCTCGGTGCTCTCGGGCTTCGCCATGGCCTTCGACCCCGTGGGCTTTGAACCGGGCGCCTCGCGTCCACGTCTGACCGACGACGAGGCGTTGTTCCGCAACAACTACGTGCACCGTTACCTCGTGCGGGCCTTTGGCACCGCGTCCGGTGCCTTCGTGGAGGCGGGCATGAGCCACGGCATCCATCGCGGTGCGTTCGGCAAGGACAATAGCCGCCCCTCGGGGCTCTACGCCCGGGTGGACATGACCGCCTTCCCTGGCCTCAATGCGCCTGCCTACGACACCGTGGCGTCGTCGCGAGGGGACGATCCCAACCTCTTGCCCGAGGATGGTTTCATCCGCTGGGCAGAGCCCTTCCCGCTCACGGCCGGGCCCGAGTGTGCGCCCCAATGGTAGGGCTCTTGTCACTCGCCTGGGCGGCCGACTTGCCGCTGCCACCCTCGGTGTCCGACGCCGAGGCGCCGGTGCTCGAGTGGGCGCCGGTGCTACAGGCGCAGGTACTGGCCTACGGGAGCAACGGCCAACTGTACGAGCTCGGCGTGGGCGGGCGCGTGGGGGTGGAGGCCAGCCGGCGAGCGCTCACAGCGCGGGTGTCGCTGGGGGCGCGGCTGTTCCCGATGGTCGAGGATGAGTTTCCAAACTTGCAGTCCGCCGTCGACACCGAGGCGGAGCTCGCCGAGGCGTGGGTCAACCTCGATCCGTACATCTCCGAGGCCCTGGTGGTGCACCTGACTGCAGGCCTGCAACCCGTGGAGTTCAACGAGGGGCGGCTGGTGGGCAAGCAAGACCAGTGGCTCAGCGGGAGTTTTCCCCTGGCCGCGCGATTGCACCTGGGCGCGGCGCCGTGGAGCCTGGACGCGGTAGGCGGGTACCGGGAGGTCGGCGGCGCCTGGGCCTACCCCTGGTGGGCGGTGCGCCTCGGTGCAGGCCGCGAGCGTCCATCGGGGGCGTGGCAGGTCGACCTCGTCGCCACCGACGCCGACGTCGATGCCATCCCGGCGTCCGGCCTGACGGTGGACGACGATATCGCCGCCGGCGGGGTGTACGCCCGTGCCGACGTGTCGCGACTGCGCACGCGCGCCGACGTCTACGTGCAGCCCTTCCGCGAGGGCGGGGTGGCGGTGATGGGCGGTGGTCGCCTCGGCTGGGCGCTGGGCGGCGACGCGCGCGTGGTGCTCGGCGGGGCGGCGGAGGGCGGCACGGGCGACCGCGACGGCACCGGTCGTTTCCTCAACCCCTGGGGCAACGTGGAGGCGGCGATCGGCGCGCTCACGCGCTACCCGCTGGGCACGTCGGTGAACGTGCCCGGGCAGGTGGGCGTGGGGGCCTTCGCGGACATGGTGGTCACCCCCGGCCTGCGCGTGGACCTCGCGGCCTGGCAGTACCACTTCGCGGACATGGAACCCTACGGCGCCCAGGTCGAGGCCGACACTCGCCTCTACTTCGGACCCTATGCCTGGCTGCGATTCCGCGGCGCCTTGTTCCTGCCCTGGGACTCCGTCGACACCGTGTATAGCTCTGCGGCCCTGAGCCTCGATGTCCAGATCTGACGAACTATTCGATACCGATGCGGTCGCGGTGCGCGGCCCGGGCGACCGTGTGCGCCAGGGGGCCCGTCGTGAGCGTCTGGCGTCGAGGGGACAGCGGGGCCAGTCGCGTGGTCCCGACATCTCCAAGGCCGTGGGCGCGCTCGCGGTGGAGATGGTCGGGCGCCGGGTGCGCGTGCGGCTCGACGACGGCCGCGAGTCGATCCTGCCCACGCGCGGGGCGCTCGTGGGCGTGGCCGACCGGGTGCAGATCGTCGACGGGGTGATCGTCGGCACCGAGCCTCGCCGGTCTACCCTCGAGCGCACCGGCGAGAGCGCCGGCGTGCGTCTCGTCGCGAGTAATGCCACGCTCCTCGCCTGCGTGTGTGCGGCGACCGATCCGCCCTTCCGGCCCGGCCTGGTCGACCGGATGCTGGTGGCCGCCGGGGCCGGCGGCATGCAGGCGATGGTGGTGCTCAACAAGTGCGACACCGGCATGCCCGACGCGGTGCTCGAGTGGATGGCCCGCTACGAGGCGCTTGGCTACGGCATCGCGCTGGTGTCGGCCACCGATGGCCGGGGCATCGCCGAGCTGGCCGCGCGCCTGAGCGAACACACCACCGTGCTGGTGGGGCACAGCGGCGTCGGAAAGAGCACACTCGTTCGGGCGCTCGTCCCCGGGGCCGACGTGCGCGTGGGCGATGTCGACGCGTGGGGGCGAGGCCGACACACCACCACCGCGGCCCAGCTGTTCTCCCTGCCCGGCGGGGGCCAGCTCATCGACGTGCCCGGCGTACGCGAGTTCGGCGTGGCCCACGTCGACCGTCACGCCCTGCGTACTCACTTCCCCGAGCTCTTCGACCTGCCCTGCAAGTACCGCGATTGCCTGCACGAGGGGGAAGACGGCTGCATGGCCGACGAGGTGGTGAGCTGGCCCGAGCGGCTGGACAGCTACCGCAAGTTGCTCGCGGAGTGCGTATGACCGGATTCCAGCTCCGCGCCACGGTCGAGTCCGACCGTCCCGAGTGGCTCCGGGCACTGCGCGCCAGCCGCGAGTTGCATGCCCCCTGGTTTCCGTCACTCGACGAGCGCGGCGGCTACGAGGGCCTGTTCGACAGCGGCATGGAGCGGCAAGCGAGCGGTGCCGCCTGGAGGGGACTTGCCGTTGCCCCCGATGGACGCATCGCGGCCTGGGTCAACCTGAATGATCTCGTGCGAGGGGTGTCAGAAACCGCGAACGCCGGCTGGTCGGTCAGCGCGGAGTTCGCGGGACGAGGCGTGGCCACCTGGGCCGTCAACGCGATGCTGACACACGCCTTCGCCGACGATGGGCTGCGGCTGCACCGGGTGGCCTGCGGCATCATGCCTGCCAACCACCGGAGTCTTCGCGTGGCTGAAAAGTGTGGCTTTCGACGGGAGGGCTTCGCCAAGGAGCTGATCCGCATCGCCGGCAACTGGGAAGACCACGTGTTGTTGGCGAAGTTGGCGAGCGAGCACCGGGGGTAGCTACACCTCCAGCAGAACCCGCTCCGGGTCTTCCACGCACTCCTTGATCCGCACGAGGAAGCCCACGGCCTCGCGCCCATCGAGCAACCGGTGGTCGTAGCTCACCGCCAAGTACATCATCGGGCGCGCCACGATCTGGTCGTCCTTGACCACCGGGCGCTTCTGGATGCTGTGCATGCCGAGGATCGCCACCTGCGGCGGGTTGAGGATGGGCGTAGACATCAAGGAGCCGAAGATGCCGCCGTTGCTCAGCGTGAAGGTGCCACCGCTCAGCTCGTCGACGGTGATCGCGTTGTTGCGCGCCTTCTCGCCGAAGGTGGCGATGGCTTTCTCGGTGTCGGCGAAGGAGAGGCGGTCGGCGTGACGGAGGACGGGGACCACGAGTCCACGCGGCCCGGAGACGGCCACGCCCACGTGGTAGTACTTCTTGTAGACGATGTCGTTGCCGCGGATCTCGGCGTTGGCCGCGGGGTAGGCCTTGAGTGCCTCGATCGCCGCCTTCACGAAGAAGGACATGAAGCCGAGTTTCACCCCGTACTTCTTCACGAAGCGGTCCTGGTAGCGCTCGCGCACCGCCATGATCGCGCTCATGTCCACCTCGTTGAAGGTGGTGAGGATCGCGGCGGTCTGCTGGGCCTCGACGAGCCGCGCCGCGATGCGACGGCGGATGTTGCTCATCGGGACGATCTCCTCGCCTTCGCTTGCGACCGCTGTCGTGACGGGAGGTGCGGGAGGCGGCTGGGCCCGCGAGGACACGGCGCGCTCCACGTCGCCCCGGGTGACCCGGCCGCCGGCGCCGGTGGCGGACACGTCGCTGTGGGCGACGCCGGACTCGGCCATCGCGGCGCGCACCGCCGGACCGAACTTGGCTTCGGTCGCGATCGGAGGCGCGACGGCAGCGACGGGAGACGGCGCCGGCGCCGCGACTGCGGCCCCCGCCTCGATGCGCGCGAGCAGCGCCCCGATGGCCAGCTCGTCGCCCGCCTTCGCCACCACCTCGGCCAGCCTTCCCGCCGAAGGGGAGGGGACATCCACCGTGGCCTTGTCGGAGTCGAGCGACACCAGTGGCTCGTCGACCGCCACCGCGTCGCCGGGGTTCTTCAGCCACTTCGCGACGATCGCCGCCTTCACCGACTCGCCGAGACCAGGCACCACCACGTCGACCAGCATCACGCACTCCGGGGCCACCTCCCTTAAGCCCGCCGGCCGCAGGTTGCCGCTCCGGGCTGGGTGATCCCGCTCACCCCCCCGCGCGAGCGATCGCCATGGAGAAACAATCCCGCGCCGTGAGCCGTGCCCGGTCAAGCGGCCGCCCCCACGCGGGCGACAACACCGGCCAGGGCAAAGGCTCGGCGAAGCCCTCCACGCGGGCGAGGAACAGGGCGCGGGCGAGGTGGAAGGGCTCGGTCACGACGAAGACGCGCACCGCGTCGGGCACGAGCCCCCTCGCGAAGAGGAAGTTGCCGCGCGTGTTCCGTGACTTCTCCTCCACGAGGATCGCCGACTCGTGCACACCCTCCGCGAGCAGTAGCCGACGGGTGACGACCGCCTCGCCGGGAGGTCGCTCGTGCCGAGCCCCGGTGGCCACCACCAGCGGCGCGCGACCCGCGTGCCACAAGGCCGCCGCCGCCTCGGCGCGGGCGCGTAATGAGCCGGAGGGCTCACCCCCGGGCAGCACCGTGGCACCGAGCACGATGATCGCGTCGGCCTCGCCCTCGGCGGCGGCGAGCCGGGTCCCAGCCAGCACCTCACGCGTCGCGACCGGAAACTCCGCCAGCGCCCGCAGGGGCAGGTCGATCCCCCAGCGTTTCACGCCTTGCGCGCGCGCATCCCCACGGCCGCCACGGCCGCGAGGAGCACGCCACCGATGAGGAAGGCCACGCCATACTTCTTGGCAAAGGCCAGCGGTGCTGGCTCGGCCTGCTCAGGCTCGGGCTCGACAGGTGGCCGTGTCAGCGCGTCGAGGTTGGCGCGGTCGACCGGGCGCAGGCGGCCGTCGGTGTAGGTATCGAGGGGCTTGTACCAGTCGAACTGGGAAAAAACCGCCTCGTGCTCGGGCACCGGCGACTTGCGCCCCCGCCGGGCCTTGATGCCGTCGGCGAGCAGCCGCACGTCGGCGGGGTTCAAGAGTGTCACCAGCGCTGGATCGAAGGGGATGTCGTAGCGCTGCAAGAGCCACAGCGCGATCGCCCGTCGCAAGCGAGGCTCCTCGCCGTCGCCGATCGCCGCCGCCGCCGCCGCCGCGCCGCCGCCCTCGTGCACGAGGCAGAGGTAGGCGGCTTTGTCGCCGCCGTCGCGCACCTCCGCCACCGCCTCGTCGAGCGCGCAGTTGGCGGCGAGCGCCACCCCGAGCAGGAAGGCGATCACGCCTTCGCCAGGGCGGCGGCCCATGCAGCCCGGCGCTGGTCGCGCTCGGCGGCGGCCATCGTGGGTGCGAACGCGCGGTCGCGAGCCCAGGCGGCCGACACCGCCCCCGGGGAGTCCCAGAAACCCACGCCGAGGCCCGCGAGGTAGGCCGCGCCCATCGCGGTGGTCTCGAGGTTGGTGGGGCGCACGCAGGGCACGCCGAGCACGTCGGCCTGGAACTGCATCATCAGGTCGTTCCGCGCGGCGCCACCATCGACCCGCAGCTCGCCGAGGGGCTGCCCGGCGTCGGCGCCCATCGCGTCGAGGATGTCGGTGATCTGCAAGGCCACGCCTTCCAGCACGGCGCGGGCGATGTGCGCCCGGGTGGTGCCTCGCGTGAGCCCGGTGAGCACGCCGCGCGCGTCGGCCCGCCAGTGGGGGGCGCCCAGCCCCGCGAGCGCGGGGACGAAGCTCACGCCGCCGTTGTCGGGCACGCTGGCGGCCAGCACCTCCACCTCGCTGCTGCTCTTGATGAGACCGAGGCCGTCGCGCAGCCACAGCACGGCGGCGCCGGCGACAAACGCGCTGCCCTCGAGCGCGTAGACCACGTCGGTGCCGAGCTTCCAACCCACGGTGGTGAGCATCCCGTGCTGCGACGGGACGGCCCGCGCCCCGGTGTTCATCAGCAAGAAAGCGCCGGTGCCGTAGGTGCACTTGGCCATGCCCGGGGCGAAGCAGGCCTGCCCGAAGAGCGCCGACTGCTGGTCGCCGGCGAGGCCGGCCACGGGGATGCCATCCGGCAGGAAGCCCACGCCGCGGGTGTGACCGATGAGGCCAGCATTCGGGACCACGCGCGGCAGGCAGGCGCGGGGGACGCCGAAGAGCTCGAGCAGCTCCTCGTCCCAGTCGAGGCGATGGATGTCGAAGAGCAGCGTGCGGCTGGCATTGCTCGGATCGGTCACGTGCTCGCCACACAGCGAAAAGGCCACGAAGCTGTCGATGGTGCCGTAGGCGAGGGACCCGTCGCGGGCGCCCTGGGCCACGCCGTCGACCTTCTTGAGCATCCACTCGGCCTTGGTCCCCGAGAAGTACGGGTCGAGCACCAGGCCGGTCTTGGCCCGCACCGTGCCTTCCAACCCCGCCCTCCGCAGCTCTTCGCAGCGATCCGCGGTGCGACGGTCTTGCCAGACCAGCGCCCGTCCCACGGGCTCGCCGGTGGCGCGATTCCAGAAGAGCGAGGTCTCCCGCTGGTTGGTCACCCCGATGGCGGCGATGCGTCCGGGGTCGATGCCCTCGAGCACGGCGCTCACCGCCAGGCGGATCGACTTCCAGATCTCGGTCGCGTCGTGCTCCACGAGGCCGGGCGAGGGGAAGTAGTTCGGAAACTCCACGTTCTTACTGGCGAGCACGCGGCTGTCGTGGCTTACCAGCACGGCGGTGGAGCCGGTGGTGCCCTGGTCGATGGCGAGGACGAGGTCGGACATCCGGCGCATCTATCCGCCCCGCATTTGGCAAACCCCCCGCCCTGGTGCTATCCGTGCGGGCCGCAGAGGAACGCCATGATCATGCTCTTGTTGGCCTGTACCGGAGGGGGAGGCACCACCTACTCGGGCGTCGCGATGAGCGACTACTTCCCGCTCGATGGGGAGCGCACCTGGGTCTACAACAACGAAGACACCACCATCACCTGGCAGCTCCGCATCAACAAGCAGCTACAGACCTCGCAGGAAGACGGTCGCGAGGTGGTCACCTTCGACTACGACAACGCCGAGACCGGGGAGCTCCTGGGCACGGTGAGCTGGTCGGTGGTCAAGGGCGACGAGGTGATGGTGCACGGCTACTCGCTCGGCGCCGACGCCTCCGTGAGCTTCGAGCCGCCGGTGGCGATCACCGCCGCGAGCGACACGATGCAGGTCGACGAGGAGGTGGTGAGCGACACCAAGGACAGCAACGGCAAGTCCTGGACCTTCACCAGTACCTACGTGGAAAGTTACCCCGACTGCCCCACCACCTACTCCGAGGACTTCACCAAGTGCGCGCACTTCGTGGTCGCGACGGAAGACGCGGGGGAGGGCACCACGCCGATGTTCGTGTCCGACATGACCCTGGTTTCGTCGCTCGGTCCCGCCTTCATCACTCTGCCCGGCTGGAGCACGCCGTGGGAACTGTCGAGCTTCGACTTCTCCTCCGGGGAGTAGCGCTGCTGCTCCTCGGGGCGTGTTCGCGCGAGGACTACGACCCCGGCGACTGGCAGGTCGACGTGTCGGCGCCGTTGCCCGAGGGCGCTGAGTACCTCCGCGTGTGCGTGGAAGGCGCGCCCGTCACTGAGCTTGGGGCAGGGAATGGCCGCGCGGCGGTGCCGGCGCTCGCTCCGGTCGACACACGGGTGCGTGTGGAAGTGCAGGACATCGACGAGGCGCAGATCTTCGTCAGCGGGTGGACGACGGTCGGCGACAGCGCGCCCTACGTGGAGGCGGCGGCCGCGGCGCTCGATGGCACGGCCTGCGCCGACGACGGGGAGTTCGTGGAAGAAGGCGAAGATAGCCGACTCCTTGTGCTACGGTTTCAGGAATGATCGCGATCCTCCTGGGCTGCGAGGAAGAGCAGGAACCGGTCGCCGACTTCGCGGTGATCGGCGTGTCGCCCGACGACGGCGGCATCGCCATCGAGGTCGACCCCGTCTTCCTCCGTCTCAACGCCGATCCTGACATGGACCGGTGCAACACCGACACGATCGAGCTCAACGCCATCAACGACGACGGCAGCGTGGCCTTCTTCGTGCCCTCGGAGCTGAGCCTTCAGGAAGAAGAGGGCAACCTGCGCGTGGCCGGTCTCGATGCCTTTTTGAACGGGTGGACCTACGCCGTTACCGTGATGGGCGGCGAGAACGGCTGCGCCGATGTAGACGGCCGGCCGATCACCGCCTTCCTCTCGACCTTCGAGGTTCCATGAAAACGCTCGCCCGCCTCGGCCTCGTGCCGCTCACCCTGTTCTTCGCCGCTTGCCCCGCCGAAGACACGGGCAAGGAAGACTCGGACCCGGGGCACAACCTCGACAAAGAAACCGGGCTCGTCGAAGACACCGGCGAGACCGGCGACACCGGCGAGTCCGCGGTGATTCCCGACGACACGGGCGACAGCGGCCCGCCGATCGATACCGGCGACAGCGGCCAGGTCGAGCCCGGCCTCGCCGCGCTCGTGGCCTTCCCACGCGCACTGGTGGTGAACCCGGGCGCTAGCTTCAGCATCGACGTGGTGGCCGAGGAGATGACGGGAGAGCGTCACCCCTACCTGGGGGCCAGCTTCGTCTCTCTCGACGACACCATCGCCACCGTCGACATGGCCGGCGTCGTCACCGCCGTGGCGGTGGGCTCCACGGCGATCGTCGTGAGTGGCGATGGGGTCGACACGCGCGTGGGCATCGAGGTGCGCGACGACTACCTTGCCACCGTCACCGTGCTCGAGGGCTCCACCGGCCTTCCGGTCGAGGGCGCCACCGTGCGCGCCGCGACCGGCGACTTCACCACCGATGCCACCGGCATCGCCTACGTCACCGTCACCGACGGCAACCCGATCACGCTCACGACGTGGATCGACGAGGACCACCACGCGGTCTCGCTGGTCAACACCGTTGGACGCGTGTTCACCGTGCCGCTCGACCCGCTCAGCGGCGACGAGCCCAGCGCGACCATCCACGGCACCGTCGACTTCACCGACGTGCCCGAGGCCGACGCCGGCCAGATGGTGATGGGCCTCGCCTGCGCCAGCGTGCAGGGGGCGCTCGCGCTGCTCGACATCGAAGACCTGCTCGCGGAAACGCGCACGATCACCGTCTTTGGGGTCGACGCCGACGCGCCCTCCAATCTCTTCGCCAAGGACTACGCCGAGGACTTCTACGCCCCCGCCTTCCCGGGCGACGCGGGCGCTTGGGGGCTCTCGGGGCCCATCGACATCGGCGAGGTGACGGCGGGACTCAACGGCACGGGCGACGCGCTCGCCTTGCTCGTCGACCACCTCGACGACATGGTCTGGGGCAAGCGCCTTGGGCTCGCGACGCTGGCCGACGCCACCACCGAGACCGACTTCGCCCCCGCCGACGAGTTCAACGACGTGCTCAACGTGGCCTTGCCCACCTTGCCCCTGGGCTTCGACGGCACCGAGGAGATGTTCCTCATGAGCGCCGAGCGCGCCGTGCCTGAAGGCTGGCTGGTGACGGGACTCGGCATGGGCGCGGGCGTCGCCGAGGTTCAGCGTGTCCCCTCGGGCTCCGTGCCCGGCTCGGTGCAGAGCGCGGTGTTCGCCTTCGCGCAGGCCGGCGGCCTCGGCAGCGGCGGCGGCGTGAGCGTGGCGGTGGCGGCCGACGACGGTGGTCTGGCCACCTTCCCCGACCTGCTCGACCTCCCCGTCGTCGACAGCTGGGACGCGGGCAGCCGCGCGCTCACCATCACGACCGACGCCGACGCCGACATCGTCCGCGTGCGGCTCGTCGACGACAACGGCCGCCTGCACGACATCTACGTCAACGGCTCATGGACGGGCACCCTCGACAAGGCCCAGCCGGAGTTCGAGCGCGGCAAGGCCGACGTCCAGGTGGACGTGTACGGCGGCATCGAGGGCAACTTCGAGCACTGGCTGTCCACCTCCACCTTCGAGCCCGACAACCACGAGCCGGAAACCCGCGCCCGCTACACGCTCGTCAAGGAGTAGCCACCCATGGGGATCTTCCCGGCCGAGCTCTCGGCCACGCTCAACGTGCGCCCCGAGATCGTCGCGGCCGCCGAGGCGCACCTCGCGCGCTGGCTCGGTGACGACGAGTTCGGTGCCTACCGGCCGCTCGTGGCCGCGCTCGTGGCCGAGAAGCGCTGGAGCTTGCTGGTCGACAGTTTCTACCAGGTGATGCCCTTTGGCACCGGCGGTCGCCGTGGCACCGTGGGCGTGGGACCGAACCGCTTCAACCCGTGGACCCTCGCCGCGAGTGTGCAGGGGCACGTGGCCTACCTGCGCGTCCAGCGTGGCGAGGTGCCGCTCCACGTCGTGATCGCCTACGACGTTCGCTGCTTCCGCGACGCAGGCGGGAACATGCCGACCGGGGTGGAGAACCCTCTGCTCGGCCTGTCGAGTCGCGACTTCGCCGAGATCGCCGCCGGGGTATACGCGGCCAACGGCGTGCACACCACGCTCATCCCTCCGGGGTCGAGCGACTTCATGTCCACCCCCGAGCTGAGCTTCGCGATTCGTCATCTCGGCGCCGACGCGGGCCTCAACGTGTCGGCCTCCCACAACCCCCCCGACGACAACGGCGGCAAGTTTTACAACCACCTCGGCGGGCAGGAGGTGCCCCCGGGCGACGAGGCCATGGGCAAGCAGGTCGACGCGGTGCGCGTGGTGCGAGCCATGGCCTACGCCGAGGCCCGCGAGCGGGGCATGGTGAGCGATTACCCGCGCCGCTGTCACGACGGCTACATCGCGGTCAACGTCGCGACCTCGCTCGTGCCTTCACGTTCGGCGCGCGTCGTCTTCACAGGTTTACACGGGACGGGCGACACCAGCGCCGCCGAAGCCCTTTCAGCCTGCGGTTTCCACGTGGACATCGAGCCCACCCAGGCGCCCCACGACGGCGCCTTCCCCGAGGTGCCGTTCCGCACCCCCAACCCCGAGGTGCCCCAGTCGATGGACCGCGCCGTCGCCCTGGCGAAGTCGCTCGACGCCGACCTCGTGATGGCCTGCGACCCCGACGCCGACCGCATCGGGCTCGTGGCGCGCGGGCCTGACGGGGCGTGGCGCTTCTTCACTGGCAACGAGATCGCCTCGCTCCTGGCCGAGCACCGCCTCGTCCACGGTCGCGTGTCGCGACCCATCGTGATGAAGACCGAGGTGACGAGCGAGCTCGTGTCGCGCATCGCGCGTCGTCATGGCGCGCAGGTGGTGGGCGACCTGATGGTGGGCTTCAAGTACATCGGCGACGGCCTCCGCCAGCTCGAAGACCGGGGGAGCTTTGCGGGCGTCACCGGCTCGCCCGCCGACCTCGTCATCGGCGTCGAGGAGTCGCATGGCGTGCTGGTGACGGCGGAGCTGCGCGACAAGGACGCCGCCGGCGCGGCGGTGGGCCTCGCGGAGATGGCGTCGTTGCTCAAGGACCAGGGTCGCACGCTGGTCGACGCGCTCGAAGACCTCTGGGCGCGGGAGGGCTACGTCGTCAATCGCCTCGTCTCCACGGTGATGCGGGGCGCCACGGGCAAGGCGCGCATCGAGCGCATCCAGGCCTCGCTCCGCGCCGACCCGCCGACGGAGGTGGCCGGCCTCGCGGTGACCGACTTCGCCGACCGCGCCGATCCGAGCGGGCCTCTGGGGCCGATCAAGAGCGGCACGGATGCCGCCAGTCGCGACGTGCTGGTGTTCCGTCTCGGCGACGGGGCTCGCGTGCTCCTGCGTCCGAGCGGCACCGAGCCGAAGAACAAGGTCTACGTCGAGGTGATCGGCGCCCCGGGCGAACCCAAGGCCGAGGTCGACGCCCGCGCCGAGCGCATCGCCTTCGGCTTCGCGGCGGTGATGCTGGCGCGAGGCGACATCGCGCTGCCGGAGTGGGCGCTCCGCGTGAGCGACCTCGTGGCGGTGGAGCAGAAGCAGCACTTCGCCGAGGTGTTTGTTCCCGGACTCCTGTCGCGACAGGACGATGTGGCCGTGCAGGCATGGATCGACGCCGAGCTACGCCCTTACGGCAAGGACCCCCGGGGACTGGTCCTGCCTGCGCTCCGCGCCTGGGTAACCGAGAATCCTGGGCACGCGTGGGTGATCGCGAGCCTCGGGAGCTAGCGGCTCAAAAGCCGCTTGCGATTCACGTAGATCGCCGCCGCCGCCATGCCGATCACGAGGTCGCCACGCTCGCCCTTGCTACAGCCGCAGCCCGAGGTGCCGCCCGTGCCCCCCCCGCTGCCACCTCCGCTGCTGGAGCCGTCTTCCGCGACGACGCGCACCTTGTCGGGCGAGGAGTCGGCGCTGCCATCGTTGACGGTGAGCGTGGCCTCGTAGACCCCGTCCTGGTCGGCGCGAAAGGTGGGGCGCGCGCTGGTGGACGAGCTGATCGTCGCGGCCGAGCCTGCCGGTCGGGTGGACAGGGTCCAGGCGTAGCTGAGGCGGTCGCCGTCGGGGTCGGAGGAGGCGGAGCCGTCGACCGTGACCGTGTCGCCCACGTCGACGGTCTGGTCGGTGCCGGCGTCGGCCACGGGCTCGCCGTTGTTCTCGGAGAGGACGATCTCGACCTCGTCGGGCTCGCTGTCGAGCGCGCCGTCGTTCACCACCAGCGACAGGATGTAGGTGCCCGGCGTGTCGGCCTCGAACTGCGGGTCGACATCGGACTTGTCGCTCATCGTCACGGCGGCGCCGCCGGGTTTGCTGTCGACACTCCACGCGTACTCGACGTCGTCGCCATCGGGATCGTAGCTGCCGCCGCCGTCGAGCCGCACCACCACGTCGACGTAGCCATCCACGTCGTCGCCCGCGTCGGCGAGCGGCTCGTTGTTGCCGTCACCGGCACTGTCGAGCGCGTGGCCGCTGTCGCGACCGCCCTCGGGATCGGAGCCCGGCGCGTCTTTCTCGCTGCCGGGAACGGTTTGCAGGCCGATGCAGCCCAGGAGGACGATCAACACGGGCTCAACGATAGCGGGGACCGAGCCGGGCGGCCAGTTCCGCACGCAGCGCGGTGGCCGTCCCCACCCTGGCGTCGGCGCCCTCGGGCGCGTGGATGCCCCAGTTCACGCCCAGCACCGGCAGCCCCGCGTTTCGCGCGGCGGCCACGTCCTGGGGACCGTCGCCGACCATGAGCCCGTGGACTGCGCCGAGCTGCCGCAGGGCGTGGCGCAAGGGCGCCGCGTCGGGTTTCCGCGCCGCGAGCGTGTCGCCGCCAACCACAGCGCCAAAGTGGTGATCGATACGGAGCGCGGCGATGAGCGCCCGCGAGACGTCCTCGGGCTTGTTTGTCACCACCGCCTGCGGCACGGGCACCCACTCGAGCACCGCTCGAATCCCAGGAAAGAGCGTGGCGGTCACGCACGGGTGGGCGCGGTAGGCATCGCGAAAGGTCGCGAGATGGGCGGCGCTCGGCTCCCCACCCGCGGCGCGCACGCAGCGGTCGACCAGCCGGGGCGCCCCGTCTCCGATGAAGGGGCGCACTCGATCCGGGCCGAGCCGAGGCAGGTCGTGCGCCGCGAGCGTGAGGTCGATGGCGTGGGCGATGTCATCGACGGTGTCGGCCAGCGTGCCGTCGAGGTCCCAGAGGATGGCGTCAATCACTGCTTGGATCGTCCGGCGCCAGGTAGGGGGCGATGGGCTTCGGCTCGAAATGCGGCAAGTCGCCCTCGGCGTCGGGCAGGGGCGCCGCCGCCCAGGGGTCGGGCGCGAGTGCAGCCAGCCGGGGGCCTTGCTCCACGGGCGCGAGGACCGTCACGCCCAGCGCGGGCCAGTTCACGTAGTCGCGGAGATGGTCCATGTACCAGCCAAGGCGGTCGTCACGCACAATCTGCTTGCCCATTCGCGTGGCGTGCCGCATGCGCAGCTCGCCGCCGGGCTCGGCGGGGGGCACGACCAGCGACACGTGGGTGGTGATGACCGGCGACCAGGCGCGCTCCGCGCGGAGCGTCACCACCACGCTGCCGGCCGGGATTCGCGGCGCGGCGAGAGTGGCCTCGGCCAGATCGAGATAACGGATAGTCCAGTTACCAATTGGTAAGTTTTCTGTTGGCAAGGATGCGAAGCGCCACCGGCCGCGCCAGTTTTGCCAGACCTCGGGCGTCACCAGCTTGGTGAGCGTGCGCGCTCGACCCACGCGATCCGTGATGTCGACCAGGAGCCCGGCCTTGATGGCGCCCGGGATCCACTGCGCTTCCATGAAGTGATTCC
>SXGT01804851.1_pt1 | contig 19168 bp, 15 predicted proteins | sample 3176221 | NCBI WGS metagenome assembly SXGT01 (sample SAMN11356862, study PRJNA531348) | freshwater metagenome | isolation source: freshwater sample F1-120 | place: China: Fuxian Lake, Yuxi | collected 2017-12-25
CCACCTCCAGCGCGCGCGGCGACACTAATTGCGCGACCAACTTTCGACCAGACCTTGCCACGCTTGGCATCGACGACCGCCTTGCGGCGTTTGATGTTTTTCCATGCACTGTGACCGGCCATGGTGAACCTCGTGATGCAACCTACAGCTCAGCGCGAGCGAGCCTTGCTTCGTGAGGCTTCCTTCGCCTTCTTCTTCGCAGATGCCGCCGCCGATGCCGCTGCGGCCCCCGAGGGCTTCTTCACGCTTTCGCGGGCGATCCGTGCTGCCTCAGCCTTGCCCGAATTGTGAAATGCGTCAGTCGCTGCAACGAGTGCAAAGTGCATGAGTGTCGCACGATCACTGCTGAACTTCTTGGCGAAGGTCTCGGTCAACTCACTTGGCTTCACCGCTTCAGTCAGCACCTCGTAGTGAATCAACATGTCGACCGTTGTGAGGTCGATCGGCACCAACGGCACCTCAAACCCGAGCAACATGGTGCGCGAGACAACATAACTCGGCATCCCTTCAAGGTTCTCGAGATAGGTGCGCACGTCGCGCTTCGGCTTCCCTACGAGTTGTTCGAGTGACACCTTGTGGTGGCGACGGAAGAGGTCAAAGAGCGTTCGGCGCAACCCGCGCATGCGCTCAAAGCCCTCTGGATACTTCACTCCGATCGTCGTCACCATCTCATCCACGAGATTGACGCGAAACTCGTTGAAGTCGACATTGCGGCTGCGAATACGTTGGATCGCCGCGTCAGCCATCTCGGTCGTCGCGTCGTACAAGAGCGATGAGTGAATCATGAGACCGAGCAGGTCGGTCGCATTTGGCTCTTCACCGCGTGCACGCGCGCTGTACTTCTTGACGAGTGAATTGAGGCGATTGATGTTGAACGCTGGCTTTTTCTCGGTCACGCTTGGTCCTCGAATCGTGGGGTGCTTGAAAGCGAATCATGCAGTGCGGGGGTCGATATCAATTCAAAATGCAGTTCGGGAACGCGTCGAAGGCTGGTCGACTCGCGCATCGAGGCGCGAAGAAATCCGACGGCGTTGCGCAGAGCGGCGAGCGAGAGTGGACCCCGATCTGCTGGCAGCACCGAGACTTTCACTCGCGCGCTCAGCAGGTCATGGCTCATCAATACCTCTTGAACTGAGACCATGCCTTGTAGCCGTGGGTCTGAGAGGCCTCGAACGATCCGCTCTTGGATCGCCCGCTGCACCACGCTCGCGACCTGCGCTGGGCGCGAGCTGGGGATCTCGTCGCGCAGCGATCCATCCCCCCCGAGGGTGACCCCAGGGGGCAATCGTGGCCCCTTGCCGCGGCGTTCACGCATTGCCACCGCCGAGAGGTCGCACGGTGATCGTCCGGTAGCACTCAAGCACATCGCCAACGCGGATGTCGTCGTACCCGTTGATCTTCATGCCGCACTCGTTGCCCGATCGCACCTCTCGAGCATCTTCCTTGAAGCGCTTGAGCTGCTCAAGGCGACGATCTTTTTCGATCACGATGCCATCGCGTGTGACGCGAATCTGGGCGTTTCGTTCGACGACGCCATCTGTGACATAGCAGCCAGCCACAGCGCCCACCTTTGTGATCTTGTACACAGCGCGCACATCGGCGTGACCAAGCACTTGCAGGCGAACCTCTGGCTCGAGCAGTCCGCGCACCGCTTTCTCCATGTCATCGGTGAGCTGATAGATGACTTCGTAGAGTCGAATGTCGATCTTGCGCACCTCAGCAAGCTGTCTCGACTTGGCGTTGCTCGTGACATTGAATCCCACTACGACGGCGCCAGTCGTCGCGGCAAGTTCAACATCACTCTCGCTGATGCCACCAACTCCGGCATGCTTGATCGAGATTGAGACGTCTTCCGCCTTGATGCGTCCGAGCACCATCTTGAGAGTTTCGACCGACCCCTGCACATCGCCCTTCACGACGAGCGGAAGTTCTTTCTTCTTCGAATTCGCCATCGTCTCGAAGATGTTGTCGAGTGTGACTTTCGGGGCTGAGAGTTCACGATCGCGCTCAAATGCACGGCGTTCCTTGGCGGCCTGTTCTGCAGCTGCGAGCGACTCGACGACGTAGAACTTGTCTCCGGCGTCGGGCAGCAAGTCCATTCCAGAGATCGCCACCGGAGCGGTCGGTTCAGCCGACGCCACGCGCGCACCTCGATCGTTGACGATGTCGCGCACGCGCCCGAACGCTCGACCAACCACCACAAAATCTCCGCGCGAGAGCACGCCTTCTTGAACGAGCAACTGCGCAACGGCGCCGCGCCCCTCTTCCATTCGCGCTTCGAGCACCGTCCCTTGCGCGTGACCACCCCAGTCGGCCTTGAGTTCGAGCACGTCTGCTTGGAGCGCGATGAGTTCGAGCAATTCAGGAACTCCTGTCCCCTTGAGACCACTCACAAGCGCGATCTCGACATCACCACCCCACGGAACGGGATTCAGTCCGTGCTGGGCAAGTTCGCCATAAATGCGCTGCAGATTCTTCTCGTCAAACTCGGGTCGATCGATCTTGTTGAGCGCGACGATGACGGCGACCTTCGCTGCCTTGATGTGACTGATGCTCTCGATCGTCTGAGGCATGACCCCATCAACCGCATCAATCACGAGAACCACCACATCGGTCACTTTCGCTCCGCGCGAACGCATCGCTGTGAAGGCCTCGTGACCAGGGGTGTCGATGAAGGTGACCATGCGCTGATGATCGCCAGCTTTGACTTCAACTTGGAATGCACGAGTCGATTGGGTAATGCCCCCCGCTTCGCCAGCGGCAACATTCGTACTTCGAATTCGATCGAGCAGGGTCGTCTTGCCGTGATCGACATGGCCGAGGATCGTGACGACCGCCGAGCGCGACCGCTCGTCTGACCGCTCGCGCGCAGCAAACCCTTGCTCGATTTCGTCGGCGGCAGTCTTGGATGCCTTCACGTCGACCTCGATGCCGAACTCCATCATCACTTCTGCGGACTGAGTGCCATCGAGCGCGCTGTTGATCGTGATCGGATTGCCCGCCAGCAAAAACTTCTTCATGATCTCGGTGACTTTGATGCCTGTGAGCGCCGACAGTTCTTTCACTGAGACGGGATCAGGAACCCGCACGGGTCCTTGTGGCTTGGCAACAACCACACGAGGCTGATGAGGCCCAGGACGGTTGACCCCTGGCTTGTGCTTGCGAAAGAACCCTTCCGACCCGGCAATGCGATTCGTGCGCTCTTCAAGGTCCTTCGACGATCGCGATCCACCTCCGCCGCCATCACCAGAACGTCCTGACCGCCCTGCATCGGTTGGTCGTGGACGCTTGCTTCCTGGGGTAAACCCGCGTGGACGCGCGCCACCAACCCCGGCGCCACCCACGCCAGCACCGCCGCCACCCGCGGGACCTCCACCCATTGGTGATCCGAAGCGTGATCGTGGCGTCGGCAGCACATCGGCCTTGTCGATCCGAATGACCTTCGGCCCAGAAAGGCTTGTCTTGGTCGGTTGCTGGAGCATCTCGCTCGTCGGCTTCGCGCGCACTGGCCTCGTGGGCACGTTCATCGCGGCAGGCTTGATCGGCACCACCGGCTTCACTGGCTGGGGAGGCTTCGCTGGAGCGATCGGAGTTGCATGCGCTACGGGTGCCGTTGGCGCAGTTGCCGCGATCGGCGCTGCTGGCGCCACTGGCGCAGGGTGCGCGGCTGGAATCAATGACGGTGTCGTCGTGACCGGGTGAGCCTCAGTCGGTCGCGTCGGAGGTGGAGTCACCACACGCGGCGGCAAGATCGTGGGTGCGACTGCAGCAACGGTTGGCATCTTCGTCTCGAGTGGAGGCAGCACAATCGGCTGGACAGGTTTCGCCTCAACCACCGGTGGCGAACCCGCCGTTCCATCACCACCCTTGGACTTGCGCTTGGGTGCTGCCTTCTCGGCCCGCTTCTTCGCCTCTGCAACATTGACTGCTTGGCTGGTCTCGGTCGCGGTCGTCGATCCTCCTCCTCCGAACCACTCCTTGATCGTTTCGGCCAAACCCAAGGGGATCGAGGCCTGCGGTGTTGTCACATCCTCGATGCCTTCACTGATGCACTTTTCGATGATGTCCTTCGTGGTGACTCCGAGGTCCTTCGCCACTTGGGTGATTCGAACTTTCTTGAGAGACTTCACTGCCACGAGTTACTCCAGTAGAAGAGACACCACACACCAGCCACGAGACGATCCGCGCGACTTACGAGCCAGCGCCGCCGATACCAAGAATGTTGTCTGCCGCCGCTTCGCTGCCCGCATCAATCACAGGAGCAGCGTGGCCTGAGGCGCTGCGGTTTCCCAGGAGCGCATCAACGACAGCGCCTTCCTGGGCCTGCAACAACTCTGCTGCCGCGCGCTCAGTCTGCATCTCTTCTGCAACGATCTTCGCCCGATCCGAGCAAGCGTCAACCACACGCGTCGCTAGCTCTTCGGACATTCCGCATTCGGCAACAAGCGTTGGCTCTCCGATCTCCTCGACATCGAAGACACTAATCATGCCGAGTGCGCCCATCCTGTCGAGCATCTCGTCGGTCGCGCCATCAACCGCCTTGACTGCTGCCTGCAGCGTCTGCAGACCCTTCTCGAACTCTGGTGGAGTCAAGATGTCGACATCCCAACCCGTCAACCGGGCGGCAAGGCGCACGTTTTGCCCGCGGCGACCGATCGCAAGTGAGAGCTGATCATCACGAACGATGATCGTCGCGCGACCGAGTTCGAAGCAGAGGCTGACCTCTTCGACCTCCGCTGGCTTGAGAGCGTTCGAGATGAGCACTTGACTCGACTCGTTCCATCGAACGATGTCGATCTTCTCTCCGCCGAGCTCGTCGACGATGTTGCGGATGCGCGACCCGCGTACTCCGACACATGCGCCGACAGCATCAACCTTCGAATCGACCGATGAGACCGCGAGCTTCGTGCGAAACCCGGGCTCGCGCGACATCGCCTTGATCTCGATCGTCCGCTCGGCAACCTCAGGGACTTCTGATTCAAAGAGCCGACGGATGAAGTCGGGATGCGCTCGACTCATCACGATCTTGACCTGAGCTCCCGCATCGCGCACATCGAGCAAGATGCATCGCACGCGATCGCCGGCCTGAAACTGTTCGCCTGGAATCTGCTCACTTTTGGGCATGAACCCCTCGGCGCGTTCGAGTTGCACGATCAACGCGTTGCCCTCGTATCGCTGCGCGACGCCGGTGACGAGTTCGCCCTGTCGCTTCGAAAACTCATCAAGCAACGAAATGCGTTCATTCTCACGGAAGCGCTGAATCATCACCTGCTTGGCCGTTTGCGCTGGAATTCGACCGAGTTTCTCAAGTGGAATCACCTCACGGGTGCCATCTTCGCGGTTTCGCCACAAGACGATCGCACCAGCAAGCCGATCGATTTCGCAACCGAACTCATCTGGGTCCTCTGAGTTGAAGTGCTTTCGAGCCGCGCTCACCATGGCGAGTTCGAGATCCTGAACCAAGAGGTCACGGTTGATGTTGCGGTCTCGGGCAACCGAGTCGAGGAGGCGAAGAATGTCATTCATGATGGGTCGATCCTTTCGAATTGTCACCGCGAAAAAAAAGGGTCACGGCTGCGCGGTGCAACCATGACCCATCCGACTGCGCTCGGCTCGCCGATCAACCCACGAGGGTCTCCGACAAGCAGATCGCCTCTGCCCAAACGAATCGCGGATGGACGCGCAGGCGCCTCATACGCAAGTTCGCGATACCGATGTGACACGAACCATCACCATTTTGACTGAAACGAACGGCATGAAGGTGGTCGCTCTCATAGAAACGGCGGACACAGGACGGACGGGTTCCTGTGGGGTAGAACCCCGCAGGAGGGGCGATTATAGCGGCACAATGCGACTTTTTCAAGTCGTTGCCCGCAATCCCTCGGTTGAGCGCTCGTTAGGATTCGAACGATGCGCTTTCTGAACAGGCTCGTAGTTGGCTTTTTTCTTGCACTGCCCTGCTCGGCACGTGCGGTTGCTCAGGATTCGATGGCGACTTCGGCGAGTGTGGTGTCGGTTGAAACTGTCGCAGCGGCATCACAAGTCGCCCCGGGAGCAGATGTTCCCATCGCCTTGGTGCTCACGATTCAGCCATCGTGGCATATCTGGACCAATGATCGTGTCCTGCCAGACGCGATCGCTCGATTTGACGGTGCCGTGCTGACTTCCGTTCGAGTCTCGCAGGCAACGCCGTCGTTTCGTACTGGAGGCGACCCGGCAATTCAATGGCCTGACTATCACACCATCACTGCAGATGTTGGAGACGGCCCCAAGGAATACGCAGTGTTTGAGGGACGGGTCATCATCTTTGTGCCACTGTCGATCGCCGCCGATGCCCCAGCGGGTCACCACCGACTTCCCTTCACGCTTGAGTTTCAAGCGTGCACGGCGACGAACTGCGTGGCACCCGCGACGGTTGAGGCATCCGTCGAGATCGAGGTGCGCGCAGGAGCGAGCGCAGCACCAGCGCCGGCACTGTTTTCGACATTCAAGCCCGAGATGTTCGCGTCGGTTCATGATGGTGCGAGCGGAGGGTCCACTGCATTTGGTTCGAAGCCGGTTGAGTTTGATGTCTTTGGCTTCTGTTTCGCGATCGACCCGCGTGGCGGCGGCTTCTTGCTGCTTCTCGCGGTGGCGGCGCTTGGTGGACTCACGCTGAATTTCACGCCGTGCGTCCTGCCAGTCATCCCCCTCAAGATCATGGGACTCGCGCGCGCAGCGGGCAATCGCCGCCGTTGCCTCGCACTCGGAATCGCGCTCTCGCTCGGCGTCATCTGTTTCTGGGTCGCACTGGGAAGCGCCGTGGCCCTCATCAGTGGATTCACAAGCTCGAGCCAACTCTTTCACTATCCACTCTTCACCGCATCGGTCGGCATCATCATCGCCGTGATGGCGTTTGGAATGTGCGGGTTTTTCGCCATCCAGCTTCCTCAGTCGGTGGCAGGGATTGACTTCCGCCACGACACACTCGCAGGATCGGTTGGCTTCGGCGTGATGACCGCAGTGCTTTCGACTCCCTGCACTGCTCCATTGATGGGAGCCGCCGCCGCGTGGGCGTCAACCCAGGCGCCGTGGATCGTGCTCCTCGTCTTTGGCGCAATCGGTGCCGGGATGGCGCTTCCCTACCTCGTTCTCAGTGCCTTTCCGCAACTTGTGAGTCATGTTCCAAAGAGCGGTCCCGCGAGTGATGTTGTCAAACAGACCATGGGGCTGCTGCTGCTCGCGGCTGCGGCATACTTCATAGGTGCTGGGCTTTCAGGCTGGATGGTCTCACCTCCCGACCCGCCGAGCGACACGTACTGGTGGTTTGTATCGCTGCTTGGAGTCGCCGCTGGACTCTGGCTTGCATCGCGCACTCTCGCGATCACACGACGCGTCAAGTTTCGCGCGATCTTCTGTTCACTCGGCATCGCGATCGCTGTCGTGAGCGGATCGATCGGCGTCCGCCTGACCGACCACGGAGCGATTGACTGGATTCCATACACGCCAGAACGACTCGCTGACGCTCGCGCCGAACATGAGGGAGTTCTCATCGACTTCACCGCGCAGTGGTGTTTGAATTGCAAGACGCTCGAGAAGACGGTCCTTGAGAGTGCAGCGGTGCTCAGCCAGCTCAATGTTGGGGGAATCCGCGCCATCAAGGTCGACCTCACTGGCAACAATGAGCCTGGGCGCGCTCTATTGAAGTCGTACAACCGACTCACCATTCCGCTCGTGGTAATCCTCGATCGCAATGGCGATGTGCTCTTTCAGAGCGATGCCTATACCCCATCGCAAATCGTCACTGCCCTCGAACAAGCGCGCGCAAGTGCGCTTCGATGAGTCCACGCCTCTGGAGCGAAAACTGTCGAAGGGGATCTAGGCTGAACGTTTCATCTGACTTGAGGGCTGACTGAAGCGCATCGGCCGCACCGACCCGATCACCCATGCGCTCGCGGACAACCGCAAGACGCAGCCAACTTTCAGTGTGTCTGCAATTCACAGCAAGCACCCCCTCGAGAGCGGTCTCTGCGTCTTGCCAACTGCCACCTGCAACCTCGGCCGCGCGAATCGCGAGCGTCGAGTGCACTAACCGCGACGCAAAGGCGACTGAATCGAGCTGCTCGAATGGAACGATCGTCGACTGCCCCTCCTGCAACCATGCGCGCGCCTCCACGGGGGTCGGGTCTGCCGACGCAGCGCTCAGCCACTGCTCAGCGGCACAGACTGCGAACGTCCCACGCGGAGGCCACAGCTGTGCAGCCTGCGCAAGTGTTGACGCAGCACTCGCTCGCGCCGCGGCGAGACGTTCTGTCGAATGCGCCTCAGCTTCGCTTGAGACCAGAACGGCCGCTCCCAGCGCAAGCGAATCTTGGCGCGCGAGGGCGGGACGCACAACGAGTGCGAGTCCGGTGGCGAGCACCGCGAAGAACGCTGCGAACCCAACCCCGATGGCTCGAGCCGATCGTGGACACGCTCGTCGCGCTGGAGCACAATTCCACGCAGCTGCAAGTGAAATCACTAACCACCCCCACATCGCACTGCCGGGAAGCCAAAAGAGCATGTCGATCTGCCCATGCGTAAGCACAACCACGCTCGCCGCGGCAAGTCCGATCGAAATCGTCCGGTGCGAGTCACGCGGGTGGGCGTTCATGAGGTGAACGAGTCCCAACGCCGTCACGCCCCCGAGCGCAAGCCCCGCCAACCTCCACAACAGGACCGCTGGCGAGTCGATGGCCGACGCTTCGAATGCAATCGAGATGACCGAACTCATCACTACTGGAGCAAGAGCAAGTTCGAGGACTCCAGGTGAGACCCGCACAGATCGCGCTGGCGTCTCGAGTCGCGGTCTTCCCCACCACGAGAGCAGTAGTTGCAGTGCAACGAGTCCGCTGCCTGCGATGCCGACACAGACCATCCAGTCCGCAAACGAGCCATGCGCACTCGACACTTCTTCGACACTCTCAAGTGGTCGAAAGTGCAAGAATGCCCGCTGAAATCCGGCCGGACCGACGCCAGTCCACGGGTCTGCGAGCAGTGTGCGCACAGCTCCCACGAGGTAGTGCCAGCGAAACAGCAGGCTCTGCTCGGGCCACGATGACCCCACGACTCCTCGGGCGATGACACCCACGATCGCCCCGAGCGGAAGAACAACCATCAGCAGCGGCGCGCCGAGGGTGCCTCGCCGAAAGAGCACCGAAGCGGCGATCCCGATCATGAGTGATGCAACCCCACCTTTTGAACCGCTCATGACGACGATCGCAGCACACAAGAGTGCCGCGATCAAGAGTCCCGCCCGAACCGCGAGCGACCCTCGACCAAGCGCGACATTCCCCATGAGCAGAGAGGATGCAACTGCGACGGTCGCAAAGACATTTGAGAATCCAAACCACCCAGTCGCTTCGTTCTGCATCAACCGACGCTCGTACGCGAGCGCTTGAGGCGAGTCTGCGAGCCATCCATGCGCAGTCAGAAAACTCGCGCGTGTCTCTTCATAGAACTGCACCATCGCAGGATGCTCTACCGACATTTGTGAGAGGCCTCGAACTGCCATCACCACTGCGCAACCGCCGACAGCCGCCACAGCAGCACGCTGCAGAATCGGCCCCGATTCGGTGTTCGCCCGCGACACGATGGCGATGGCGAGTGCGAATCCGCCGATCCATGTGGACGCACGCCAGAGCTGTTCGGCGTCTGTGGCGCCGTGCACGAGCAACAAGGCGATCGCAGGCAGCGCGAGCACCGCGAGGAGTGCTGCCCCCCAGTCACTTCCAACAACACCCACTGCGCGGCGCACAAGCAGCCACGCGGCGCCACCAAGCGCGAGCGCATCGAGGAGCACACTTTCAGCTGGGACCGCCCCCACAAACGACGAGGGCTCGATCGCGGGATCCATATCGAACACGCCAATCGACGCAAATGAAAGCATCGCGCGCGTGCAGGTGGCAACCAGGATCGCCCCCATCGAAATGCGATCAGCAAGCGGCGTCTCGTCCTCGTTCATCTCGTGGCTATCGTAGAAGGGCATGACCACTTGCGTGCCGCGTCCGACGATCACGGTCTACTGCGCGAGCGCACGGGGACTCGATCCGATCTTTCTGCAAGCGGCGCGCCAGTTCGGAGAAGCGATCGGTCACTGCGGCATGAACTTGATCTACGGCGGCGGTGGTATCGGCTTGATGGGGGAAGTCGCGCGCGGTGCGCAGGCATCCGGAGCACATGTGACCGGCATCATCACAGAGCAGTTTCTGACGCTCGAGCAAGGCTGGGATGGGTGTGACGAACTGGTCGTCGTCGACTCGATGCGAGAGCGCAAGCGACTGCTTGAAGAACGCGGCGAGGGATTCGCGATTCTTGCAGGCGGACTTGGAACGTGGGAAGAGTTTTTCGAGACCCTTGTTGGACGAGTCATCGGGCGCCACGCGAAACCGATCGGATTGCTCAATACGCGCGGGTTCGCAGATCCACTGTGGAACCTCGTCACCCACGGAGTCGATCATGGATTCGTCCGGTCGGCTGCGCGCGATCTGCTGTGGATGGAGACAGAGGCTCACACACTCGCGCAGCGCATGTGCACGGCGATCAAGAGTCCTGCCAACACTCCGCATGATGCAAGTGCGATGCTGCCGATGCATGGACGCGGCAATTCAACCAATGGGGAAGGTGTGAGCTGACCGATGGACACGCCGCACACCCACGCGAAAGTCGGCATGATCGCGGGGAGCGGTCTGCTGCCGCTGCTCGTCGCTGATGGCATTCGCGCCTCCGGAAGGCAGGTTGTGTGCGTTGGCCTGCGTGATCAGTTTGACCCGACCTTGTGCGACCATTGCGACCAGTTTCACACCGCTGGAACATTTCAACTCGGCAAGTGGATTCGCCTGCTCCGACGGGCTGGCGTGCACGAAGCGGTCATGGTGGGACGAGTTGCCAAGGCGCAGATGTACGAGCCGCTGCGGCTCCTGCGGCAGCTTCCTGACCTTCGCGCGGCACTGCTCTACTATCGCCGACTGCGATTTGATCGACGAAGTCATGTGCTCCTGCGGGCGCTCGCCGATGAACTCGCCCTCTCTGGAGTGCAACTCATCGACTCAACGACCTACATCCCTGAGCACCTCGCAACGCTCGGCGCCATGGGATCGCTGCAACCCTCCGCTTCTCAATTGCGTGATGTTTCATTCGCGTGGCCGATTCTCTGTTCGATTGCGAACTTGGGGGTCGGCCAGGGGATCACCGTTCGCGCGTGCGATGTGATTGCCGTTGAAGCGATGGAGGGAACCGATGCGATGATCGACCGCAGTTCAGGACTCTGCAAGAGCGGTGGATGGATGCTGCTCAAGACAGCGCACGACGAACACGACATGCGTGCTGATGTTCCGACCGTGGGAGTTCCAACGCTCGAGCGCCTCGCGGCGCGGGGAGGCACCATGCTCGTCCTCGGCCATGGCCGCGTGATCATGCTCGAGAAGCCTCGGATGATTGAAGTCGCCAATCGACTCGGCATCGTGCTGCTGGGTGTCTGAACAGGGCTCACGGTGCGATTCGTCTCCCGAGCCGGCCTCAAACTCGCACGCGCCCTTGAGGTCTTTTCGATAGATCCGACTGGGCTTGTCTGCGCTGATTTTGGCTGTAATGCTGGGGGATTCACCGACTGCCTGTTGCGTGGTGGTGCCGCCCGTGTGATCGCGATTGACACTGGATACGGCATGCTCGATTGGAAACTCCGAAACGATCCAAAGGTCGAAGTCTGTGAGCGGACGAACGTTCTGCACATGCCCCCTCCAACTGGATTGGTTGACCTCGTCGTTCTTGATCTGGCGTGGACGAAGCAATCGCATTCGATTCCGGTGGCCCTTCGGTGGTTGCGCCCCGGAGGGCACATCGTCTCGCTCATCAAGCCCCACTACGAGTCACTCGGTGACGAACGCAAGTCGCTCGTGAAAGGGATTCTTCCAAACGATGTGGCTGCGCAAGTCGTCGCCCGCGTGCTGCGAGAGCTGCCAGCACTGGGAGTTCGGGTCGCCAATGACTGTCCAAGCCCGATCGAAGGCGGAGGCGGAAACAGCGAACATTTGGCGCACCTTGTTCGAGCAAATTGAGGCTCGAACCACGGCAGCGGATCGCTGAAATTGGTAGTCTTAATAGTTCGCTGTGACTGCTGTTCCACCCCCCTCTCCAGACGAGCCTTCGACGGCTAGTACGACGCTCGGGCACGTGATCGCCAAGACGATCGACCGTGAGCTGCACGAGTCGTATCTCGTCTATGCGATGAGCACAATCACAGATCGCGCGCTCCCCGATGTACGCGATGGACTCAAGCCATCACAGCGACGCATCCTCGTTGCGATGCATGACCTGAACCTCACGCCTGGGCGCAAACAGATCAAATGCGCGAAGATTTGCGGTGATACGAGCGGCAACTACCACCCGCACGGCGAATCGGTGATCTATCCGACACTCGTGAATCTCGGGCAGGCCTGGAAGACCCGCGCGCTGCTCGTCGACAAACAGGGCAACTTTGGTTCGATCGAAGGCGATCCGCCGGCCGCAATGAGATACACCGAAGCGCGCATGACGGGACCGGCCGTTGCGATGCTCGAAGATCTCGACAAGGACACAGTCGACTTCAAGCCAAACTATGACGATCGACTCACAGAGCCGATGGTGTTGCCCGGCAAGTTTCCGAACCTGTTGGTGAATGGATCGACTGGCATCGCCGTGGGCATGGCGAGCTCGATGCCCCCTCACAACCTCGCAGAGATTGTGCGGGCGATCGTTGCGACAATCGACAACCCAGCGATCGACCTCGCGGCGCTGCTCGCCATTGTGCCAGGACCAGACTTTCCAACGGGCGGCATGATTGTCGGAAGGCGCGGCGTCGCTGAGGCATACGCCACCGGTCGTGGACGACTCACCGTGCGCGGTCGCGTGCGGCATGAATCCAAGGATGGCCGCAACACGATCATCATCGACGAGATTCCTTACCAGGTCGTGCAGAGCGCGCTGATTGAAAAGATCGTCGAAGCGAAGAAGGATGATCGCATCCCCGACATCGTTGATGTGCGAAATCACTCGGGCCGGGATGCCCAGACTCGCATCCTCGTTGTGCTACGCAAGGGAGCGGACCCGGCGGTTGTCGAGCGCCAGCTCTACGAGTTCACGCCGCTGCAGACGACCTACAGCATCATCAATATCGCGCTTGTCAACGGACAACCGCGAACTCTGCCGTTTCGAACTCTTCTGACGAGTTACATCGATCATCGGTGCGAGGTCATTCGACGGAGAACTGAGTTTCTTCTGCGCCATGCCCGCCAGCAGGCACACCGCCTTGAAGGGCTCGTCTACGCCGTCTGCGACATCGACGCAGTCATCGCGATCATTCGAGCGTCACGAACTCGTGAGGAGGCAATCGAAGCACTGATGCGGCGTGCATTTCGAATCGCCGAGAACCATCCCAGCGCGCACCTCGTGCCAGCTCGCATCGCTGAAGCGAGCCGTGGCCCAGCGGGGATCTCGCTCACCAGAGTTCAGGCCGACGCGATCGGAGCACTGCGCCTGATCCAACTTGTCGGGCTCGAGATCGAGAAGCTTGCGAGCGAGTTCTCGGCTCTTCTTGCCGAGATTGATGGATACGAACGGATGCTTGCCGATCCAGCACTTGTGCTGCAAGTTGTGCGCAAGGACATTCTTGAGATTGGAGCAAAGTTTGCAGATGATCGCCGCACCACGATCGAGGCGGGCGAAGCGGGCGAGTTTGACCTTGCCGAACTCATCCAAGAGCATGATGTGGCCGTCACCGTGAGCCATGAAGGATTCGTGAAGCGCTCGCCCGTTGGCACGTTTCGAACCCAAGGACGCGGCGGCGTTGGAGTGCTCGGCTCAGATGCGAAGGATGGCGACTACATCGAACGCGTCTTCATTGCGAGCACACACGACGATTTGCTGTGCTTCACCAACACGGGGCGTGTCTACCGAATCAAGGTCTGGCAGATTCCAGAGATGTCTCGCACCGCCAAGGGACGGGCCATCAACAATGTCGTCGAGCTCAAAGATGGCGAGCGGATGGTTGCGTACCTGCCGATCAAAGATTTCGAGCGAAGTGAGGATTACCTCTTCTTCGCCTCGTCCGATGGCCGGGTGAAGCGATCGTCGCTGAAGGAGTTCCGAAATGTCAACCGCAGCGGCATCATCGCGGTCGGACTCAACGAGGGAGATCGGCTCGTCAATGTCGTGCAAACCCGTGGCAGCGACCACGTCTTGCTCGCGACTGCTCATGGGATGTCGATTCGCTTTGATGAAAACGATGCGCGCGTGATGGGCCGATCGGCCGCTGGCGTCGGGGGGATCGACCTTTCGAGCCACGACGCAGTCGTCGGGCTTGTCCGGTGCGATGACAATGCAACGCTTTTCACTTGCACTGAAAATGGCTACGGCAAGCGCACTCCGATGGTCGATTACCTCGTCCACCAGGACGATGGCCTGACACGCGCCCAATCGCGCGGTGGCAAGGGACGCATCGACATCAAGACCGACACGCGCAACGGACGGGTCGTCGCCGTGCACTCCACGCTCGACAGCGACGACCTGATGTTCGTCTCGCGCGGGGGCATGATCGTGCGCATCCGCGCGAGCGACGTTCGCCCGGTCGGACGAAACACGCTTGGAGTCCGCGTCGTCAAGCTGCAAGAAGGCGATGCACTCGTCGGTGCTGCGTGCTTCGAAGCCGACGACTCGAGTGGTCCGGCCGCTGCGCCGACCGATGCACCGCCCGACGCGCACAGCAAGTGATAGGATCAAAAACATGCCGCTCAGCGACTGGTCAGAGAACGTCATCCTCGGAGAAATGGCCGACGAACCGCAGTTGCGTGAAGATCTCGACGCGCTCTTTGCACGCGTCGAAAAAGAGAAGAGTGCATTTCACATCGTCCTCGACATGCGTGGAGTGACCTATCTCAACTCGTCAAATCTTGCCCAATTGCTTCAGTTGCGCAAAGGGGTGATCGCGCATGGAGGCTCGCTGCATCTGTGCGGAGTGAAAGACAGTGTGTGGAGCGTCCTCTTGATGACCGGTCTCGACCGGCTTTTCAAGTTCACCGACGATGTCCCCACGGCGCTTGCCGCCGCGCAACTTGGGCTTTGACGACCGTCAGCACGACTCATGCGCATTCGCCGCACATCGCACGAGCCCCGCATCGAGTTGATTCCACTCATCGATGTGATGATGTTCTTGCTGTCATTCTTTATCTACTCGCAGGCGCTCGCCGTTCGAGTGAGTGTCATTCCGATGGAACTTCGCAAGTTTCAAAGCGGGCAGAAGGCGACTCCAGCAACGGCGGCAACGATCTCAATCGCGCTCGATGGAAAGCTCTACTACAACAGGATTCCGTGTGAACTGAGCGACATCGCTGGACGCGTGGCCGAGTCAAAGAAAGAGGATGCCAAGACGATCGTCTATATCGCGGTCGCCGACGGCATCGGAACGGTCGACCGCGCCCCCGTCATGCAGAGCATTTGGGACAAACTGCGAGGGTGCGGGCTGCAAGTGAATTTCGTCGGCAAGCCCGTCGACAGCGACGCGCCATTGCCGCCACTGCCTACGATCGCACCGTGATCGCCTCGCGCAGCGAAAACACCCCCCTCTATTACGGTGCAGCGATCGCCATCGCACTGCACATGTTGATTGGGTTTCCAATGTTGACTGCATCGTGGGGAGTGGGTGGCAAGAGTCCACTCGATTCGGCACTCGATGGCAGCAGTGAGAGTGAGCGACGGCAGCGAGAACGACTTGAGAAGGCGCTTCGCGAGGCGCAAGCCGCCGCCGACAAGCCAGAAGAGTTGATTCCAGGAATGGAGAAGGGATCGGACGAAGGCATGACGTGGATCGGGTACGACGAGTACCAGGAGCACATCGCGCAGCACGCCGACATCGATCAGGCGGCATTCACAGAGAAGGACGCTACCGGCGGGCCCCCACCGACTCCCCAACCAGCACCACAACCAGCAACACCGGCCGTGCCAGAGACTGAGGCGGTCGCCGCCACTGAAGAAGTGAAGGCAGTGCCACCTCCTCCACCGGTGAACGAACTTCCGCAGGGCATCGGCACTCCTGATGGAGAGGTTCCTGTCGCGAACACCGCTCCTGCGGCGCCGCAACCTCCGGAACAGACGGCGCAAGAGGCACACCCAGCGCAGCCAGCGCAACCTGCACAACCTGCACAACCCGCTCAACCGGCCGCCACACCCTCTGACTCTCCCACGCCACCAGGCGCCCCTGGAACGACCCAAGCACAGGGCGAAAAGTCAGACCGTGAGTCAGATGCAACGAGCGTCATCGATGCTCCCCCGTCGACATGGCGAAACGGCAAGCCCCTCGCGCGCAAGGGTGTCGAAGTCAAGACTCGCAAGCCAGAGCTTCCGATTCTGACCCGGCTCACGACCTCGCCACAGAACCCAGTGTGCGAGATCCTCTTTGGACGCGATGGAGTCCCAGTGACCTGCCGAATCTTGCAATCGAGCGGCTACCCCGATATCGATGGACCCGTGCTCGACGCGCTCTACCGGTGGCGCGCCAAGGGATCGCAACTCGACAAGCTCGCGCCGGGAAAGACCTTGCCCTTTCGCGTGCGGTTTATCTTGAACTGAACCCAGTCACTTGCAGCCAGTCCTGCAGCGCTACGCGTGCAGTCGCTGCTGCCACGTCGCGAGTGAGTACTCGTCGGTGAGGTCATAGGAGAGCGGTGTGATCGTGATGTTGCGATCACTGAGTGCTTCAACATCGCTGCCTTGGGCGGTGTGAAAGAACTCCATCCCGTTGCCGGTTGGCCAGTAGTAGGCGTGCCCCTCAGGTGACTCGCGTCGCTCGTGACGATCGATGCCGGCGGCGGTGTTCATGCGCACAACTCGAATCGCAGGCATCGGCGCATCGGGTGATTCGGTGCGAGGCACATTGATCGAGATCACGCGGTGCGCATCGAGTGGATGCTCGATCACTCGATCGATCGCGTGACGGGCAATCTCTGCCGCGCGCGGCCACGCCACGCGACCAGAACCTCCCAAATGCAGGCTCACTGCGATCGCTGGAACACCGAGAAATGCTGCCTCAATCGCAGCTGCCACGGTGCCTGAATAGATGACATTGATCCCGACATTTGCACCGCTATTCATGCCGCTGATCACAAGGTCTGGACGGTTTCCGACGCCAAACCGCTCGACCCAAATCGTTCGAAGTCCTACTTTGACGCAGTCGGCGGGGGTTCCCTCGAGGGCGGTCCCCTTCATGCGCGAATTCACCTGCACCTCTCGAGTCAACAGAGGTTTGTGAAAAGTGATTCCATGACTCATCGCCGATTGCACTCCTGCAGGCGCGATGACAAAGACCTCACCAAGCGATGAGATCGCGTCGTAGAGGGCTGCGATCCCAGGCGCGGTGATGCCATCGTCGTTGGTCAGCAGAATCTTCATGGATGGTGCAAGGTATCGCCATCGCGCACCGAGGTGGCGATCAGTTGGACGTCGTCTCAAGTACGTACGACCGCCCGCCCCACACGACCGGCTTGCCGAGCCTGAGATCCTTCGCGGCGCGCCAATGAATGCGCGCGACGGCGAATGACGCGTAGGGATACGCGAGCGCTGCGGCGCGCGGCACTCCGACGAGTTCGAAGATGCGCCAAAGGGTGAGCTGTTGCACGAGCAGTGCCGCGAGCCCACACCCGATTCCTCCCACGGCAAGGCCGGCGTTGCCGTGCGCCCATCCCGCGACTCCCGCGAGACTTGAGATGATTGCAGCGGCGAACAACCCACTCCCAAGCAGCATGCACTCAACCCCATACCGTCGCAGCCGCCTCGGGTTTCTATGGCAGGCCTCAATGAAGATGCGTCGCCAACCCTCGCGAAACTGCGCGTAGGTTTCGTACATCTGCACGCGCACCAGTCCTCCTGAAAGAAAGAGTCCCGCACGGCCCTTCCGCACTCGAACGACCCTGCGTGCAAAGGCGATGTCTTCGAGCAGCGCGTCCTTCACCGAGTGATGACCTCCGATCGACTCGTATGCCTCGCGCGTGAAGAGCATGAACTGCCCATTGGCGAATGGCATTGGGTCGACCGGGTCGTTTACACGCGCGATCGGGTAGAGCTTCATTAGGTGAAGCGCAGCGACAGGCTGCACGACCGCCTCGAAGAGATGGCGAACGCTGACCGTACTCAGCACCGACAGAAGTTCGAGTTGCCGATCACCCATGAGCTTCACCGCGGCGCGGACTGCGCCAGACTCGAACGTGGCATCAGCATCCGTAAAGAGCAGCCGCTCGCCCGTTGCGCGAAGTGCCCCCTGATGCGCGGCGTTGCACTTGCCTGCCCAATCCGCTGGACACTCGTGGTTATCGATGAGCATGACAGTGACGCGGCTTCCGGCGCCCGCGCACTCGTGCTTCACGCGCTCAAGCGCCGCAAGCGTTCCATCGGTGCAGCGATCGGCGACAAAGATGACCTCGAGCCTTCCAGAATACTCCTGAGTCATCAGCGTGCGAAGCAACCATGGAGCGTGCCCCTCTTCGTTGTGCGCGGGAACGACGACAGACACCGAGGGCCACTGCGCAAGTGATCCGGTGAGCCCTTCAGTCAGGCTCGGCCGATTCGCTCCGTCGCGCCTGACACGCCACGCCACGATCGCCCAGTAAATGCCCCCAACGGCAGCGAGCGCGCCGAAGGTCCAGACCAGAGCAATCAGCAGGCCCATCATCATGGAAGACTAGCGAGTTCGTGAAGGACTACCCTTGGCATGTGGCGATTCGCTTCACGCGGCAGCAGGCGATTGACTATGACCGCGCGTGCGTGCAGGAGTTCGGCATTCCGCCACTCGTCCTCATGACTCACGCGGCTGTCGAGTGTGCGACCGTCATTCGAAAGCGCCTCCCTTGCCTACCACCACTCGTAGTCGCACTCTGCGGAGGCGGCAACAACGGAGGCGACGGTTACGCCATTGCCCGCACGCTGCATAGTTGGGGGGTGCACGCGATGGCAATCGAGGTCACCACGCCGCGCGCGAACTCTGATGCTCACACCATGCGGGACGCGGCCGCTGCGCACTCGCTCGTTCACCCCTGGAGCGAGTTCGCGGGGCATATCCCTTCAGACGGACCACTGATCATCGTGGATGCGCTCTTTGGGACTGGGCTGACACGAGCTCCTTGCGGCC
>SXGT01317626.1_pt1 | contig 19165 bp, 12 predicted proteins | sample 3176221 | NCBI WGS metagenome assembly SXGT01 (sample SAMN11356862, study PRJNA531348) | freshwater metagenome | isolation source: freshwater sample F1-120 | place: China: Fuxian Lake, Yuxi | collected 2017-12-25
CGGCCAGGATCGCGGCGAGCCGCGGCATCAGCTCGGCATCGTCGAGCTCGACGTACTTCGCCCCGGCTGCATCCAGCTGGCGACGCACCTCGTCGCGGCTGTAGCAGGGCCCGAGGTAGGAGCCCTTCATGGCGTCGTGACCGTTCACGCGGCGCGCGGCGCCCTTGTACTCGTACCAAGCCACCGCCGCGGACCCGATCGCGCCGCCGGCATCGCCCGCCGCAGGCTGGATCCAGAGGCGCTTGAACGGCCCTTCGCGCAGCAGCCGTCCGTTGGCCACGCAGTGCAGCGCAACGCCGCCGGCAAGACAGAGGTTCTCCTCGCCGGTCTCCTTGTGCAGCGTGCGGGCGAGCCGGAGGATCACTTCCTCGGTGACGACCTGGATCGACGCGGCCATGTCCATCTCGCGCTGCGTGACCGGGCTCTCCGCCGGCCGCGGCGGCCCGCCGAACAACTCGTCAAAGCGCTGGTTGGTCATGGTGAGCCCGGTGCAGTAATTGAAGTACTGCATGTCGAGCCGGAACGTGCCGTCATCCTTGAGATCGAGGATCTTCTCGCGGATGAGCCCCGCATAGATCGGGCGACCGTAAGGTGCCAGCCCCATCAGTTTGTATTCGCCGGAGTTGACCCGGAAGCCGGTGAAATAGGTGAAAGCCGAGTACAGCAGGCCGAGCGAGTGCGGGAAGTCGATCTCCCAGAGCGGATCCAGCCGATTGCCGCTGCCGCGCCAGGCGGAGGTCGTCGCCCATTCACCGACACCGTCGAGGCACAGCACGGCGGCGCGCTCGAACGGGCTGAAGTAGAACGCGGAGGCTGCATGCGACTGGTGATGACCGGCGAACAGCAGCTGCGGCAGATCCTTCGCCTTGCAGGCACCGAGCTCGGCGAACTCGCGCTTCAGGGTGGTCTTGAGGTACAGCTTTTCCTTGAGCCAGATCGGCATCGCGGCGACGAACGAGCGGAAGCCGCTCGGCGCGTAGCTGAGATAGGTTTCGAGCAGCCGCTCGAATTTCACCAGCGGCTTGTCGTAGAACACGATCTGGTCGATGTCCTGGAGGCCTATGCCCGCCTCCGCCAGACAGTAGCGGATCGCGTGGGCAGGAAATCCCGGGTCATGCTTCTTGCGGGTGAAGCGCTCTTCCTGCGCGGCCGCCACGATGTCACCGTCGCGCAGCAGCGCCGCGGCGCTGTCGTGGTAGTAGGCCGAGATACCGAGAATGTTTGCCACCAGTCGGGTCCTGTTGTTCCGGTCGCGTCGGCTGCTCAGTCCGGCCCGACGGTTGCCGCGACAGCGTCCGTCAGCACGGCCGCTTCCTGTGGGATGTGATAGTAAAGCTTCGGCTCGGCCGCCGCGATGAACGCCGCAAGGCGCCGGTCAGCCGCAGCGACGTCGGTGTCGTCACCCACCGGTGTCAGCACGCGGACCAGGGCCCCATCTGTCCGGTTTATCCGCAGGGCATCCCAGAAGTTGTAGAACTTGATCAGGTACTCGCTGGTCAGGTATCGGCCGCGCTGCATGAACCAATAGTAGACGAGGGCCTGCTGGCCGTTGTTGCTGATTAGCGCCCGATTGACCGGCAGCGCAGAGCCATCCGCGCGCACGGCCTCGATCCGCCGTTCATCCAGTTCCTCGATCTTCCAGCCCCCGCCGGGCAGACAGGCGCGCGGCGAGTGGATGGAGGCGCCACTACGTTGCGAACCGTAGTAGGCCACATAGAGTTCTACCGGCAGGCTGTCGTCGGTCTGGCGGTAGGTGCCGACCATGTAGTCCGTGACCTTGAGTACGCCGAGCACGTCGGCTTCCAGCCGGCCATCCCGACCCGCCCACTCGCCTATTGCCAGCGGAAACGTGCTCAATGCCACGTGGCGCGGGATGCTCTCCTCACGCTGCTGGATCGCGAGTGAGCCCGCTGCACCGGCGACGAGCAGCGCCACCGCGGCAGCGGGAACGACGGTGCGGCCCGGACGCTGCAGCAGGTAACGGAAGTCCCCCCAGTCCGGGATCTCGACCGCAAAGGTATCAGCCAGTTCGCGGCGACTCAGCTTGGAAAACAGGACCATCTCGAGGAACAGCAACGCGATGCAGGCCACGAAGATGACCCAGCCCTCGAAGTAGTGCAGAAACCCTTCGGCCTGGCTTGTCCCGAAACGGTTGACCAGCACGCCTGTCACGGCAATGCGGAAGCTGTTCATCACGATGGTGATCGGGATCGACGACAGGAAGATGAGCGCCTTCTGCCAGAGCTTGCCGCGGAAGATGTAGGCACAGAAGAACGCGAAGCTCATCAGCGGGAACAGGTAACGCAGCCCGCTGCAGGCCTCCACGACCTGCAGCCTGTAGTTGCCGAGGTCAATGACGTTGCCTTCAAGATACACGCTGACCCCGATCAACCGCAGGAATGCCGTGCCAATCTCGGACGACCAGAGCTGGAACGTGCTGGAGAGCCCGGCAAGCAGCGTCTGCGGCAACGGGATCATGAACACCAGGTATAGCAGGCCGACCCAGATGACGGCTGCGGCGCGCAGGCCCATGACGGCGATCACGAGGCCCCAGAGCGTGAACAGGAAGGCGTACCAGCCGATGGCCCAGATCGTACTCAGCTCGCCGAGCAGCCAGACAACCAGCCCGAAAACGATCAGGGCCACTCCGATCCACGAGGGCTCGAATGGCGTTTTCTGCAACTCCGTAGCCTGGGCCCAGATGAGGTAGAGGCTGACCAACGGGATCAGGAAGGCGTGCTGGTACTCCGGCAGCTGCCACTCCACCGTGATCATGCGCTGGAAGCCGTTGTCGAACAAAACAACGAGGGCTGTCAGCGTCAACAGCATCACAACGATTTGTTTTGTGCTCATCTTGCTCATGCAGGGGATCCTTGGGGCGCCAACCGGCGCCTGTCGCAGCCGGTCTTGGCACGGGTCGAAAGGGGATCAGTAGGCCTTCTCGTCGCGGAACAGGATCACCAGGGTCATGGCCAGGATCTTCAGGTCGAGCAGCAAGGACCAGTGCCGCAGGTATTGCAGGTCGTACTCGACACGCCGCTGCATGTCCTCGATGCGGGAAGTCTCCCCGCGACAGCCGTTCACCTGCGCGAGACCCGTGATGCCGGGCGCGACCTTGTGTCGCACCATGTAGCCGTTGATCAGCCGACGGTAGGCCTCGTTGTGGGCGACCGCGTGAGGGCGAGGACCCACCAGGCTCATGCGGCCCTGCAGGACGTTGATCAGCTGCGGCAGTTCATCGAGCGAGTATTTACGCAGAAACTTCCCGACCGGTGTGACCCGCGGATCATTCGCGGTCGCCTGGCTCACGAGCTCGCCGTCTTCCGACACCGTCATGGTGCGGAACTTGTACACGATGATCTCCTCGCCATCGAGGCCGTAACGGCGCTGGTGGAAGATCACGCTGCCGGGCGAGGTGAGGCGCACAGCGGCGGCGATCAACAGCATCAGCGGCGCGGCGCCGGCGAGCATCAGCGAAGCCAGCACGAAATCGCTGGCGCGCTTGGCGAGCACGTTGTAGCCCGCAAGCGGGGTCTCGCGCAACGCGAGCACCGGGATGCCGTTGACGTCGGCCGGCCGCGACTGGATGAGCTCGAACACGAACACGTCGGGCACGTAGTAGATGGAGGCGGTCGTGTCCTGCAATTCCGCGAGCAGGCGCTCGGAGCGCTCCAGGTGGGCAAACGGTGTCGCGATGAAGATGATGTCGATCCGCTGCTCGCGCACGAAGTCGGCCATCTCGGAGAACCGGCCCCGCCGGTCCTCCGGCGCGAAGTCCTCGAGCCGGTCGGGACCGCGGTCGTCGAACAGCCCCTTGAACATGAGCCCGAGCTCCGGACGTTCGCGGATGCTGTAGAGCAGGCGGCGGCTGACACGATTGGCCCCGCAGATGACGACCGAACGGGCCTTGCCCGTCGACAGGAGCAGACGCCCGATCCAGCGCCGGAGCATCAGCTCGACGCCCGCCGTGATGACCGGGGTGAGCAGGCACCAGGCAAACAGGGCACGCCGGGAGAAGAAAGCCGAGGTCTTGGTGGCGTAGCCCAGCAGCAGCAGGGCCGCGACAACCATGAGCCAGCCGAGCCCGACCTGGCTCGCGATTTTCCAGCTGCTGCTGAAGGTCGCCTGGCGGCTGGGCCACTCCGGCCGGATGAACAGCATGCACAGCAGTCCAGCAATGATACCTAGCGCGAGGTAGGGCTCGCTGAACGGGATATCCAGCACGACAGCGATGGCGAACAGCAACATCAGGCAGATCACCGCGGGGGCCAGCGACTGCATGAGCGCGGCCATCCCGATGATGAAGTTGACCTTGAAGTGACTGCCCCACATCGTTGTTATTCTAGCCCGGTAGGCCCGGACATCCTGGCTGGCAAGGGTACCGAGAAATGGTAGCCGAACGGCCCGGTCCGGCAACTAGGCCTGGTTCTCGAAATCCGTTCGCGACAATCCGCTGCCGGACATAAGCTGCGGCCCAGCACGCTCAGCAATCCGGGCGATCGCGTCGGGCAAGCAGGTCGCGCAGCAAATAGGCGACAAACATCGTGTTCGTGTAGGCGTAACGCCTCCACAGCCGCCGGGGCTCACGGCACAGTCGGTACAGCCATTCGAGGCCGAGCCGACGCATCCAGGCGGGGGCGCGGGAGACGCTGCCCGCGATGAAGTCGAACGCCGCCCCGACGCCGAGCAGGACGGCCGGTTGCAGCGCCTCCCAGTGCCCGCTCATGAACAGCTCCTGCTTCGGGGCGCCGAGGCCCACCCACACGAGGTCGGGGCGCGCGGCGCGTATCTTCGACACCAGCGCCTCGCGCTCCGCCGTCGCGAGCGGGCGAAATGGCGGCGAACAGGAGCCGACCACAACGGCCGAGGGGCAGCGGGCATGCACTACCTCGACCAGGCGCGCGAGCACTTCCGGTTGCCCGCCGAGGAAGTAGTGGCGGAGCGCAGGCTCGCCGGCGTGGCGGAGCATCGCCCGCATGAAATCCGGTCCCGGCACCGGTTCGAGGGGGCTTACCCGCTGCAGTCGCCCGGTCGCGTAGACAGGCCGGCCGTCCGGCAGGCTCATCCAGGAGCCGTTCAGCGCCGCCAGCACGGCGGGATCCTCGCGACCTGTCACGGCGAGGTGGCCATTCACGAAGCAGACGTACCCGCCGCCTCCCGCGCGTACCCGTGCGAGGACACGCGCGACGGCATCATCGAAGGTACCGGCCGTGATGTGACAGCCGAGGACATCGAAGCGACGGGTCACGCGGCACGGCTCCGCAGGGTTGCAAGCCTGCGATAGTTTTCGTAAACGGGCGCCAGCACGCTTGCCGGTGTGTACGCCGCCACCGCCTCGAGGCAGGCGCCGCCTCGCAACCGGTTGCACCGATCGAGTGTCGCAGCCATGGCATCTGCGAATGCGTCCGGCCGGCGCTCCTCGACCACCGCGCCATTACGGCTGGACAGGATGCGACGTACTTCGCCAACGTTGGCGCTCACCGCGGGCACACCGCTGCCGAGCGCCTCGAGCAGGCTCATGGGCATGCCCTCGTAAGCCGACGTGAGCACGAACAGGTCCGCGGCCCACAACAGGCGGGCAATCTCCTGCCGACTGCGCAAGCCGGCGCAATGCATGCGCGCGCCGAGTCCTGCCGTCGCGACGAATCCCTCGAGCTCGCCCCGCAGCACGCCGTCGCCGATGCAGATCAACTGCGCCTGCGGCCGCGCGGCTGCGAGCCGCTGGAAGCTCCTGGCCAACAGCAGAGGATCCTTCTGCTGGTCGAGCCGCCCGACCGAGACCAGGATCTCGGCGCCGGCGGGGAATCCGAACTCGCCGCACACCTCCGCCCGTGCGGCGCTCCGCTCTGCGGGCGAAGGCGCGCGGAAATCCGCCGGATCCACCCAGGTCGGCGTGAAGCGAAAACGCTCGCGCTGCGCCGGGTAGCGGCCGCGGTACCACTCCACCGCGGCCTCGACGACGACGTACACGCTGTCGAACGTCGGCAGCAGCCGGTCCTCGAGCGCGAAATAGAGCCACGGCAGGCGGCTCCAGAGGATGTCGGACTTGCGGTTATGGAGCGCCTGCATGTTCTGGTGGATGAACGCGTTCTTCGGGCGCGCGTCCCCGCGAAACAGGAGCGCAGGCTCGAGGCGGTGAAATTCCAGGATGTCGCCGTCGACTGCCGCACGGTGGCGCGCGACCGCGACACTGAATCGGACCGACAAGGGGATGCGGCTGCGGCTGCCGGCCGCGGCGACCGCAAGCACCGGGAAAAAACGCAGCTCACGCGCACCGAAGCGACAGTCTGTCCATCGTCCCACTGGCCGCGCGGTCGGGTCGGTGGTCATGCCGACAAGGCGCACCTCGATGTCCGACGGAGCGTGGCTCGCAATGCCGCGGATGAACGTGTCGATGCCGCCGGGCACAGTGCCCGCCGGGTCGGCCGGATAGACGATGCTGACGCTGGTCACGATCTCGGCAATCTAGAATAACTGTCTGCTGCGCCGCCCTGTGCGCGTTCACTTTTCCGCGACATGTGCGAACCGTGACCGCGGCACACGCATTATGTCGCAACTGCGGGCATTGTCAGTGAGGCGCCTGAAATCGCTGTGCTACCATCGGTTGACTGTTTTTTGTACAAGCCCCGCGAAGACGGGCCCTAGCCTGACCGGCAACAATAACCAACCAGAACCCGCACCAAGCACTGCCCATGAAGCGCGCCTTACTTCCTTTGGCCATGCTCCTCGCATGGCAGCCCACGATCGCCCTCGCCGCCAACTATTTCGTCGATGCCGTCCTTGGCAACGACAGCTACACGGGTACGGCACCGACCTTTCAGAACGGCGGCACCAATGCCGGACCCTGGCGCACGATCACCCGGGCGAACGCCGCGACGCTCGCGGCCGGGGACGCCGTGCTGTTCCGCTGCGGCCAGAGCTGGCGCGGCACCCTGCGGGTCGCAAGCTCTCCGAGCGCCACGAATCCCATCCGCTACTCGCGCTACGGCAGCGATTGCAACGACACCAACAAACCGACCATCACGGCATCGGACGTGGTCACGGGCTGGCAACCCTACGCCGGCAACATCTACGTAGCGACCATCACCTCCACCGTCGCCCAGGTGTTCGTGGACGGTGCCGCGTTGCGGCTCGCCCAGTACCCGAACCCGGACTACCAGGTCCACCCGAGCGCCATCGGCTACCTGCTCATCGATACGTCGCTCTCCGCGCCGCTGAGCCGCAATACCATCGAGGACACGGAGCTGGCCGCCATCGCCAGTCAGGACCTGGTCGGGGCCGGCGTGCATATCCGGGTCAACGACTTCACGATCAATGACCGCGTGATCGGCAGTTTCGATACGGCTCTCAACCGACTCACGCTGACGCAGAACGTGGACGCCTCGCTGCGCGCCAACTGGGGCTACTACCTCGACAACAAGCTCTGGATGCTCGACGAGCCGGGCGAGTTCTGGTTCGACGGCAGCAACCCGGCGGCCATGCGTCTTTACGTGTGGATGCCGGATGGCAATGAACCCGGCAACCGGGTCATTGCGGGCTCCAACGCCTACGCGATCGATGCAACCAGCGCCAGCAATGTCGTGATCGAGGCGATGCGCGCGGCGAAGGTCGGCGCTGGCGTGGGCATGAGCTTGTCGAACAACGTCACCGTCAGGACGATGGATATCGAGGATTCCTACTTCCGCGGCATCGTCGTCAACAGCGCAACCTTCGGCACGATCGACAGCTGCAACATCCGGCGCAGCGTTCGCGAGGGGATCCAGATGGGCACCTCCTCGAACTTCAAGGTGCTCAACAACCGGATCATCGACAGCGGCGTCATCGGCTCGCCGGTGCAGACCCGCGGCGCCATCCAGTCGGCCGGCTTCGACAACCAGATCAAGGGCAACACGATCATCAATTCCGGCTACCACGGCATCGCCTTCGGCAAGCGCGCGGACGTCGCCAACAACCGGGTGGAAAACGCCTGCCTCGTGATGGCCGACTGCGGCGGCATCTACACCGGCAACTCGGTGAACGGCAACGACAGCTCTCCCCACAACAGCATCGTCTACGGCAATACGGTCATCGGTGTGCGCGGCAGCCGCAACGGGCGCGACCCGAACTCCACACAGGTGCTTACGCCGGGCATCTACATCGACTACCGCACCAGCAGCGTCTACGTAGCTGCCAACACGGTCAGCAATGCCGACATGGGCATGTTCATCCACGTTGCCAACGGGATCACCGTCAACGACAACACCTTTCATGACTGGGACACCTACGCGATCCGGCTGAAGGAGTACAGCTTCATCCGCATCACGACGCCGAGCCGCATCCAGCGCAACAAGTTCTTCGGTGGCGATGGCGGTCCCGCGTTCATATTCCAGCCGGGCGCCAGCGAGATCACCGGCATGGCAACCTTCGATTCGAATCGCTACTCGGCGCTCTACGCGACCAACCCGGCCACGCCGGAGATCGCCAAGGTGACGACCTATCTGAACGGCGTCTACCGCGACACCGACTACAACTTCCCCGAGTGGCAAGGCGCCGGCCACGATCCGCAGGCTACCTTGTTCAACCCATTCCTCGTCGCACCGTTTGCCTTCGCCCCGATCAACGGCACCAACCTCGTCAGCAACGGCAGCTTCGACAGCAATACCGCCGACTGGATCGCGTGGGCGGCACAGGGCGATTCGACGCTCGGCTGGACGAGCGACTGCCAGTTCACCGGCTGCGTCGCCCTGAGCGCCGGCGCTGCGAGCCCCTACGGCTCGCTTATCTCGCCCATCTTCCCCGTGGAGCCCGGCAAGACCTATGCCGTGAGCTTCCGCGACCGTTCGCTGGCGGCGCCGTTACCGCTGATGGTCGTGCCGCGCATGGCGGGCCCACGGACATACGAGATATTCCAGGATCGCTACACCTTCTCAGTGGGTGGTGCCTGGCTGAAGCACACGGCGCTGTTCACGGTTTCGCCCACCCTGGTCATCGAACCGGGCGACCTCGGCGGGCGGGTCGACTTCGTGGCCCCGCAGAACCAGGCGGTGCTGCTCGACGAAATCCGCGTGGAGGAAGTCACCTACTCGGCCAACGACCCGCAGGACGACGCGCTGCTCCTCACCAACTCCACCAGCTTCGTCGGCTCGTTCTCCTGCCCGACCGCGACGACGGACCCGCTCCGCTGCGCCGAGTACGTCTACTTCAATGACGGCGCCAGCGTGTCGTGGCCGGTGAGCGTCCCGGCGCGCGCGTCGACGATACTCGTCTGGGCGGGCAACCCCTTCCGCGCCCCCTGAGGCGCACGCCGCGCGAGACCGCTCAGCGCGTGATCGAGAAAATCTTGCGCCCGTCCGGAGCCGTGTGGATGTAATCCACACGGCTCAAGCCGGCGTGGGTTTTCACGAAGCCGGCGAACTCTTCCGGATCGAGGTTCGCATAGGCCCCCTGCATGGGGACTTCGTCCTTGCGGTGCGGCTCGAAGAAGATCTGCCGGGGCCTGAGCTTGCCGAGCAGGACGATCAGCCGGTCGTGGTCGGCGCGCGTCTTCATGAAGTGGTGAAAGATGTTGAGGGCCAGCACGACGTCGAACGGCTGCGCGAGCAGCGGGTCGTGCACACGGGGATCCAGGACGTCGCCGTTGACGGCGCGGTAGCGGGAGCCCTCGGCGCACGCGATCCGGTTGGCAGCGTAGGCGATGTCCGGCCCGTACTCGACGCCAGTGCAATCGAGGCCGGCGCGCTCGAAGCCGTTGCAGAAGAAGCCTAGGTTGCAGCCGATGTCGAGCAGGCGGCCGGACCGTACCTGCAGGTGGGGCAGCAACACGGCGAGCCGGTCATCGCAGGAATGCTCGGCCGGGATCTCCTTCAGATCCGGATGCAGCGGACTCTGGTAGAGCACGCCATCCTTCGCCGCGCCGCCGCCGCCGGCGACCATGCCGAACAGGTACTCACGGAACTTCTGCCACTCCTCGTGGCGCACCCGGACCCGGACCGGCACTTCCGCCAGGCCGAGTTCCAGCGCGATCGCGAGCCGGTGGCGGCCGTCCTGGAACAGGAACTGCCCGTCGCGGCCGATGTTGACCTCGACGTCAGACGTGAAGCGGCCGGCGGGATCCTGGGCCGCGCCGACCTCCGCCTGCGGCAGGAAGCCGTGCTGGCGGATGCTCGCGATGAGCTGGTCGACGTAGGCGAAGCGCCGCGCGAGGTCCTCGGCATTGCGACAGCCCCAGAGCACCCTGCCGCCCGCGATGTACTGCAGGGATTCGCGCCAGTAACCGGTGTCCTGCCAGGACGTGCCATGGCGCATGCGCGCGCGCACGGCCCGGCAGGCCTCCGTCTCCTCGAACGGCAGGCCGCCGACATCCCAGTCCCCGGCAACGACCGGCTCGCGCCAGTCGATCGGAAACGGACGATCCACGGGCGGCGCCGGCGGACCACCGGCCTGGTAATTCGTGAGCAGGCGGATGCGGTCCGGCCGGACGCGGAGCAGCGCGTCGGGCGCGGGCAGCCGCCAGATCCCGGCCTCCTGGCGCCGGCGCACCTCGCGGTGGCGCCCGGCATCGACGACACGACGGTAGATCCGGCGCAGCGAGCGCCCGTCATCGGGCAGCACACGGAGGAGACTGTTGGCGAACTGCTTGAGGGACATGTCGCGAACCTTCAGCGGGTGGGCGTGATGAGGCGCCGGCCTTGGGAGCCGGCGTTGGCGGCCGGTCCCTCCTCCTCCCGCTGTGCCGGCCCGAAGCCGGCAAAGGAGCGGTTCAGCGCCAGGAACAGGAAACCGAGGACCGGGGACAGCCCGGCCGTGAAACTGTTGGTGAGGCCGTTGACGAGGATCGTGAAGACGATCGTCAGGTTGACGGCCGCCGCACGGTGCGCCCGCGCGAGCCGCGCGATACTCCGGAAGTGGGTGATCAGCACGCTCGCGTACAGGAGATAGGCGAGGATGCCCCCGTACTCGAGCCACTCCACATGGAAGTTGTGCCAAACCACGGCACGGGATTCTTCCGTGACGAAATTCTCGTGGAAGCCGTTGCCGACGATAGGCGAGTGCGTGAACTGCTCGAGCCCCACCGCGTAGTACTTCGCGCGCCCGTAGAGGGAACTCAGCCAGAATTCCACTTGGGTCATGCGCTCGGCGGTCTGCTCCTGCTCCCGGTTCTCGACCTCGACGTAGAACATCTCGTAGGACTGCACGAACAGCAGCGTACCCAGGAGCGAGGCGGCCAGCATCGTGGTCATCAGCCTGCCAGCGCCGCCGCGGCGGATGTAGCCGAACACGAATGGCGTGAGGAGGAGCAGCAACAGGTAACCGCGCGAGAACGTCGCGGCGAGCCCGGCAAGCAGCACCAGCCCCGCCACCAATCCGAGCTTGCGGCGCCACCAGCCCGAATAGCCGACGACGATCAGCGCGCCGGTCATCATGGCCGCGGCGCTGATCGGCGGCACGTTCAGGACATACAGCCGCTGCGGGTTCTCGATGAAGGTCGCCAGCCCGTAGAGGGCGAATGCCGTGACGCCCGCCACGTAGGAAACGATCACCTTGCGGTAGAAGTCGGGCGTGCGGACGAGGATGCGCAGCGCGAAGTAGGTCATCACCGGGATGAACACGCCGTGGAAAGCGAGGAAGCCTGCTGCCATGACGTCCGCGGCGAGCAGGGTCGAGAGCAGGAACGAGCCGGCGAGCAGCACGACCAGGATGTCGTCCGCGGCGAAACGCACGCGCACGATCTGGAACGCGATCGCGAAAATTGCGACCAGCGCAGCGAGCGTGATCCCGATCGTGAACGGGTTCAGCGTCACCTCGCCGACTTCGATCTGCAGGATGCCAAGCGAGAACGGCAGCGAGAACACGACGAGGCAGAGCATCCCCGCGGGATCGCGGACCATGGCGACCGCCAGCACCAGCACGGCGACCACGACGAGCAGCGCGCGCCCGTCGCCCTCGACGTCGATGCCGAGCGCCCAGAGCGCGCCCCACCACGCGCCAATGATGGCCGCGCTCACCCCGTAGATGAGGAAGGTATTGGGACTGCGGCGGTCGGCAGCGACGCTCACCGGAGCGCCGCCTCGGCGTAGGCGAGCAGCCGGGGCTCGCGGCGCGCCAGCCAGTAGACCTGTGCCGCGAGCACCGCGGCGGCGAGTGCCCAGGCGGCTGGCCCGCCCGCCAGGACCGGCCCGGCAGCGGCCAGCAGCAGCGCGAGCGGCAGCAGGTTGACGAGCGCCGTCGCGAACAGGCCGGCGGCACCCACAGCCCCGAGCCCCGCGAGCGACAGCAGGTAGACGACGGCAGCACCATGGACCAGCACGGTCGCGGCGAGAAGCCCCCACACCGCGCCTTCGACGCCCCAGCCGAGACCGCCGAGCACCATCGCGCCGGTGCGGGCGGCGAGCTGGGCCGCGTCGATGCCGAGCCGCATGCGCTGGCGCTCGTGGATGTCGAAGAACACGCTCAGCACCCGGTACAGGAACGTGACGAGGAACGACAGCGCAAGTATCTGTGCGTAGCGGCCGGCATCGAACCATTCCGGGCCGAAGACGACATCGAAGAGCTGCGGTCCAAGGACCCCGAGCAAGAGCATCGGCGGGAAGATCAGGTAAAACGCTGAGCGTACCAGAAGGCGGGTCGACTCCAGCAGTCGCGCCGGCTCGGCCGCGAGCTCCACGGCGTAGCGCAGGAACACCCGCGCCACGGCATCACCGATCAGCAGCATGGGAAAGCCGAGCACGCGCACGCCGAGGGCGTACATGCCGGCGACGCTCGCCGAGAACATGGCGGCAAAGATCAGCGTCGGCAGCTCGCGGCCACCGTTCGCGAACAGATACGCCCAGGAGGAATACAGCGGGAACTCGCGGTAACGGCGCATGGTGGCCTTGAGCTCGGCGGCCGCGGGCCGGCCCCGCCAGGCGCTCGGGAGCGGCGGGCGGGCGCGCAGGAAGACCGCCAGATGCACGGCGCTCCCGATCACGCGCCCGAGCGCGAGGAAGGCGCCGGTGGCCTGCCCTGCCAGCCCGGCCGCGATGACGAACAGCCGGTCGGCGAGCGACTCGCCGATGGCGCCCCAGGCCATCACGCCGAACTGCTTGTGCCGCAGGAGCCACAGCTCGCAGCAATGGACGAGCCCGTGCGCCAGCACACCGGCCGCGAGGAACCAGAGTAGCGGCCGCGCGATATCGTCCACGAGCGCCGCCCGCGCCAGGGCGAGTGCCACGAGCGGCATCACCACCACGGCCGACACGATGACGGAGGCGACCGCCAGCAGGAGGAGCCTGTCGGCGGTCTCCTCGTCGGCGGGCAGCAGGATCGCGGAGTTCCAGCGCAGCGTCGCGATGGGGAACGCGATCGCCACCAGCGAGAACATGAACGAGAAGGCGCCGAACTCGTCCGGCGCATACAGCCGGGTGATCACCGGCACCGCGAGGATGCTGATGACCTGGGAAGCGACGTTGCCGCCGCCGAGCCGGAGCACGTTGCGCGCAAAGCTCATCCCCCGCAAACCTACGTCGCCGGCCTGGCGTTCGCCGGCCGACCCTGCGCGAAGCCTGTGAGGCGCGCGCGGAACATCTCGTCGACCTCGCGGGCGATGACGCGGTAGTCGCGGGCCTGCTCGACGTAGCGCCGGCCACGCCGCCCCATGTCCGCCGCCAGGCCAGGATCGCGCAGGAGCTGCACCGTCGCCGCAGCGAACTCCGCCTCGTCCCACGGCACGCATAACCCACCGCCGCTCGCCGCGATGACCTGGCGCTGCTCGGGGTGGTCGTTCGCCACCACCGCCTTGCCCATGGCCATGTATTCGATGAGCTTGGTGGGCGAGCCCGCGTTGAGGACGGGCGACGGGTGGATCGGCGAGACACAGACGGCGGCCTCCGCGACGCGCTGCCACGCGTCCTCCATCGGCATGAAGCCGGTGAATTCGACGGCCTCGGCCACACCGCACTGTTCCGCCTCGGCGACGAGCAGTGCCCGATCGGACGGGTCGTCGCCGTCGCCGATCATGACGAGTCGCGCGTCCGGCACGTCCCGACGCACCCGCGCGAATGCGCGCATCAGGAACTCCAGGTGCCGCACGCGAATGAGCGTCCCCAGGTAGACGATGGCAGGCGGCTGCGTTCTGCCCATCGCCGGCACACCGCCAGGGTCGCTGTACGGCACCCGCGCGAGATCGACGCCCATCAGCACCGGCGTCAGCTTGTCCGCCGGGATACCGGCGGCGATGACGTCGCGCTTCATCTGCTCGCTCTGCACCAGCACGTGCCGCGACGCCGGCAGGATGATCCGGTACAACAGGAACCTGAAGAGGTGGCCGCGGATCGTGTAGAGCACCGGATAACGCGCCCTGCCCTGCCGGGCAAGCCACAGCGACTCCTCCGGGAAGGGATAGGACAGCCAGTAGTAGAACGGCACGCCCGCCAGGCGCGCCGCCACGAGGGCGAACAGCGGCGCGATGAACTCGTCCTTGACGATGACGCAGTCGTAGCGGCGTTTGCGCAGGAGCCCGAAGACCCGCAGCTCGTTCGCGATCGCGAGCAGGTGCTTGCGCACCCGCGCGAGACGGCTCCGGCCGTTGTCGGTGCGGCCGACCCAGGCCTGCCCGCCGCCCCAGGGCACGACGTAGTCGCGGTCGCAGTCGCGTTCCGACTGCAGCAGCCAGTCGATGCGGTAGCCGCGGGCCACGAGCTCGCGGGCGAACAGCACCCGCACGTCCACGCGGAAAGGCTCGAACCGGTCGTAGGCGATGACCAGGAGCGACGGCGCCGCGCTCATGGCGACGCCCCGGCGCCCGGCCAATCGATGATGACCGGCTCCGCGCCGACCGCGGCACCTGGCGCACCGGCCGCGATTACGCCGCCAGTTGCGCTGGTCAGACGCGCGCTGCGGGCGGCGGTGGCGGCAGGCAGTGCGCGCGGCGCGCCGTCGGCCGACCACACGAGCGAGAACTCGCCCTGGCGGCGAAACCGGTATTCGACGAATCCCGTCTGGCCGAGGGTCCGCGGAGCACGCACGGGCTCGGCCCCGGTCAGCCGCGCGGTGAGTTCGCGGAAGACCGCGACGGCCCGCGTGCTGCGAAAGTCGTCGCGCGTGGCGGTCGGCAGATAGAGGGATGAGGCGGGTGCATGCGCAACGTGGAAGCGCAGCTGCCAATAAAGGATGTCCTCTACGCCGCGGCCGGCGAGCGTGGCGACCATCGCGGCGAGTGAGGCGGCGTGGTCGGCCTCCGAGTAACGCGTCATGTCCGCCACGTTGATGGGCCGGCCATCCCAGGACTTGCCCGGTTTCGCGGGCACCAGGTAGCCCAGCTCTGCCGCCACAACCGGCTGGGGATTGGCCGCCGTCCGCGCACGGATCCAGTCGAGCACGGGCGGCAGGGTCGCCGGACCGTAGTAGTGGTGCAGCTGGTAGACGTCCCGCCAGGCGCCGAGGTCTGCCGTCACCCGCGTCGTGAACTCGATGCGGCGGCGCGAGTCGGCGCTGGAGATCCTGGCGAGCAAGTGCGGCAGCGTGCGCTCGCCGTCACCCGGCGTGCTGTAGTCCATCGCCCGCCAGAAATCGAGAGCGTCGCCAGGCCGGCCGGCGAGCACCATGTCGGCCATCACCACGAGCGCGAGCGACCACGACGACGGGCCATGGTCGGCGACCACCAGCCGCGGGTCTGCCATCTTGACCGCCGCATGGGCCGCGCGCAGCAGCGCCCCGTACTCCGCGGCCGTGATCCGCCGGAACGGCCGGTAGACCGGGCGGTTGTAGCCGATGTCGTGATCGGCCTCGTTCGAGACCATGTAGTAGCGCGCGCGGCGGCCGTAGCGTTGAGCAACGCGGTGCACCCAGTCGCCGTACCGGCGAAGCGCCTGCGCCGACTCGGTGCCGCCGGCGGCAATCCGGTCGTGGATTTCCGGCGTCTCGAGCAGCCGGAGCGCGACCGCGATCCCGCGCCGCTCGTGTTCGGCGACGACCCGATCCATGCGGCGGAAGCCGTCCGGCCCGTCCACCTCCTGCCAGACGTCGACGATGTTCCAGGTGGCGCCGAGCTCCGCATAGCGGTCGAGGTTGCCGAGCGCGACCTCGAGCTTCATCGCCTCGTCGCTGTTGTAGCGCGCGGCAGGATCCGCGACCTCCTTGAACAGGAACGGCCAGATCTGCGTGCGGATGCCGAACGACACCGCGGCCTCGGCCGGCTGCAGCGCGCCGAGGAGGACGAGTGCCAGGATGCGGCCGAGCGCAGACAGACGGACTTGGTTCATGGGCGCTGGCCACTCACTCGTCGCAAGTCGAGGTTCGATTCGGGCTGCGTCCGGAAGACAGTCCGGGCCCTGCGGACGGCTCAGCCCGCTGCCTTGCTCACACCCTGGCCGATGCGCGACTGCTCGCGCTCGTCGGCCATGTCGTCGCGAGCACCTCCGACACCGAGCGGCAGTCCCATGCGCACGCGGTCACGCAGCACCGAGCGCACGATGGGCACTCCGATGCGTTCGTGGCCCTCGGAGAAACCATACACCAGCGAGAGGTCGCAGAGCGTGTTGACCAGTCGCGGGATGCCATCGCTCGCGGCGGCGATCAGCCGCATCGCTTCCGGTGTGAAGATTGTCGGCTGGCCGCCGGCGACGGTGATCCGGTGGGCGATGTAGGCGGCGACGTCGCTCATGCCGAACGGCGCCAGGTTGTAGGCGACGGATACGCGCTGCGTGAGCTGGCGCAGCTCCCGCAGCTTGAGCAGTTCCTGCAACTCGGGCTGCCCGACGAGGATCAGGTGGAGCAGGTGTTCCTTCTGCGCGTTGACGTTCGAGAGCATGCGCAGCTCCTCGAGTCCCTTGACGCCCATGTTCTGCGCTTCGTCCACGATCAGGACGACCGGGTGGCCCGCGGCATACTCGCGGATCAGGAATTTCACGAAGTCGTCGTAGATCTCGACCGCCCCCTTGCCTTTGTACTCGAGGTCAAAGGCCATCATGATCCACTCGGCCATTTCACCGAAGTTGTTGTGAGTGAAATTGATGAGCCCGACGCGGAACTCCTGCTGCATCTCGTCAAGCAGGCGATTGATCAGGGTGGTCTTGCCGCAGCCGACCTCACCGGTGATGACGGTGAAGCCCTGGCGGTTCTGCAGGCTGTACTGCAACAGCGTCAGCGCCGTCGTGTGGCGCTTCGACATGTAGAGGAACGACGGATCCGGCAACAGCGCGAACGGTCGCTCCTTGAGCCCGAAGAAGCTTTCGTACATCAGCTCTTGCGCTTCCGGTAATACCCGTAGCCACCGCGCGGCGCATGCGCCTTATTGAGTACGGTGCCGATCACGGGCACGCTCTTGAGCACGCTCAATGCCTTCTGCAGGTCCTCGCTCGAGGTCCCGCCCGCTTCGGCCACCATCAGCATGCAGTCGGTGTACGGCGCGAACGCGAGCGCGTCGTCCGCTGCGAGGATCGGCGGCAGGTCGTAGATGATGACGCGGTCCGGATAGCGGTTCTTCAGCTCGTTGTCGAGCGCCACCATCTTAGGCGAGCGCAGCAGCTCCGAGGAGTTCTGGATGACCTCCCGGCCCGGCAGGACCACCAGCCGCTCGATGCCGGGATTGAACAGGATCTGGGAGAGCGGCTTGTCATGGAGCAGGTAGTCGGTGAGGCCGGCATCCGGCGCGTAGCCGAAGGACTCGTGCACCGAGGGCTTGCGGAAGTCGAGGTCGACCAGCAGGACCGTGTGGGTCACCTCCATGGCGAGACTGATCGCGAGGTTGATGGCCGTCGTGGTCTTGCCGCAGCCGCTCGCAGGTCCGGTGATGGCCAGCGACGACCAGCGGTTTTCGTTCAGGATCTGCAGCACCCGCGTGCGCAGCATGCGGTAGGCGTCCTTGTGCTCGTGCCCCGGTACCGCCGCGATCAGCCGGTTCTCGACCAGCACCCGCTCCGGCACGTCGATGACCTTGGTGTAGGTATAGCGCACGCCCGTCGTCAGGTCGGCCGGGCCGGCTGATGGCGCGCGGACATCGGCGAGCCCCTGCGCGCGCGAACGGCTGGCTTGTTCCAGTGCTTTGCGGATTCGTTCCATGGTGGCAGATCTTCCTTACATACCCATGCGGCGAATGACGACGTACCACAGCACGTCGAGATTGGCGACGAAGAAGTGGACTGCAAGCGCCAGTGCCACCAGCAGGAGCGGTGCGATCACCAGCACGCTGATGCGGAGCTTGCGCTCCTGCACAACGTCGGTCGTGTTCTGGATCAGCGGAATCTCCGCCAGTGGCGGGCTGCCCTGCACGCGCTCCACGGCGCGGGCACTGTTGATCGAGCCATCCATGGACTCGGCGACCTGGGGCCAGCCGAAAAAGGCGGCGAGCGCGAGCAACACGAGCATGGTCAACAGGATCGGACGATTCGGACTCGACGGCACCAGCGGCAGGTCGGGCGGTTCGACCAGCGTGAAGCGCTCGCCCTTGCTCTGGGTCTCGAGCGACTGGCCCGTCTGGGCGGCAAACAGCCGGGAGCGCGCCGCCTGGTAGTTCTGCGCGGCCGAATCGCGCGAGCGCAGCAGCGAACTCAACTCGCGCTCGACGTCGGTGGTCTGGCCGAACTTGCGTTCGTACTCGGCGATCTTGCCGCGGACCTGGGCACGCTGGGCTTCGAGCGCGTTGATCTTGGCATCGAGCTGCTTGCGCTGGGCGAGCACCTGCAGGTAAGCCGGATTATTCGGCTCGGCAGTCGTACGGCGGCCGGCGCGGGGCCGCAGCGACGAGTCCCGGACCTCCTGCTCGAGGGCTGCGACCTGGCGATTCAACCCGACCACCTCCGGGTGATCCTCGCCGTAGGACTCGCGTGCCTTGGCGAGTCGAGTGCGCATTTCCGTCAGGCGCGAGACCGAGTCGTTCGGCTGCAGGTCCTCGCCAACCTCCATGCGCAGCGCCTCCACGTTGCGGCGCGCGCGTGCCACGTCCGGGTGATCCGCGCTGTAGCGTGCTTCGAGCATCATCAGCTCGCTCTGGGCGGCGCGAAGCTGATCGGCTGGTGGCGCGACCGCGCGACCGTCGGGGGTGGACATCGGCGCCATGGGCTCTAGCATGGCGAGGTTCGCGTCCAGGATGATCTTCGACTCGTCGATACTGCGCAGCTCGCGATCGATCTCGAGCAGCTCCTGGTCCGCCCGCTGCAGGAACTGCAGATTCATTGCTGTCTGCTCCGGCAGCGCGCCTTCATTTTCGCGC
>SXGT01187755.1_pt1 | contig 19164 bp, 18 predicted proteins | sample 3176221 | NCBI WGS metagenome assembly SXGT01 (sample SAMN11356862, study PRJNA531348) | freshwater metagenome | isolation source: freshwater sample F1-120 | place: China: Fuxian Lake, Yuxi | collected 2017-12-25
CAAGCCCAGCCAAGCCCAGCCAAGCCAGGCCAGGCGAACCAAAACCGCACCCTGTGGCAACATGACCACCCCAAAAGGAGCCACCACATGATCACCCTGGAATTCCTGATCACCTCCCTCATCGTCGTCCTCATCCCCGGCACCGGCGTGGTGTTCACCGTGTCCGCCGGGCTGGTGCAGGGAAAGCGGGCCAGCCTGTTCGCTTCCCTCGGCTGCACCCTGGGCATCGTGCCCCACCTGCTGGCCACCGTGCTCGGCCTCGCCGCCGTCATGCACACCAGCGCGCTCGCCTTCCAGCTGCTCAAGTACGCCGGCGTGGCCTACCTGCTCTACCTCGCCATCGCCACCTGGCGCGACCGCTCGGCCTTCGTGGTGCAGGAAGGCGGCGCACGGCGCAGCGCCCTCAGCCTCACCGTCAAAGCCTTCCTGCTCAACATCCTCAACCCCAAACTCACCATCTTCTTCCTCGCCTTCCTCCCCCAGTTCGTCGACCCAGCCGCCGCCTCACCCCTGGGCCAACTGCTCCTGCTCAGCGGCGTCTTCATGGCCATGACCTTCGGCGTCTTCGTGCTCTACGGCCTGCTTGCGCACGCCTTCCGCCGCGCGGTGATCGACTCGCCGCGCGTGCAGGACTGGCTGCGCCGCAGCTTCTCCGCCGCCTTCGCCGGCCTGGGCGCGCAACTCGCGTTCACCGAACGCTGACGCACCGCGCTCACAGCACGAGCCGCTGCACGTAGCCCGTCATCTCCAGATACCCCCGCCCCACGGCCTTGCCGTTGCTGTCGATCAGGTCGGACAGACCTTCCCAATACACCGTGCCGGTGCTCGAACGGCTGTCGAGCTCCTGCGGCTCGATGACGGCCTTCACCGTGTAGAAATCGCCCGGCGTGCGCACCACCCACTCCACCGGGTAGCGCGCGCGCGTGAGCGGGCTGGTCCACCAGCGCCGGGGCTGGAAGTCCACCTCGCCCGCGCTGAAGCGGTAGATGTCGGTGGCGCTCTGCGCGCTGCCCGCCGCGCGGAACGAGCCCCCGGCCCACAGCTTGCTCCCATCCTTGCGGCGCAGCTGGAAGGCCGTGAGGCTGTGGCCCTCGAACAGGTTCATGCCGATCCAGTCCCAGCCCACGGCCTCGGGGTGCAGCAGGGCCTCGCTCCATTCGTGGTCCAGCCAGGCGGTGCCGCGCACCTCGAAGCGCTGGCCCTTGAGCACCAGCGTGCCCTGCACGGCCAGGTGCGGCTGGCTCACGTAGAAGCTGGCCTGCGACGCGTCCGGCCCCTTGCGCGAAAACCCCTGATCGCCCTGCAGCAGCCAGGCCTGCTGCGGCACCGCCTGCAGATCGATGCCGAGTTCGTCGCCCACCACGCGCGCGGTGTAGTGGCCGGTGTCGGGCCGGCGCCGCAGCGACCAGTCGCGCAGCACCACCTGCGTGTCCTCGGCGCTGGCGAACACGCCGCGCTCGGCGGCTGGCGCGGGCGGCTCGCCGTCCCAGCGAGCGATGCGCTGGTCGTGCAGCAAGCGGCCGCCCTGCACGTCGGTGATGGCCGCGTGCGCGAACAGCAGCTGCTTCGCGGCCAGCGGACCGCGCAGGGCCTGCGTGCCGTCCACGCGGCTGCGGAAGAACGTCACCTGGAAACCGAAGTCGCGCCCCGCCGCGTCCTTCGCCTGGCCGGTGAGGTACCACCACTCGGTGCGCGTCTCGTTGTGCGTGCCGTGGTCGCGTGGGAAGCGCAGCGGGCGTGGCCGCAGGGCATCGCCGGGCCGGTGACCGGCCTGTGCCTGCGCGCGGGGCAGCGCCACCGCACCGGCCGAGGCCATCAGCAGTTGCCGGCGGCGCATCACCAGTCCTCCTTCACCGCGCGCACCGCATCGCGGCTGGCGGCGGCCTGCCCAGCGAGCCAGGCGGTGAGCGTGCCGGCCACCACCACGGCGGCGCACAGCGCGAGCAGGCGGGCCCAGGGCAGCACGAGGTCCATGGTCCAGTGGAAGCTCTGCGGGTTGACCACGTGCACCAGCACCAGGCTCACGGCCAGGCCGAGCGCGAGGCCGGCGAGGGCGCCGAGCACCGTCCAGGCCAGGCCTTCGAGCGCCACCACGCCCAGGATCTGCGACCGCGTTAGGCCCAGGTGCGCGAGCAGGCCGAACTCGCGCCGGCGCGCCAGCACCTGCGCGCTGAAGCTCGCGGCCACGCCGAACAGGCCGATGCCGATCGCCACTGCCTGCAGCCACACGGTGACGGCGAAGCTGCGGTCGAAGATGCGCAGCGAGTTGGCGCGGATCTGGCCGACCGAGGCGAACTCGATGGCATTCGCCACACCCAGTGCCTCGGCCAGCGCGCGGATGCGTTCGCGCACGGTGTTTTCGTCGGCCCCTTCGGCCAGGTGCAGCGCGAGGTCGTTCACGCGCACGTCGCCGGTGAGGCGCACGAAGTCGGCGCGGTCCATCACCACGCTGCCGTGTTGGCGCGCATAGTCGCGCCACACGCCGGCCACGAAGAAGCGGGTGCCTCGCACCTGCGGTTCGGCGAAGGCCTGCGCGAGCGAGGGCAGCCAGCTGCCGGGCCGGGCAGCGTAGAGGTCCACCATGGCCTCGCTCACATAGACGGTGACCACGCGCTCGCCCTCGGGCACGGCAGGGGCGGGCAGGGGGTTGCCCACCAAGGGCAGGCTGAGCGTGCCGCCGGCGGTCTTCTCCAGTGGGCGCGTGAGCAGTGCGATGGCGGGGCGCTCGGGCGCGAGCTGCACCGGCGTGGCGCGCAGCGTGTCCACGCGGGCCACGCCCGGGACGCCGGCCACGGCGGTCACGAGCTCGGCGGGCAGGTGGCTGCCGTCGCCCGCGCCGCTGCCCACGCTGCGCACGTAGAGCTGGGCGGGCAGCACGGCGTCGAGCCAGTGCGTGACCGAGTCGCGAAAGCTCGCCACCATCACCGTGAGCGCGACCGACAGCGCCAGGCTCGCGACCACGCCGCTGGTGGCCACGGCGGCGGTCTCGCGCAAACGGCGCGCGCGCTCCACCGCGAGCACGGGCAGTGCGTGGCGCGCGATGCGCGGCGCGATGCGGTCCAGCAGCCAGCCCACGCCCAGCGGCAGCGCCGCGATGCCACCCACCAGCAGCAGGCCCACCGACACATAGGCTGCCAAGGGGATGCCGGCCACCGGTGGTGCCCAGGCCATGGCGGCGGCCAGCAGCACCAGGGCCAATGCCAGCGTGTGGCGGCGCGCGCCGGGCCGCAGCGGTGCGCCCAGGCCCTTGAGCGCGAGCGCGGGCGCCAGGCGCGCGGTGGCCTGCGCGGGCCACCAGCCGCCCACCAGCGCGGCCACCACGCCCAGCAGCAGGTAGACCGTGGCCGCCAGCGGGCTCCACAGCAGCGGCGGCGTCACGCCCGAGAAATAACCCCCACCCAGGTCGCCGCCGAGCAGGCGCAGCGCGAGCGCGGCCAGGGCCGTGCCCAGCGCGATGCCCAGCGCGCTGCCCAGCAGGCCGAGCAAGGCCGACTCGGCCAGCACCAGGCGCAGCCGTTCGCGGCTGGACAGGCCCAGCACACCCAGCAGCGCGAACTGCGGCTGGCGCCGCGCCACCGAGAGCGACAGCACCGAGAACACCAGGAAGGCGCCGGTGAACAGGGCCACCAGCGCGAGCACCGTGAGGTTGACGCGGTAGGCGCGCGAGAGGTTGCTCACGCGCTCGCCCGACTGCTCGGGCCGCTGCGCGATCACGTTCGGCGGCAGGTCCAGCGCGGCCAGCACCTCGCTGGCGCGCGCGCCGCTGGCCAGGCGCAGGTCGATGCGGCTGAGCTGGCCCACGCGGTCCATCAGCGCTTGCGCGGCGGCCACGTCCATGACCAGCAGCGGCGCGCCGGGTGCGTTCACGCGGCCGGCCACGCGCAGCACCGCGCCGTTCTGCAGCCGCACGGTGGTCTGCCGCGCGAAGGCCTGTTGCGCCGCCGCGTTGAGGAACACGGTGTCGGGTGCGAAGAGGTCGAAGCGCCGTGTGGTGTTTTCACCGTCGGTCACCGGCATCAGGGCGGGCGAGAGGCCGGCCACCACCAGCGCGTCCACGCCCACCAGCTTCACGCCCAGGCGCTCGCCATCGAGCGCGAGGGCCTGCACGGGGCCTTCCAGCACCGGGCTGGCGAGCGCCACGCCGGGGTGCGCGGCCACGCGGGCGAGCAGGGTGTCGTCCAGCGAGCCCTGGCGCGCGCGCAGTTCCACGTCGGGTTGGCCGTTGACCGAGCTCACCGCGCTGGAGAACTCGGCCAGCGCCGAGGCGTTGATGAGGTGCACCGCGAAGGCCAGCGCCACGCCGAGCATGACCGCCACCACCGCCGAGGCATTGCGCCAGGGATGGTGGCGCAGTTCCTGCAGGGAAAAGGTGGACAGCAAGGCTCGCATGGCGACGAGCTTAAGCCCATCAGGCTTGGTGGGGCAGCGCACCGACAGGACAAGGCCATCGGTGCATGATGGGCGGATGACACCCCTGGTCCACCTTCACATCGCGATCGACCTCCAGTACGAGGTCCATCCTCCGGGTGCTGATTTCATCTTCAACGTGCAGGCTGCACACACCCCCCAGCAGACGGTGACCTGGGAGCAGCTGCAGGTCAGCCAGCCGGTGCCGTTGCTGATGCACACCGACGCGGCCACCCACACGCGCACCCTGCGCCTGAGCGCCACGCCCGGCCCGCTCACGGTGCGCTACCGCGCCACGCTGGACATCGAGCACCACATCGCCCAGCCCGACAGCGTGTTCGAAACCCCGGTCGCCCAGCTGCCCCCGGAAGTCCTGATCTACATCTACCCGAGCCGCTACTGCCAGTCCGACCGCGTGATGGCGCAGGCCAACGAACTGTTCGGCCAGCTGCCCATGGGTTACACGCGGGTGCAGGCGATCCAGCAATGGGTGCAGAGCCAGGTGCGCTTCGAATCCGGCACCAGCGACTCCACCACCTCGGCCATGGACACCCTGAAGGACCGCCAGGGCGTCTGCCGCGACTTCGCCCATCTCATGATCGCGCTGTGCCGCGCGCTCAACATCCCCGCGCGTTTCACCACCGGCATCGACTTCGGGGCCGACCCGGCGCTGGGCCCGACCGACTTCCACGCCTATGTGGAGGCCTACATCGGCCACCGCTGGTACCTCTTCGATCCTTCGGGCACGGCCATTCCCATGGGCTTCGTGCGCATCGGCACCGGGCGCGACGCGGCCGACGTGTCGTTCGCCACCATCTTCGGTGGCGTACACAGCCAGGCGCCGCGCATCGACATTGCTGCCCAGACCAGCCCAGGGCAGGGCTGGTTGATGCCGGTGCACCGGCCCGAGGCCCTGTCGACCGACGGAGGTTGGCAGGCGGCGGGGGGCTGAGGGAGACCTTTCGCCCGACTGCCCTGGCAGGGGCCGCTGGTGCGGGTGACCGTTCTCCGGCGCTTGCTCGCGGGCGACCACCTCGCACCGCCTGTACCCCTTCATCAACTTCACCCCTTCACGCCCCCTCTGTGGCAACCGCGAATCGGGCGCCTGCGCCCGGCCACCCGCACCATCGACCCCGAGGCGGCTTGGCGCTCGTGCGCGCGAAGGAGGCGGCTTGGCGCCCGTGGCGATATGGCCTTTGCTTGCGGGCACATAGCCGACCAAATTACTCTGCATGCCACTTCCCTCGTGGCTGGTTTGCCGGTAGAATTCAAGTCGTTTCAAGTAAGAAACACGGGTTTACTAAAGAAACGTTTGGCGCCCGGAGGCGGCCAGGCACTTCAAGGATTGCAGATGAGCGTACTGGGCATCGATCAAATCACCTACGGCGCCGCCGACTTGCCGCGCTGCCGCCAGTTCTTCCTGGACTGGGGCCTGTCGCTGGTGCAGGAATCTCCCCTGGAACTGGTGTTCGAATCGCTCAACGGCTGCCGCGTGGTCGTCGCGCACTCCGACAAGCCCGGCCTGCCGGCTGGCGTGGAACCCGATCCGACGCTGCGCGAGGTGGTCTGGGGCGTGGACACGGCCGAGAGCCTGGCGCTGTACCGCAGCCGCCTGCAGGGCCAGCCCGGCTTCGTGGACGCCGAAGGCCGCATCGGCTGCACCGACCCCAATGGCCTGGCGGTGCGCCTGCAGCTCACGAAAAAACGCGAGGTGCAGATCGAGAGCGCGCTCGTCAACACCTGGAGCGACCGCCCGCGCCGCAACCAGCGCAGCCCGGCCTACGACCGCGCCACGCCGGTCGAGGTGGGCCACGTGGTCTTCTTCGTGACCGACCTCAAGGCCACCGGCGGCTTCTACATCGACAACCTGGACTTCGTGGTCTCCGACCTGTACCCCGAGCGCGGTCTGTTCCTGCGCTGCGCGGCCGAGGGCGGCCATCACGACCTGTTCCTGCTGCAGCCGCCCGAGCCGCGCAAGGGCCTGAACCATGTGGCCTTCTCGGTGCGCGACCTGCACGAAGTGGTCGGCGGCGGCATGCACATGTCGCGCAGCGGCTGGAGCACCGAGCTCGGCCCGGGCCGCCACCCGATCTCCTCGGCGATGTTCTGGTACTTCGAAAGCCCGGCCGGCGCGCTGGTGGAGTACTACACCGATGAGGACGAACTCACCGCCGACTGGGAGCCGCGTGAATTCACGCCCGGCCCGACGGTGTTCGCCGAATGGGCCATCAAGGGCGGCATCGACGGCAACACGCGCCGCCAGGTGAACGCCGGTGCGCCCAGCGGCAAATTCATGACCGACAAGCCCAAGCCGCCCACGGAATGACGACACCGAAGGAGACACCGCATGCGAACCCCCGACCTCTACAACGAAACCCACCAGACGCGCACCGCACCCCCGACCTCGTATGAGGGTTTGCTGGGCGATTCGATCGAGCGCGCCTACGCCCAGGGCATCCACGACCTCGCAGGCCTGGTGAAGTACCTCAACGACGCGGGTCCCTCGGGCCCCAATGGCCAGCGCTGGACCGAGCAGTCCTTCCAGCAGGAAATGGCCCGCCTCGGCGCCTGAACCCCGCCGCCCGACCCCAGCCCCACCGCCAGGAGACACGTCCATGGATACCTCAGTCATCAACGTTCAGCTCGACCCGGTCGACGCCGTCCTCGAAGTCGGCCTCAAAGACCTGTGGTTCCCGGTCTGCCCGTCCAGCTTCGTGAAGAACGACCCGATCTCGATCCGCCGCCTGGGCTACAAGATCGCGCTCTGGCGCGACCAGGCCGGCCAGGTCCACGCGCTGGAAGACCACTGCCCGCACCGCGGCGCGCCGCTCTCGCTGGGCGTGAACCTGGGCGACCGCCTGGCCTGCCCGTACCACGGCGTCGAAGTGCGCTGCGACGGCACCGTCACCCGCGTGCCCGGCAGCCCGGGCTGCAAGCTCGAAGGCTCGCGCCCCGCGCGCATGTTCCACGCCGCCGAAGCGGCCGGCGCGATCTTTCTCTACAACGCGAGCAACCCCATCCTCGACCAGGCGCCGCCGCTGCAGCTGCCCGAGGAACTGACCTCGCCCGAGTGGTCGAACTTCCTCTGCTACACCGAGTGGGGCGGCGACTACCGCTACGTGGTCGACAACGTGATTGACCCGATGCACGGCGTGTACCTGCACAAGCAGTCGCACACCATGAGCGAGGGCGACAGCCAGGCCGAGTTCCAGATCCGCGACATCCCCAACGGCTTCTGCTTCGAGAAGAAAGGCCAGCGCGGCGTCAACTTCGACTGGACCGAGTGGATGGACCTGGGCATCCACGTGATGCGCCTGGAGATCCCATACCCCAAGACCGGCGGCCCCGGCGGCAACTTCACCATCATCGGCAGCTACACGCCCATCAGCAACCGCACCTCGGGCGTGTTCCACTGGCGCTGCCGCCGCGTGACCGGCTGGCAGCGCGACACCTGGCGCTTCCTCTACAAGAACCGCCTGGAAGAGCGCCACTGGAACGTGCTGGAGCAGGACCGCGTGGCGGTGGAAAACATGGAGCCCGACGCCAACAAGCGCGAGCACCTGTACGCGCACGACATGGGCATCGTGCGCCTGCGCCGCCACCTCAGAAACCTGGCCAAGGCCCAGCTCGACAAGCCCATGTGAGAATCGCGGGATGAGCAACAACGCCACCACCCTGCAAGCCTGGGTCCACACGCTGCGCCACGAAGCCGATGACGTGATCAGCGTGGACCTGCGTCCCGCCCCCGATGTCGTGTTCCCGCCGTTCGAGGCCGGCTCCCACATCGACCTGCACCTGCCCAACGGCATGGTGCGCAGCTACTCGCTGTGCAACAACAGCCAGGAGCGCCACCGCTACGTGGTCGGCGTGCTCAAGGACCGCGCCAGCCGCGGCGGCTCGCGCTGCGTGCACGAGCAGCTGCGCGTCGGCATGCGCATCACCATCAGCGCGCCGCGCAACCACTTCGGCCTGCACGAAGAGGCCTCGCACACCGTGCTGGTGGCCGGCGGCATCGGCGTCACGCCCGTGCTGTGCATGGCGCGCCGCCTCAAAGACCTGGGCCGCAGCTTCGAATTCCTGTACTTCGCGCGTTCGCGCAAGAGCGCGGCCTTCATCGACGAGATCGAGGCCCTGGGCGTGCCCGTGACCTGGCACTTCGACGACGAGAAGGGCGGCCCGCCCGACCTCCCGGCCCTGCTGGGCCGGCGCGCGCCCGCGGCCAGCGAGCACTTCTACGCCTGCGGCCCGGCCGTCATGCTCGACAACTTCGAGAAGACCTGCGCCGCGCTGGGCCACACCAATGCCCACATCGAGCGCTTCACGGCGGTCGAGGTGGCGGCCGCGGACGACGCGAAGACCACGTTCACCGTCGAGCTGCGCCGCAGCGGCCAGATGTTCGAGGTCACGCCCGAGACCACGCTGCACAAGCGCCTGATCGAGATCAACGCCGACGTGCCCTTCAGCTGCGAAGAGGGCATCTGCGGCTCGTGCGAAACCAAGGTGCTCGAAGGCATTCCCGACCACCGCGACATGGTGCTGACCGACGCCGAGCGCGCGGCCAACAAGGCCATGATGGTCTGCGTCTCCGGCTGCAAGAGCGACCGGCTGGTGCTCGATATCTAAGCGTCGATCGAGCCGTCGTCGGGGGCAGCCGCGCACTGCCGCCGCAGCTTGCCGAGCACCGTGTACAGCATGCGGCGCTCGTCCCGGCTGAGCGTGAGGATCATCTGCGCCTGGCTGCGCCGCGCCAGCGGCATGATGTCCCCGTACAGCGCCTGACCGGCCTCCGTCATGTGGCAGATCAGCCCCTTGCGACCCCGCGGGCCGGGCGTCTGCATCTCCACCAGCCCCCGGTCGCCCAGCAGCCTCAGCGCGCGGCTGACCTGCGCCTTGTCGGCGGCCGCGAGCTCCACCAGTTCCGCGAACGGCAGTGAGCCCGCGTGCGCCAGCACGGAAAGAATGCGCCACTCCGACACGGTGAGTTCGAAGCGATCGGCGTAGGGCAGGGTGATCGCGCGCCGCAGCCCGTTGCTGGTGTGGCTGAACATGGTGGTCAGAAAGTCGTGCACCGCCAGGCCCGCGCCATCGGGCGCCAGATCGGTCCAGGGGTTGGCGGCCTCGTCGGCGGTGCCGGTCTCGGGGGGCAGGGCGGGGGGCGTCGGCAGCGGCTTGGGTGAAGACATGCGGCCATTCTCGGGGAAGCCACCGCGTTCACTGGGCACCGCACCCCGATGCCTCTGTTGATTGATCAACAAAATTGCAACAAATTGTCAGAAATCGGGTTTTCATCGTTGATCAGTCAACGACGAAGGTCTACGATGGACTCGTTTCTGTTGTGAACCATTGTTTCCAATATGAAACCGCGTCCCGGTGCCTTTCACGCCGGACCGAACCCCACAACCGAGTGAATCGCCTCACAGGAGCGCATGATGAAAATGGATCGTCGTCAGTGGATGGGTCTGGCCTTGGCGGCCACGGCCCTGGTGTCGGGTGGCGCAGCCGCCCAGGCTTACCCGGAAAAGACCATCAGCCTGGTGGTGGCCTATCCCCCCGGCGGCGACTCCGACGCCACCGCCCGCCTGTTCGCCGACAAGCTGTCGCAGCGGCTCAAGCAGACCGTGATCGTGGAGAACAAGCCGGGCGCCGGCGGCACGCTGGGCAACACCTACGTGAGCCGCGCCAAGCCCGATGGCTACACGCTGCTGTTCACGCCCAACCCCTTCACCACCGCGCCCATGGTGCTCAAGCTCGCGCCCAACGCCACCTACGATGTGCTGCACGGTTTCGAGCCGGTGGTGCTGACGGCGATGCAATCGGTGCTGCTGGTCACGCACCCGGACAGCGGCATCAAGACCGTGGCCGACCTCGTGGCGCAGGCCAAGGCCGGCAAGGCGCTCACCTACGCCAGCCCCGGCGCGGGCTCGCCCATGCACATCGTGGCCGAGTGGCTGAACCGCGCCGCCGGCATCGAAGTGCAGCACGTGCCGTTCCGTGGCGTCGGCCCGATGATCCCCGACATGCTCGCGGGCCGGGTCACCATGGGCTACCCCACGCTGGGCGCCGTGGAGGCGCACCTCAAGACCGGCAAGCTGGTGGCGGTGGCGCTCACCGACGGCGAGCGCAGCCCGCTGATCCCGAACCTCTCCACCGTGGCCGAGCAGGGCTACAAGGACGTCAAGCTCGGCGCCTGGACTGGCATCTTCGCGCCCAAGGGCACGCCGCCGGCGGTGGTCAAGCTGCTCAACGAGCACATGAATGAGATCCTGCGCATGCCCGATGTGGTCGAGAAGATGGCGACCTTCGGCTCGCGCCCGGTGGGCGGCAAGCCCGAGGCGCTGGCGAAGATCAACGCCGACGATTACGCGCGGTTGTCCAAGCTCATCAAAGACCTGAACATCCAGGCCGACTGAGCCCAAGGCGAGGAACTCCCATGAGCGAATCCACCCTGGGCCGCGACACGCCGCAGGTCAACGCCCGCGCCAAGGTGCTGGGCCGCGCGGTGTACGCCGGCGACATCCAGGTCGCCGGCATGCTGCACGGCAAGATCCTGCGCAGCCCTTACCCCCATGCGCGCATCGTCCGCGTGGACACTTCGGCCGCGCGGGCCCTGCCTGGCGTCAAGGCGGTGCTCACCGGCGCCGACGCGCCGCGCACGATGTGGGGCGTGCACCAGAAGGAGCGCCGCATCCTGGCCGAGGGCGTCGTGCGCTTCGCGGGCGAAGAGGTGGCGGCCGTGGCGGCCACCACCGAAGAGATCGCGCGCGACGCGCTGGACCTGATCCACATCGAGTACGAGGAACTGCCCCCGCTGCTGACCCCCGAGGAAGCGCTGGCCGAGGGCGCGCCCGGCGTGCACCCCGGGCGCGGCAACGTGGCGCACGAGATCCGCTTCGAGCGTGGCAGCGTGGACGCCGGGTTCGCGCAGGCGGACCTGATCCATGAGGCCACCTACACCACGCACGCGCAGTACCCGGGCTACCTCGAACCCATGGCCAGCGTGGCGGCGATCGACCCGGACGGCCGCCTGCAGGTCTGGACCTCGACGCAGTCGGTCTTCCTGGCGCGCGCGCGCCTGGCCGCGGCGCTGGAGCTGCCGGTCTCGCGCGTGCGGGTGCAGGCGGCCACCGTGGGCGGGGGCTTCGGCGGCAAGATCGTCGAGGACGACAACCAGCTCGTGGCCGGCCTGCTCGCGCTCAAGACCGGGCGCGCGGTGCGGCTCGTCAACAACCGGCTGGAAGACTTCCAGGCCGCCTGCTCCAGCGTGCCCGAGCGCATCACGCTCAAGCTGGGCATGACGCGCGAGGGCCTGATCGTCGCCAAGGACGTGCACATCGTGGCCGACTGCGGCGCCTACTGCGGCCTCTCGCCCGAGGTCATGCACGTCAGCGCCATGCGCAGCGACAACATGCACCGGCTGCAGCACGTGCGCTCGCACGCCACCATGGCCTACACGCACACGCCGCCACATGGTGCGTTTCGCGGCTTTGGCGGCACGCAGATGCTGTTCGCCCTCAACAGCCACATCCACACCATGGCCGAGCGGCTCGGGCTCGACCCGGTGGAGATCCACCGGCGCAACGCCATCGGGCGCGGGGAGACCTCCATCCACGGCTGGCAGATCGGCAGCACCGGCCTGCTCGAATGCATTGCCCAGTGCACCGAAGCCATCGGCTGGCATCAGAAGCGCGCGCGGGCGCCCGGCACGGGCAGCCGCCGGCGCGGCGTGGGCATGGCCGCGGCCATGCACGTGAGCGGCAACCGCACCATCGGCAACTGGGACGGCTCCACCGTGATGATCAAGGTCAACGAAGACGGCCGCCTGGTGGTGCATTGCAGCGAAGGCGACATGGGGCAGGGCGCCATGACCATGCTGAGCCAGATCGTGGCCCACGAGCTCAACCTGCCATTGGCCCACGTGCTCGTGGTCGCGCCCGACACCGACAGCGCGCCCTTCTGCATCGGCACGCTGGCCTCGCGCGTGACCATGGCGGCAGGCAACGCCGCCATCGTGGCCGCGCAGGCCGCGCGCGACAAGCTCTTCGCCCTGGCCGCGCAGATGCTCGGTGCGCCGGCCGACCAGCTGGAGATCGCCGAAGGTCACATCCGCGTGCGCCAGCAACCCGGGCAGCGGCGAACGCTGGCCGAGGTGGCGCGCCAGCACATCTGGCGCCACGGCGGCGAAGGCATCCAGGTCATGGGCAGCTGGGACGCGAAGACCCAGATGCACGACGACCAGGTCCACGGCAACATCGCGCCCGCCTATTCGTTCGCGGCCCAGGCGGTCGAGGTGGAGGTGGACACGCAGACCGGCCAGGTCACGGTGATCGACAGCTACGTCAGCGACGACTGCGGCAAGGCCCTGAACCCGCTGGCGATCCACGGCCAGACCAATGGCGCGACCGTGCAGGCCATGGGCTGGACGCTCTACGAAGAGCTTCAGCTGGAAGGTGGCCGCCTCATGAACGGCAACTTCGCCGACTACAACATGCCCACCGCCGACGCCGTGCCCCTGTTGCGCGGCGGGCTAGTCGAGTCCCACGAACCCAACGGGCCGCACGGCGCCAAGGGCGCGAGCGAGACCGCCATCCTGCCGGGCGCGCCGGCGATCGCCAACGCGGTGTACCACGCCGTGGGCGTGCGCATCACCGACCTGCCCATCACGCCGCAGAAAGTGCTGGCCGCGCTGCGCGCCCTGAAGGAGACGGCCCATGCTTGACTTCGACTTCCTCGAACCCGACAGCGTGGCCGAGGCCAGCCGCATGCTCGCCGACCTGGGCGACGAGTGCCGCGTGATCGCGGGCGGCACCGCGCTCATGCTCGGCATGCGCCAGCGCATGCTCACGCCCTCGCACCTGGTGTCGCTGGGCCGGCTCGGCGCGCTGCGCGGCATCGCGCTCGACGAGCGCGGCGGCCTGCGCATCGGCGCGCTCACGCTGCACGCCGAGGTGGCCGCCTCGCCCCTGGTGCAAGAGCGCTGGCCCATGCTCGCCAGCATGGCCGCGCGCGTGGCCAACCCGCAGGTGCGCAACCAGGGCACCATCGGCGGCAACCTCTGCTACGCCGACCCCTCCACCGACCCGCCGGGTTGCCTGCTGGCGCTGAACGCGCAGGTGGTGCTGGCGAGTGTGCGCGGCGAGCGCGTGCTGGCCCTGAGCGATTTCCTGGTGGACTACTACACCACCGCGCTCGAACCCGACGAGCTGCTCAGCGAGATCCGCGTGCCCGCGCTGCCCGCCGATGCGAGCGGCCAGTACGCGCGCTTCCTGCGCACGGCGGCCGAGCACCGGCCGCTGGTCAGCGTGGCCTTCGTCGCGCGGCGCCAGGGCGCGGTGTGCACCGAAGCGCGCATCGCCGTCGGCGCGTCCACCCCCATCCCCGTGCGCCTGCCGCGCGCCGAGGCCTGGCTGGCGGGCAAGACCGTCACCGCCGACGTGGCGGCCGAGGCCGCGGCCATCGTCGTCGCCGACATCGAACCCGTGTCCGACGCCCGGGGCGACGCCGACTTCCGGCGCGACATGGTGCGCGTGGTCGCGCGGCGCAACATCGCGGGCCTGTTCGGCCTGCCCCAGGAGTAAGCCATGAGCCAACACCCGATCACCCTGACCGTCAACGGCGAAGCCGTGCAAAGCACCGTACCCGCACGGCGCCTGCTGTCCGACTTCCTGCGCGACGACCTGCACCTCACCGGCACCAAGCGCGGCTGCGAAACCGGCATCTGCGGCGCCTGCTCGGTGCTGGTGGACGGGCAGGTCGTCAAGTCCTGCCTGAGCCTGGCCGTGCAACACAGCGGGCGCAGCATCACCACCGTGGAAGGCCTGTCGCAAGGCGAGCAGCTGCACCCCTTGCAGGAGAGCTTCATGCAATGCGGCGGCCTGCAATGCGGCTACTGCACGCCGGGCTTCCTCATGACCTCGTGCGCGATGCTGGCGGCCAACCCCTCGCCCAGCGAAGACGAGGTGCGCCACGGCCTCAACGGCAACCTCTGCCGCTGCACCGGCTACACCCAGATCGTCGAATCCATCCTGACCGCTGCGGAGAAGATGCGTGGAAATTGAAAAAACCCTCTTGCTCGACGCGCCCCCAGTAAGCGTCTGGGCCCTGCTGCTGGACCCGAATGCCATGGGCGCCTGCGTGCCCGGCATGGAGTCCATCGAGGTCGTGAGCGACGACGAGTACGTGGCCGTGATGAAGGTGAAGATCGCCTTCATCAGCGCGCGCTTCAAGCTCAAGACCCGCATCGTCGAGCGCGACGAGCCGCGTTACCTGCGCGCCGAAGGCACGGGCGAAGACGCTTCGGTGGCCAGCTCGCTCAAGCAGACCAGCGAGATGTGGCTGCAGGCCCGCGAGGGCGGCGGCACCGAGCTGCGCATGAAGGTCAAGGTGGACGTGCTCGGCCGCATGGGCACCTTCGGCCTGGGCGTGATGAAGACCAAGGCCGACCGCATGTGGGACGAGTTCGGCGTCAACGCGGCGGCGCGCCTGGCTGGGAAGGCAGAGCCCGAAGAAGCCGCGGTGCCCACGGGCGAGCCCGCTGCGCCGGTGGAGAAAACCACCGCGCCGGTTGCGCTGCCTGCGGCGCGCGCCAAGCCCTCGCTGCCGCTGGTGGCACCGTCAAGCAGCGCGCATCGCAGCGGCTTCTGGGCCCGCCTGCTGGGCGGAGCGGGTCAGGACATCCGCGTGGAAGTGCGGCGCGGCGACACGACCGTCACCGTCCACTGGCCGGTGCAAGCTTCGCAAGACTGCGCTGCCTGGTTGCGAACGCTGATGTAGTTTGCGACGGGGTCGACCGGGGTGGGGTGGAGGTCATCTATTGGCAAGGTGCAATGCGCATCTTGCCAAATTTTGCCAAAGTGGCTACGCTCGGGCCATGAGCACGATGAACATCTCTCTCCCCGAAACCCTCAAGTCCTTCGTGGATGAACAGGTCAGCCAGCGCGGCTACGGTACCAGCAGCGAGTACGTGCGCGAGTTGATCCGCAAGGATCAGGATCGTCTGCAATTGCGTGGCTTGCTGATGGCAGGCGCGGCGTCAAGCCCTGCAGCGCCAGCCGACGCCCGCTACTTCGCGGGCCTGCGCGACCGCGTGGGCAAGAGCGCGAAAGCCGGCGCTCAGAGATGAGGGCCAAGGCAGTCGTCCCACGTGAGCAAGCCAATCGGGATGTGGACGAGATCATTGCCTACTATCTGGCTGAGGAGGCCGCGCATGCCGCGTCGGGCTTCATCGACGCGCTTGAGAAGGCCTACGTTCACATCGGCCGTCACCCAGCTATTGGGTCCCCGCGCTACGCCCACGAACTCAATCTGTCTGGCCTGCGCGTTTGGCCGCTGACGCGATACCCATACCTCGTGTTCTACGTCGAGCGCCCGGACCACATCGATGTGTGGCGCGTGCTGCATGGTCAGCGGGACATTCCCGCGTGGATGCAAGAGCCCGACGGCGCGTGACCGAGGCCCCTGGCAGATTTCTCTACGCTGCAGCGCCCGGATACGGGCTTGTGTCCGCCGCCGACAGCATGGTGCGCGCCAGTTGCTCCATGAGCTCGCGCCGCATCGGCAGCGAAGCCGCATCGGCCCACAGGTTGCGCAGCTCCAGCGGGTCCTGTCTCAGGTCGTAGAGCTCGCCCCAGGGCTGGCCGTCGTACACCGTGAGGCGGTGCTCGTGGTTGCGCAGGGTGCGCATGCGCACGCGGCGGTCCATGCCGAAATCGCTGCGCTGGCTTTCTTCCTCGATCAGCAGCTGCTGGCGCACCCCGCTTGCCTGGCCAGCGACCACCGGCAGCAGGGACGCGCCCTGCATGCCGTTGGTGGGCTCCAGGCCGGCGCGCGCCAGCACGGTGGCCGCGATGTCGATGGTCTGCGTCAGCGCGGCCGTGGCCGCGGTGGCCGGGGCCTGCGCGCCATCGCGCCAGATGAAGGGCACGCGGGTGAGCGCGGGGTAGTGCAGGCCGCCCTTGAACATCAGGCCGCGCTCGCCCAGCAGGTCGCCGTGGTCGCTGGTGAACATCACCACCGTGTGTTCGTCCAGCCCGAGCGCGCGCAGCCGCGCCATCACGCGGCCGATGTGGTCGTCGATGTTGGCCAGGCTACCGTGGTTCAGTGCGATGGCCTCGCGCGCCTCCTGCTCGGAGCAGGCGAAGCTGCCGTAGCCGGGACGGAACGCGGGGTTGCTGCGGCGCTGCTCGCGCAGCCACTGCACTGGCGGCGGCGGGTCGGTCAGCTCGGCGTGGAACGAGGCGGGCAGCGACACGTCTTCCGGCCGGAACAGGTCCCAGTAGCGGCCCGGCGGCGTGAAGGGGTGGTGCGGGTCGGGGAACGAGCACTGGATGAAGAACGGCTGCTCCGCGCTCGCCATGCGGTCCAGCGCGTGGCAGGTCTGCTCGGCGATGTAGGCCGTGGGGTACAGCGCCTCGGGCACGCGCGTGCGCCAGGCGTGGCCGATGCGCGCAAGGTGCAGGTCGGGCGTGGGGATCGCGTTGGCGGGACCGATCAGGCGGTCCGCGTCGGGCGTCTGCTGCCGCAGCCAGCGCCGCCAGTGGCCGTGCTGCTCGTCGGCGTGGCCGATGGTGAGCGCGACCTGCTCGAAGCCGTAGTAAGGCAGTTCCAGCTCGTGGGCCGGGTCTTCCTCCCAGCGCTGCCACACCTCCTGGCCGTAGCGGCCCGGGTAGGGGCGCAGGGCCTCGTGCGGGCGGCGCGGCCCCTTGCCGGGCCAGGCCGTCGGCAGGGTGGTGATGTTCTGCAGGTGCGACTTGCCCACCAGCGCGGTCTGGTAGCCCGCCTCGCGCAAGGTCTCCACGAAGGTGCGCTCGCCCAGCGAGAGCTCGCGCCCGTTCATCTGCAGCCCGTGCACGCTGGGCAGGCGCCCGGTCATGAGCGAGGCGCGGTTGGGCTGGCAGATGGGGGTGGCGACGTGGAAGTCGTCGAAGCGGCAGCCCTGCGCCGCCAGCGCGTCGATGTGCGGCGTGCGCACCTCGGTGTTGCCGTAGCAGCCGAGGTGGTCGGCCCGGTGCTGGTCGGTGATGAACAGCAGGAAGTTCGGTCGCCGTGCCATGCCGCTGTGCGCCTCAATCGGCCTTGATGTTGAGTTCCTTGGCCAGCTTGCCGTAGCGTTCGTTGTCGGCCTTCATGAAGTCGGCCAGCACCTGCGGCGTGCCGCCCAGCACGTCCAGGCCGGCGCCGGCGAGCTTCTCGCGCACGTCGGGCAGCTGCAGCGCTTCGTTGAAGGCCTGGTTCAGGCGCGCGATCACGGGGGCGGGCGTGCCGGTCGGCACGAACACGCCGTACCAGGCGTTCACCTCGACGCCGCTCACGCCCTGTTCGGTCGCGGTCGGCACGTCGGGCAGCAGCGGCGAACGCTTCTTTTCGGTCAGCGCCAGCGGCACCAGCTTGCCGCCCTTGATGTGCGGCACCGCGCCACCCAGGCCGGTGAACAGCAGCTTGACTTCACCGCTGAGCGCGGCGGTGATGGAGGGGCCCACGCCCCGGTAGGGCACGTGCATCAGATCGACCTTGGCCGCGCTCTTGAGCATCTCGCCCGCGAAGTGCATGGGCGAGCCGTTGCCGGGGCTGCCGTAGGGCAGGCCGGGCGACTTGCGCGCGGCGTCCAGCGCGGCCTTGAGGTTGGTCACGCCCAGCGAGGGGTTGGCCACCAGCACCATGGGCGTGGTGGCGGGCGAGATCACGGGCACCAGGTCCTTGTGCACGTCCACGCCACCGCCCGCGCCGGCCGGCAGCACGTGGGGCGAGATCACCATGGTGTTGGGCGTGAGCAGCAGCGTGTGGCCATCGGCGGCCGAGCGCGCCACCGCGCCGGCACCCAGCAGCGCACCGGCGCCGGGGCGGTTGTCCACCACCACCGGCTGGCCCAGCTTGGGCGCCATCTTCTCGGCCAGCACGCGCGCGGCCAGGTCGGGGCCGCCGCCGGGCGGGACGGGCACGACGATGGTGATGGGCTTGCTCGGGAAGGTCTGCGCCGCCGCGAAAGGCAGGGCCGAGGCGAGCGCGAGGCCGATCAGGCCCAGGGTGAAGTGGCGTTTGGGGTTGGTGTTCGTCATGGTGTTGTCTCCTGGAAAAAAAGGGGGGAGGGAATCTCAGGCCGCTCAGGCCTGGGCGAGCGGCACGTTCCAGGCGTCGTAGCCGTAGACCCAGTCGGCGTTGCCCTGACCCGTCATCCACTGGTTGCCGCGCGAACCGATCTGGATCTTGGCCGTGCGCTCCTGGCGCGTCTTCTCGTAGCGGCGCAATGCCTCTGCGGCCTGCGCACGGGTGCCCACACCGGCCAGCGCGCGGCCCAGCACCACGGCGTCTTCGATCGCCATGCCCGCGCCCTGCGCCATGAAAGGCAGCATGGGGTGGCAGGCATCGCCCAGCAGGGTCACCGTGCCCTGCGACCACTGCGGCAGCGGCTCGCGCTCGTACAGCGCGCTCTTGAGCGTGGTGTCGCAGGCCTCGAGCAGGGCGCGGGCGTCGGCGTGGAAGTCCTTGTAGAAACCGCGCAGCTCGTGCACGTCACCCGGGCTGGTCCAGGACTCTTCGGTCCAGCTCTCCTGGCCGGTGGTGGCGAAGACGAAGGTCTCCTTGCCCTGGTTGAGCGGGAAGGTGACGATCTGGCTCTGCGGGTTGGGGCCCCACCACTTGGTGAAGGCCTCGATCTCGGGCACGTGCTTCACGCGCTCGGTGGGCACCACCGAGCGGAACGACACCACGCCGGTGAAGCGAGGGCTTTCCTCGCCGAACAGGGCGGTGCGCACGCGCGAGTGG
>SXGT01357593.1_pt1 | contig 19164 bp, 17 predicted proteins | sample 3176221 | NCBI WGS metagenome assembly SXGT01 (sample SAMN11356862, study PRJNA531348) | freshwater metagenome | isolation source: freshwater sample F1-120 | place: China: Fuxian Lake, Yuxi | collected 2017-12-25
TGACTTGAGCTTCCGCAGGCTGACGAGCGATCATCTCTTCCGTGATTCCCAGCGACATGCTCCCTCTGTCGCGAAAATCTCGAATTCACACCAGACCATTTTCAACAACTCATCGCCCCGGATCGTGAAGGCTTACCTCGAGACCCACCAGACTGAAGTCGTCTTATGGTGGGTCTCGATGACTCGACCCACCCTACGAGTTTCTACAAGTTTCACACATGAGCCGTCTGTTCCCTGCGAGTGAGATCACCAGCCTCGGCACGAAACTGTTCGTCGCCGCTGGTGCCACCGAAACCGAGTCCCGTATCGCTACCGAGTCGCTGGTCACCAGCAGTTTGATGGGGCATGACTCGCACGGCGTGCTGCGGATTCCTGAATACTTGGGATTTGTCGCCAACGGCCGCATCTTGCCGCTGGGTGGCGGCGCGGGGCACAAGGGATTCACGCTCAGCTTGCTTGTCGAGATTCTCGGCAGCGCGCTGGCCGGGTTCAGTTCGCAAGACAAAGACGTGTTCGGCAACGGCGTCTGTTTTCTCGTGATGGATCCCTCGGCCTTCTGTCCGCTCAATGAGTTCCGGCGGCTGATGGATGATACGATCGCCTATATGAAATTGTCGCAGCCCGCACCGGGCGTTGATGAAGTCCTGGTTCCCGGCGACCTCGAATTCCGCACGCTACGACAGCGTGAGCGTGATGGCATTCCCGTCGACGATTCAACTCGCGCACCTCTCAGAGATCACGCGGAACGATTGCAAGTGGATTGGTCCCCTCTCCCTCGCATCGGTGGAGTGGGTTAGGGTGAGGGGCTAAACGCGTCACCGGTAACTAATCCCACTCACGCCAGTTCTCGCCCCGATGCGGCGTGATAGTATCGACACCCTTGTGATTCATCAGGTCTGCTCATCGACTGATCGATAGAGCGTCTTCGTCACGCGAAAACCAAGTGACTGATAGAGTCGCACGGCCGGTTCATTCGCGGCGGTGACTTCCAGCGAGATGTGAATCAGACCGCTCGCGCGAAAGCCGTGCAGTGCCGCTTGCACGAGCGACCGCCCCAAGCCGAGCCCACGATGCTCTGGCACGATGCCGACATTTTGAATCGCTCCTGAATCGGGGATCGGCGCGAGCCCTTGGATCGTGCCGCAATCGACAACACCAACCTGAGCGACGTCTTCGCGGACCAGCAACCACGTCGCAGTGGGAACGAACTGCGTGTGGCCGGCGATGTACTCCATCAATCGCCGACAGCCGTCGGCCGTGCGCAGCGAGGGAAAGACTTGGCCGTCTTGCTCGGTCTCGAAGCAGCGAAACTTCACCGCCGCGTGCCGTTCGAGCAATTCCGGCGACCATTCGAGCCAACGATAACCCGCCGGCAAGATCGGCTCGCCGATGCCGCAGCGCGACAAGTCGATTTCCAATCGTAAGCGGCGGCAAAAAAGGGACATCGTTTCGTCATGTTCCTACTCCTACTTCTACTCTTACTCCGACTCCTACTCGGATTGTTCGAGTAGGAGTCTGAGCAAGAGTACGAGTAGGACAAAACGGTTTGCTGGCTACTTGAGTAACACCGCGTCGCCCCAATCGACGTGATCCTGCGAATCGCCGAGTTCTCCGAAATCAACAACTAGCGTCAGCCGCTTGGCTCCACTGACGTCGAGGACTGGTAATCGTTTCGCCCCTCTTTGACGAGACAACGCAGGCTCCTCGAACACGCGTCTGCCATCGACTTCGACGGCACACAAGGCTGTTCCTGCACCGACCGTCGTGTCGTCCAATCCGACGATCGCGTGAAACGCTCGGTACTTTTCCGCCAAGTCGTAAGTCACCGCCGAGCGGCTTTGCATTCCCAAGCCCTTGGGGGACTCACGTCCGCCAAGTCGCAGCGGCCGCCCGGCGACCGAACGGTCCCGCTGCATCGGCCACTCGCGCGCGCCGGGCAAGAACGGCGTCTGTCGCGACTCTATCGGAGACAAGTCGGAAAGAAAGACGCCTCGGCCGCCCAACAGACGCATCTCGCAGATCGCGTCGAGCGGGATGTCCCACACAACGCCCGACACATGCGCGGCCTTAAGAACCGTATCCGCCACGCGACTCTTCGACGCCAGCAGCGTGACTCGCGAACCGTCTCGCAGCGACACCAGCCAGCAGAGTTCTTTCGGCTCCGGCAGCGCGAGCAACTCCGGATTGAACGCGATGTCGCGCACGTCCGCGATCGGCAGCGTCACATCGCGGCCGTTGGTCTTGAGCGAGATCGTTCCGTCTCGCCACTTCGCCAGCTCGCCGGACGAAACGTCTCCGTTGAGCAATCGCAGTTCATCTCGCTGTTCTTTGCGATCGAATAACCACGCCGCGATTTCGTCGCGCCGTTCGCGAGAATGCGGCAACGACAGCGACAACCCGCGCACCGATTCTAATGGCAGAGCGAACTCCGGCCATTCCGGAAACTCCCGCCACGCCGCACGGAGTTGCTCATCCTCGATCGCTGTTCCTCGCGCGATTAGCCTGTCGCCATTCGCCAGCCAAATCGCCGAGCCGCGCGGTTCGTGGAGCACGTTTTCAACGTGCTCGAATTGCAACCGCACAACGTCCGACCAATTCACCGCGACTGTCTGCTCGCCAATACGCACTGACTCTTGAGAAATCGCTTGCAGGGAGCCCGTCGTCTCACGCCCATCGGCATCAAAAAGGGTGACGCGCGGCTCAGCGGCAGCCAGTGCGAGTGACATCCACCACATTTGCAGAGCACAGAACAGGACGCGCATCGCAGGCGAACGGGGCGGGGGCAGCGCCCCGGTAGTTCTCAGATATCGAGACCACCGGGGGGCTGACCCCGCCCCGCTCGCCTGTAACAGGAATGGGCACTCCATCATTGAGTCCCTCCTCGGTCCACGAACTCTGGAGCTTTCTGTGGTTCCTGCGGTAAGGATTGCTCGACGCGCGGAGCACAGAGCCAACTCAACAGCGGGCCGGGCAAGACGCCGCAACCAATCAGGATCACGGACGCCAGCACCGCTGAGAACAATGACGAGACTGCTCCCGCCGGACGAGGTTTACCCAGCGGTAGGCCAAACAACATCGTCCACACCGAACGCATCGCGATCGACGCCGACCAGACCGCGCTCAACGCCAGAAGCGCCGTCAACAACAGCAACCCGGAGTGCGGAATTAGTAACCCCGGCGGCCCCCAATCGCCGCGCACGTGCATCGCCGCCAGCGCGATCAACAACCGACTCCAAAAACCCGCCAGCAGCGGCAGGCCCGACAAGCTCAGCAAACAAACGGACGCGCACACCGCTGCGATTGGTTCAAAGTGACACAGTCCGCGCAGATCGTCCACGAATTCCACCGGACGCTCGCGACGACGCAGATAGGCCAGCACGCCACAGAGTCCGATCACCGCGACGCCATCTAGCAGCAACAGCAACCACGCCGCTTGAGCCGCCGTTGGCATGTTCCACTCTACGACCGGCCAGGCCGGATTGATCGCCGCCGATTTCTTCACGAACGACCACGCCCCGATTGCCACCAGCAGCCAACCTCCCTGGGCCACCGCCAGCAGCCACCACTGCTTGACGAGATGACGTTCGACTCGCGCTTGCAGCAGCGGCACCACAGCGGTGATCGCCGCCAGCACCCCGATCAACAACTGTGCCGTCGATTCCGACGCAGCGATCGTCCCCGGCCACAGCTTGACCCACGCCAAGAGCGCCGCCGCGCGAGGGAACAGCGCGAATACAGGCGAGCGGGGCGGCGTTAGCTCCCCGGTAGTCTCGATGCCCGCGAACAACCGGGGGGCTAACGCCGCCCCGCTCGCCGGTGAGTCAAATCTCGAAAAATGAAACGGCACGCACGCCGCATATCCTGCCAGCGCGGTCCCGATGAAGATCACCGACAACGTCAACACTCGCGAACTCCCTCCCGCGATCGCCGTGGTCCGAGTCACATAGCTCGTCTGCAGCGCCTCTTGAATCGTTTCCAAGCGAGTCGATCCCGTCACCGCCACCAGCAACATGCCCCCTAGTAGCAACGTCCACATCAACGGGAAATGACCATCCCGCGCCGGTCGGCCGCGCGGCGTCGCCAGAACGCTGCCACCCAGCGAGGCGATTTGCAGACCCAGAAAAAGGGTCACGATATCGCCCGCTTGTGACATCAAGCACAAGCCCGCCAGCAGCACCAACTGCAATGGCAACGTGCCCTGCCGGAGAGTCGATCTTCGGGAGGGCGAGGCTCCCGCCGAGCCGTTGCTCGTCGAATCGGCGATCGCCCCAAACGGTTCAGCGAGGGTCTCGCCCTCCCAATCGTCGGACCAATGCAGGGCCGTCAGCAGCGCGCCCCAAATCAACGAGACTGTAAACGTTGCTCGTGCCAGATCGTGGCTGCCCGCATCGGACCAACTCAACGCCGCGAACAACAGCGCCAGCAAACATCCCGGTGCAATTCCGCGCCTCGCCGTCGGCCACGACGATGCGATGATTCCCAGCGTTCCTGTTCCACCCAGGATCGCCGCCGGACTCCAGAGGTCATGCCAATCCAGCATGTCAGCGAGCCTCCAATGGCTCTGCCGGCCTTGGCAACAGCGACATCAAACTTGGCTGGAGACGATGCACCACGAACTGCGGCGCGACTCCCATTGCGATGTTGAGCGTCACCAAAGTGGCCGCGACGAAAGTGTCGCGTCTCGTCCAAAGTTGTTCCGACCAATCCAGCGGCTCACGATCCGCACGGACCCACATCCAGGCTATCAAGCCGCTCGTCATCAGACTCAGCGCGGCCGCGTTGAATTCCTGCTGAAATAATCCGAATGGGGTGACGAATTCCGCGACGAAACCACTCAGGCCCGGCAGGCCGATCCAGGCGAAGAGCGCGAAACGGACGAGCCTGAGACGTCGCAACGTCACGGGATCGGGAGTCTTTTTTAGGCCGCTGAATTCGTCGGCGAAACAACGATCGTCCGCAGCGGCGGCCTGAAAAAGACTCCCAACCACTTCGCGTGGCAACAGCCAAACCAGCAACCCCACCGTGAGGCCGTGACTCAGAACGCGCAACAGGCCGCCGGTCAGACCTTCTGTCGTCTGAGTCATCATGCCAATCAAACTCAGGCCAACCGAACTGCTCGTCGCCAAGGCGATGCGACGTTGCCAGTCACGCTCACCGAACGCCAACACCGCTGTGAGCAAACTGCTCAAACCGACTAACGTTGTGAAGGTGTCGGCGTGATGACGCAACAAGTCGGGAAACACCGGCACGAGAAACCGCAGCCAGCCATACACGCCGATCTTCAGCAGCACTCCCGCCAGCACCAGTGCCACGCCGCGCGGAGCCGACACGAACGCATCTGCGAATGGACGATGCAGCGGAGCCAATCCCAACGGCCACGTGAAGCCGACGACCAGCAGCCAAAACAACCAACTGTTGATCGAACCCCACAAGAAGGCGTTCTCTCCCGCGACCGTCCATTGTCTGATCCCGGCGATCAATTCCGGGATCGAGAAAATCAGCGAAGACTCAGCCGGACTGGGAGACGGCCGCAGCCACCCGAAGACCAAGACCAGTCCGCCCAGTCCCAACGTGACAAGCCAACCACCCCACCAACTCACCTTCAAGAACCGAGGCACCACATCGTGCCGCTGCGAATCGCCACCCGACCCCACGAGCCAGGCCATCGCGAGCAACGTACTCATCCAGCACGTCACGAACAGCGCTACGTCGAGCGCCACGAACGTGCCGACCAGACTCGCTTGCAACCACAGCCACGCGACTGGCGAGTGCGGAGCGGACAATTCCGCATTCCGCATTCCGCACTCCGCATTGGCCCCCAACGAAACCAGCAACATGCTCAGCGCGACGAACCACACGCTGATGCCATCGACACCAATCGCGAATCGAATGTTCGGTCCCCATTGCGCCGGGACTTCGATGATCCGTCGCTCGCCACGACGGTTAAGCCGCTCCACCAGCGCAGACCGAGTTTCGCCAACCCACGCGAAGCTGTCTCGAAATTGAAATCGTTCGAGCGGACCAAGCAGCGCCGCTTGCTCCTGTGAACTCGCCGGCTTCAACGGTTCATACGCCGCAACCAGCCAGACGCTGAATGCAACGGACATCAGCAGGTTGACCAACATCGCCTGACGAACCGCTGCCGCCCCCGCCAACCGAGCGAATCCAACCAGCACCGCGCCGAACACCGGCAACAGCATCAGCCATAACGGCAAGTGCTCGCGAATCGGTCGGACCAGCGTGTCCCACATTGGAAAACTCTCCGCAATCACGACCGCAACCACAGCAGCATCCACGCCAGCACCGCCACCGAGCCTACCGTCGTTAACGCGCCGATCATTGCCGATCCGCGCGACAACGGTTCGGCTGACTCGCCAAGGACGCTCGCCAGATGATCTCGCAGCGAGACTGCGTCTGGACCAAACACACGTTCTTCAAACCACACCAATCTCTCGCCGATCGCCTTCGCCGGATGAACGACCAGTAAGAAATAAAGATCATCCCAATAAAACCGATTCCGGCTCAGCCGAGCAAACGGCCCCATCGCCGCTGCCACCTTCTCCGGCAACGACGACGGCTTCGAGTACATCCACCACGCCAGCACCGCTCCAGCCAGACCGAGCGGCAACAGTGGAACCGTCCCAAACAATTGAGGAGGCGTCCAAGAGAATTCGGTCTCCGATCGGCTGAACTCTCCGCGACTCCACAAGCTTCCGCCGAGAACCAACACCGTCGTGATCCACAGCGTGATGTAAAGCCGTCGGTCCGATCCAGCCAGCGATCGGGAGACGGTTTTCCGACGGCCGAGCAACCAAGCTCGAATCAGCGAGAACCCGGTCAAGAACTCTGCGAGAAAGATCGTCCCCAGGACGAGCCACCACAGCCGAGTTTCTGTCGTCCCCAACACCACTCCGTTGGACTCGTCGCTCATCCTGATCGGCAACTCGAACAATTTCCGAGCGTGTTCCCAAATGCTGTCTGCAACCGCGTGGCGACCACAAAGCCCAGCGACGATCAATGACACCGTCACGGCCATCAGCGCTGTGGCCCACCGACGAATCACCAAGTTCGCCACCAAGAGCACCGCAATCAACACGCTCTGCCAATGAAAGGCCGCCACACCCGATAGCCCCTCGGATTGATTGCCAATCCCCATCGCGATCAACACGACCCCGCATTGTCCCACGGCGAATTGACTCAGTACGTGCGGCCAATTCGTTTGAGCCGCCGCATTCGCCGAGCACATCAGCAACGTGAAGGCCCCGACGGCCACCATCAGCAACCGAGTGTGCGGAGCCACGGCGAACAGTGGTTCCAATCGGACCAGCAACCCAATCCCGGCCGGCAAGAACGCCGCGCACAGCCACCACGCCAGCACCGTGGACGGGACAGACTCTTCATTCGATTCATGCCACCGGTTGGTCCGATCCGACTTCAGCCGCTCGGCAACCTCGTGCCCGTCGGGGACGTTCCACACGCCGACCATGACGTCAGAGAGCTTCGACATCGAATTTCCCATCTGTGCCGCAAAGCCCTGTTCGGTCTCCAACCAAACGGTCAAAGGCAACTGCGCGCACCGGCCAATGACTCCGATGAAGACAAACAAAGCCATGCTCTCGACCAACTCCGGCCGCAATGCACCGATCGCCTCCGGTGTCCACGCGGTGAACTCCAACGAAGACTCGAAGTGCATCCACACAATTCCGAATCCCGCCAACATCGCGATGTCGGAAACACGCTGCATCAACCACACCGGCCGCAGTGGCTTGTCAGGCTTGCGAGCCAACTCCGAACTCGCCCACGCCGACAACGTCCAGCCGACGAACATCTGGCCGAGATTGCCTGCGACATTCACCAACGTCACGCCGAACCACGCCAGCATCAGCCACCGCAGTGAAACCTCCTGCGGCCAAGCCGACAGTACCAGCAACAACACGACCGAAACCAGCGTCGTCTGCACCAACGAAAAACCGTTGAGTTGCGCTCCAAGCGTCACCTCGAAACCCGGCATGCTCAACCATGTCACCAGTCGGAAGTCTTCAAAGGTTTGCGACTGCAGCGGAGGCGTGAAAAACAACCCGAGCGCGCTTAACTGGACTGCGACCGCCGCCAGTTGAGTGACTGTCAGCAGCACTTGGCGAAAAAGTTTCCCTTCCAGAAAACTCAGGCCGTACGCCACCAGCGGAGCACCGACCAACGTGCCGATCAGCAGTATCCGCAGCGTGTCCATGTCCGCCTTCGTTGCTGGGGGTGCGAGCCAACGTCACGCATCGCGCAGAGCCAAAAAAGTCTTCAGCAATTGGATACCGTTGTCGCCGGTCAAATAACTCTCCGGATGAAACTGCACGCCATGCGTTTCGTATTTCCGATGCCGCAACCCCATGATCTCACGCGGCAGACCCGGAGACTCGGCATCCGTCCAAGCGGTGACTTCCAGTTCAGGGGGCAACGTCTCTTCGGGTACGATCAAGCTGTGATAGCGAGTCGCCTCAAACGGATTCGGCAAGCCCTTGAAGACACCCCGATTGTCGTGAGAGATCATCGACGTCTTGCCGTGCATCGGCCGCCGCGCCCGCAAGACCTGTCCGCCGAAGACGTCCCCAAGGCTTTGATGTCCCAGGCAAACTCCCAGCACCGGCAGCTTCGGGGCAAAATGTCGAATCAACTCGCGCGAAATGCCCGCCTCGGCTGGAGTACACGGGCCGGGGGACACGATGATGCGCTCCGGCTTGAGTTGCTCGATCTGTTCGATCGTGATTTGATCGTTCCGAGCGACCTCAATTTTCAGCGACTTGTCGATCTCGACAAACCGCTGCACGAGGTTGTAGGTGAAGGACTCGTAGTTATCGAGAACGAAGATCATCGGACCACTCGCGTCAACGGGCTTGTCTCACGGAAAGGGGCGGCATCCTACCGACCGAGCCATGTCCTCAACAGCAATGCAGCGTGGTCGAGCAATGTAGGGTGGGTCGTGTCATCGCGACCCACCACGAATCACGACTGGATTTGTTGGGTCTCGATGACTCGACCCACCCTACGTTTGAAAGCGACGTTGGAAAGCCCTTAACCGCGTTGCGTTGAATGCCAACTGGGGCACTATTAGGATGCCATCCCTCGCGACGGCTGCCGGACGGACTGGACGTGGCGAGAGGCAGAATGCGAGGTCGGTCGGGATTGCTGGAGTCGGTGGCAGTAGTTGCCGAGGCTCAGGGCAATCGGCTTCAGGAGGATTGAGGCCGACTTCCATAATGGCGATGCGGCGCAGCAGGTTGCGGTCGCGCATCTCCAGCCGGCACACAGCGTGCTCCGGTGTGAAAAGTTGCAGGCGAAGTGTCTTGCTCGATGCCACTTCGTTTGCGAAACATCGTTCATCTTGTATTGGTTTTCGAGCTAGGTTTTTTGCTTAGGAGCTGCGCTCTCATGTCCCAGAATGCTCGTGCTTCCGCGATTGCTGCCGTCGTTAGTTACAAGTCCGATGCCACGCCGTTGAACTTCCGCGAGATTCCCAGCCCGTCGCTGTTCGGAGTCAACACGTTCAACGAAAAAGAAATGCGTGCTCGCCTGCCGAAGCCGGTCTTCAAGGCTTTGCAGCGGAGCATCAAGAAGGGCGAGAAGCTCGATTCTGGAATCTCCGACGCCGTCGCTACCGCCATGCGCGACTGGGCTTTGGAGAAGGGTGCCACGCACTACGCTCACGTCTTCCAACCGCTGACCGGCATCACCGCCGAGAAGCACGACAGCTTCCTTGCCCCGACCGGCGACGGCAGCGCGATCTCCGAATTCACCGGCAAGCAACTGATTCAAGGTGAGCCGGACGCTTCATCCTTCCCCAGCGGCGGCATCCGCGCCACGTTCGAGGCTCGCGGTTACACGGCGTGGGACGTGACTTCTCCTGCGTACATACTGGAGAACGCCAACGGCACGACCCTCTGCATTCCGACCGCGTTCTGCTCGTGGACCGGCGAGGCCCTCGATAAGAAGACCCCGGTGCTCCGTTCGATGCAGGCTCTCAACAAGCAAGCTCAGCGCGTGCTGAAGGCACTCGGCAGCGACGACGCCGGATACGTCTTCGCGACGGGCGGGCCGGAGCAGGAATACTTCCTGATCGACCGCAACTTCTATTTCTCCCGTCCTGATTTGAACATCTGCGGCCGGACACTCTTCGGAGCCAAGCCACCCAAGGGCCAAGAGTTCGAGGATCAATACTTCGGTGCGATCCCGGATCGCGTGCTGGCCTGCATGTTGGAAACGGAACGCGAGCTGTACAAGCTCGGTGTGCCGGTGAAGACCCGCCACAACGAAGTCGCTCCGTCGCAGTACGAGTTGGCTCCGATCTACGAGAATGCCAACGTCGCGACCGATCATCAGCAACTCACCATGCTGATGCTGCAAAAGATCGCCCCCAAGTACGGTCTCGCGTGCCTGCTGCACGAGAAGCCGTTCGCTGGCATCAACGGCAGCGGTAAGCACCTCAACTGGTCGCTGGGAACCGACTCGGCCAATCTGCTCGAACCGGGCGACAACCCGCACCAGAACATGCAGTTCTTGGTCTTCTGTGCCGCCGTGATTCGCGCGGTCCACAAGAACTCTCGGCTGCTGCGAGCCTCGATTGCTCACGCGGGCAACGATCATCGCCTCGGTGCGAACGAAGCTCCGCCGGCGATCATCTCGATCTTCCTCGGTGACATGCTGACCGATGTCTTCGAGCAACTCGAGAAGGGCAAGCTGGAGTCCTCGAAGAAGGGCGGCTACTTGACGATCGGCGTTGATACGCTGCCCGCGCTGCCGAAGGACGCTGGTGACCGCAACCGCACCAGCCCGTTCGCCTTCACCGGCAACAAATTCGAGTTCCGTGCGGTCGGATCGAGTCAGTCCATCTCTGGTCCGCTGGTCGTGCTCAACACGATCGTCGCCGAGAGCTTGGACTACGTGGCCACCGAACTGGAGAAGGCCACCGGCGGCGACGCCAGCAAGTTGGCCAGTGCCGTGCAGACGCTCGTGCAGAGCATCTACAAGCAGCACAAAGCGGTCGTCTTCAACGGCAACAACTACTCGGAAGAGTGGCACCAGGAAGCCGAGAAACGCGGCCTGCCGAATCTCCGCAACACGGTCGATGCACTCGTCGCAATCAAGGAGAAAGAGGCCGTTGCCCTGTTCGACAAGTACGGCGTGCTCAATCCGCGTGAGACCGAAAGCCGCTACGACATCTACGTCGAGCGTTACTGCAAGGACATCAACACCGAAGGCCGTCTGTGCCTGGGTATGGCTCGGTCGTCGATACTGCCCGCCGCGTACCGTTATCAAGGCGAGTTGGCTCAGACTGCCGCCGCGATGAAAGCCTGCGGACGCACGCCGGACACCAGCTCGCTGGATTCAGTCACCGAACTGACCGGCCAACTCGAAGGGGCGATCAAGCAACTGCAACACGCCGTCGAGCACACTGCCAGCGGCGACCTGTTGGCCCACGCCAAGCACTACCGCGACGAAGTCTGTCCGGCGATGCTGAAGGTCCGCAATGTCGCTGATGAGTTGGAGCAAGTCGTCGCTGACGACCTCTGGCCGTTGCCGACCTACCGCGAGATGCTCTTCATCCGGTAACGGATTGGAGTGAGTGACAACCTAAAAACCACCGGGCGAGTTCCCCACGAACTCGCCCGGTTTTTTAATGCCCCATGCGAGCGGGGCAGCGTCAGCCCCCCGGTCATCGGAGGGTTGACGTGCAAAAGCGCTCACTTCGTCAGCAAAGTAGCAGGCACATTCCATGTGCCGTCAGCCAGAGAATTGCAGACGGCACATGGAATGTGCCTGCTACGTTCTAAAGCGAATCACCGGGGGGCTGACGACGCCCCGCTCGCCTGGGCGTGTCATGGTTGCCGACTTCGTTGAAACTGACGATGCAGTTCCACCAGCGACTTCCTCACGGTTTCGCGATCCCCGACGACCACGAAGTTCCGAAACGAATACTCGCCCGGTTCGATTCCGTCCGCTTGCCGCTGACGAAAGACCGTGTTCCACTTCACGACTCGCTCGCGTTCAAAACGCCAACGGCCATAGCCCGCATTCTCAAACCCAGCCGACGGCTGTTGAGGCGAATAGATCCCCATCGCGTGGCTACCGCTTTCGGTCGACAGGACGATGGGAAACGACTGCTCGCCCGGACCAAAGTCGATCGGTTGTAGTTCGCCGGTTTGAGGCCGAAAGGTCCAGAACGAACGGAATACCTCTGGCATGTAGCCGGTCAGAGCCTCGAACTGTGCGAACGAGTGTCGTTCATTCAGAGGCAGGGTGAATGTGACGTCGTAGCGAATGACATGCGGAAAATCCGGAAGGCCAATCTGCACTCGTTTCGCCAGCAGATGATTCGACAACTTGGTTGTGTTGATCGCCGGATGCCCCTCCGATTTCTGACCGGGAGTCAACCAGAATGCCATCTGCGTGGTGGTCTGCAACGCTGCCTCGGTCGCGACGGAGTGCAACAATCGGCTGGTCGAGTTCGGCCCGGCCCCGTCATCTCGCGATCCGGCCTCGGTCGGATTGAACGCTTCGGCCCCATGCTTGCCGTCCGAACTGAAACTGCTGGCAGACTGCAACTGCCGGCCATGATCGGTGCTGTTGATGAACTCTTGGCCGTTCCAAGTCAGCGAATGTACGGCCCCGGCCAACCGGGGCGTCGTGGTAATGACGATCTCCGAATCCCCGGCAGCACGGCGAATGGTCAGGTCCGCGCGGGGCGGCAAAGACGGCTCGTCAGCCAGAGCCAAACTGGCCCACAGATTGAGAAGCACCAGGACGATTCGGTTCGCACGCATCGGAGTTCACACCAAGATTTCGTGAACGACTCGCCCAGCCACGTCGGTCAAACGGAAGGGACGACCGGCGTAGTTGAAGGTCAGCCGCTCGTGGTCCATGCCGAGCAGATGCAGGGCGGTCGCGTGCAAGTCGTGCATGTGAACTTTGCCCTGCACGGCGTGATGGCCCCACTCGTCGGTCTCACCGTGAGCGAAGCCGGGCTTCACGCCGCCGCCGGCCAGCCAGATCGTGAAGCCGCCGGGATTGTGGTCTCGACCAGTGCCATTCTGCTGAGCATAGGGTGTCCGACCGAACTCGCCGCCCCACCAAACTAACGTGTCTTCCAACAGGCCGCGCTGTTTGAGATCGGTCAGCAACGCGGCGACCGGTTGATCGACCGCCTTCGCGTGATCGCCATGCTTGGGCATGTTGCTGTGCTGATCCCAGGCGGGGTTCGCCGAGTTGTCCGCATAGTTGACTTGAATGTATCGCACGCCGGACTCGGCCATACGCCGAGCCATCAAGCACTGCCGCCCGAAGTCGTCGGTGGGCTTTTGGTCGATGCCGTACATCGCCAACGTCTCTTTGGACTCGCGATTGAGATCGAACACTTCTGACGCGTAATTCTGCATTCGGTAACCCAACTCGAATGAATCGAGCACGGCTTGCAACTCGCCGTCACCCGGATGCTCGGAAATCTGCTCAGCGTTGAGTGAGCGGATCAGCTCGAAGCGTTGCCGCTGCTCGGCTAGTGAGAGCCGGTCGTTGTTGAGGTTTCGCACCTGAGCTTCTTTGGTCGAGATCCCCGCACGGCCAATCGCCGTTCCCTGATAGACCGGCGGCAGGAAGGCGCTGCCAAAGTTTCTCGGACCACCGTTCGCGATCGCCGGGCAGATCGACACGAAGCCCGGCAGGTTCTGGCTCTCGGTTCCCAAGCCGTAGCTGATCCACGCTCCGACAGAGGGGCGAATCAAATTGGTGGAGCCGGTATGCAAGAACAACGTCGCCGGGCCGTGAGCGACTCCTTCGGTGTGCATGCTGCAGATCATGCACAGGTCATCGACATGCTCGGCCATGTGCGGGAAAAGCTCTGATGCCCAGCGTCCGCATTCGCCGTGCTGCCGGAACTTCCACAGCGGCTTCATCACACGGTGCTGCACGATCTTGCCGGTCTTGGCCAGCGTCCGAGCGTCATCGAACTCACGCATCTGGCCGTCGTGCTGGTCGAGCCGCGGCTTGTAATCAAACGAGTCGACATGACTAACTCCTCCGGCCATGAAGAGAAAAATCATCCGCTTCGCCCGCGCCGGATGCAGAGTTGCCTTCGCCGCCAGTGGGTTCACGGCCGCGTTGGCCGACTGAGCCAACCCCGCCAGCGCGAGTTGGCCGAACCCACAGGCCACGGTTTGAAGAGCACGGCGACGGGAAACATTCATGACAAGACCTCGATTCGCGAACCATTCACCCGCAACTAAGCGACCAATATCCTAGCCGACGAGGAGGACTGCGACAAAATCGTGCCCGAAAAAACCAAGCGTATCCGACAAAGTCATGTCACTGGCTACGGTGGCGCGATTCGCTGGCAATCGAGAAAGTCGCTGCCTAGAATCCCGCCCCTTCGGACAAGTCGGGATGCCCCGATCGCCCGTAAGTTTTTCGATCTTTTGACCTCGAACCCATAAGTCAGACATGCCCAACAATCGCAATGCCGCCAAGGCGGACCGCCAAGCTCAGAAACGCCGCCTGCAAAATCGTTCGCAACATGCCTCGCTGAAGACGCTGGTGAAGAAGTTTCGGACTTCGTTGGAAGCGACCGGCAGCGACACCCCGGCGGCGACGGTCACGTTGAGCGAAGTCTCCAAGCGACTGGACCAAGCCGGAGCCAAGCGGCTCATCCATCCAAACAAAGCCTCGCGGCTCAAGTCGCGATTGGCCAAAGCGGCGAACAAGAAGACGGCTGCCGCCAAGTAAACGAAGCCAACACGTCTTTGAATCAAAAGCCCCGACGATTAAGGGATTCTGACATCCCTTAATCGTCGGGGTTTTGTTTTTTTCGGCTCTCCGCCATTCGTGTTGAACACGAATTCGTGAGCCGCAAGACGCTAGCCGCGGGTCGAGGAAAAGAACCCGCGGCTAGTGCCTTGCGGCTCACATGGTACCGAAATCAACACGAATGGCGGAGAGCCTTTTTTCAAAAGAATTCCTCTGGCCCCATTCGTCTGCCAGACCTGCATGTGCCAGAGGAATCTGGATCAGCTACGGCTTCTCGCCATCCTTAGCTTTGCTGTCGTCGAGCGGCGTACCTTGGATTGTTTTCGCTTCGTCAGTCGCGGCAGAAGTTTGGACAATGCTGGCCCGCTTGATCGAGTCGAGTCCGGGGAAGGCTTTGTCGAGGAAGGCGTTGCCCTCTTTTTGGATGCGACCTTGTTGGTCGCTGGCATTGCCGCCGTACTTGGCGTTGAGAGCTTCCAGGGCTTCCATGCCGGAGAGCACTTTGCCGAACGGCGTGAAGCCCTGCTGATCCAGAGAAGCGTTTTTGACGTAATTCACGAAGATCTGCGTGCTCCGCGAATTGGGAAACCCGGCCTTGGCGAATGTGACCATGCCGGGCAGATTCGATTGCAGGTTCTCCCCGGTGGGCCGGTCATCCGGAATGTTGTTGTCACGCCACTTATCCATCACCTTGGGATCGCCGTGGATTCCCCACTGCACCATGAATCCGGGAATGACTCGGAAGAAGCGGCAGTCGTCATAGAAGCCAATCTTTACGAGTTCATAAAACCGCGCGGCTCCGTGCGGTGACCAGTCACGATGCACTTCGATCAGAACGTCTCCTTGAGTGGTTTCCAGCTTCACCTGAAACGTCTCTGGAACATCGCCGGCCGGCACATCAGCGGACTTGGCCGGCTTGTCGAGTGGCGGCCCCATTGGCAGCGGCGGGTCCGCTTGCTGCGGCTGAGTACACCCAGCCAACGCCACAACGGTGAGCAATTCACAAAACAGGCGTCGAGTCAAATTCCGCATGAGACTTCCCTTGGGGTGCGGTGTGTCAGCACCGCATTGGATCTGTGTCGAGAATTGGAAAGAATGCGGACTGACAGACCGCACTCCCATGTTACTTTTTCGCCTCGATGATCGTGGCCTTCTTGATGAAGTCCAGGTCCGGGAATTCGTCTTTCAGGTAGGCGTTGCCCGCTTGCTGAATGGCTCCCTGATCGGGGCGTTCGCGATGCTTCGAGTAGATCTTGTCGACGACGTCCATCCCTTCGAGCACCTTACCGAAGGGAGTAAAGCCCATCTCATCCAGCCGGGCATTGTCGCCATAGTTGATGAAGAGCTGTGTCGTTCGCGAATGGGGTCTGCCCGATTTGGCGAACGTGATAAATCCTCGCGTGTTGGAGGCGAGGTCTTTGGCGGGAACCTTGTCGTCTTTGATTTCAGCGTCGCGCCATTTCGCTTGGACCTTCGGGTCTCCGTTGATGCCCCACTGCACCATGAAGCCAGGGACGACTCGGAAGAAGCGGCACTCATCGTAGAAACCGGCCTTCACCGCGTCGTAGAACCGAGCCGCACCGTTGGGCGACCAAGCACGGTGGACCTCAATCAGCACGTCCCCCTTTGAGGTCTCGAACTTCGCCTGAAATGTCTCAGGGATGTTCTCCGGCTTCGGCGTCTGAGGAGGTTTCACTTCGGCCTGCGCCGAGCGAATCGTTGTTCCGAGAACCGCGGTCGTGGCGACCGCGCTGCAAAACTGTCGTCGAGTAATCATGCAGAGTCCTTTCAAGAAGAATGTGGCTGTCGCAAGGTAATGACCAGGGATGTTGTCGCGGTGAGGCGAGTTTACATAGCCGTCACCGCTCCGCGTGACGAACTGAATTTCCAAGCCGTGTCGTCGAAGCGTTCGGCTGGTCACGCGGAGCGGTGACGGCTACGAATCAGAGTCTTCGCCGTCCGACTTGGATTTATTCAGAAGCTTTCAAAAACTGAGCGTTGACGTCGGGCAACTTCGCGGACGCGGCGTCGCCGGTGTGGAAGAAGATGCCGTAGCGCATCCGCAACTCCGAGCCTTTCGGAAAGACGTCGTCCACCGGTTTCTCTTGGTTGTTGGTGTAGGCCGCCTCGCCGAACGGGCTAACCGAGAACAGACCGTAGTTGCGGACGTGATAACGGCTCGGCCGAAAATTCTTGGGATGATCGAAGATCGTCACGCCGAAACTCTTGCCGTCCACCGGCCCGACGTAATCAACCCAGGCCGAGCGTTGCCCCCAGCATTCCTTTGAGCCGTTCTTGCCATCGGCATTCGTGATAACGCCACTCCCTTTGTCTTCACGCATCGACTCGGCGATGCGGAAGCCGAGCAGTCCTTCTTTCGTGTCTCGGAAGTGAGCGTCGCTGTTGGCCATCTTGAAGCGGATGTCGTAGGACAGCAGCCGATTCGCATGAATGCCAATGGTGGTGGTCTCGATCAGCACCGGTTGGCCGTCGGGGCCAAGCCAATGATTCTCGGTCTTGAGCTTCGCCGGGTTCCCTTCGGCCGCCAGCAGTTCGAGGCTGCGGTTTTCGATCTTCCCTTTCTCCGCCCAGAACTTGATCTCGTTGACTTCATCCACCGAAATCCAGATCCCTTTGTGATGCGGATGGTCTCCTTTGTAGTCCTCGCCAACGATCGGCCGGGAGATCTGCGTTCCGGCCACCTTCACCGGTGAGAAGAACGGTTTCGGCAGCGACTTGGCGAATTGATACGTCGCGAATTCCTCACCGTTGATCGTGACGGCAACCGTGTCGCCGCTGCGAACCAGCTTAACCGTGTCCGCCGCGAAGCTGCCGGCAGACGAGGCAAAGACCAAAACTCCCCAGACGACCAACATCGCGCACTTCGTTCGCAGGTTCATCGGCAGTGGCTCCTCGAAAGGGATCGGCTTATCGTATTGCGGGCGGCTCGCCCGCACCGAACTGGAATTTCGACTGAGTGCAGGCGAGCCGCCTGCACCACGGCGCTGAGTATGGTCGCTGAGCTTCGCAAATGAAAAGTGAAACGCCATCCGCCAGCCACCTAAATTCCCCGCCAACAAACCGCTGTTGTGATTCATTCCTCTGGCCCATTCCTCTGCCAAGACTTGCCAGAGGAATGGGGCCAGAGGAATCTCGTAAGGAGATTTGATGTCCCCGTTCGCACAAACTTTGCTGTCCACGCTGGCGGTCGTGTTGACGACGCTGTTCCTGCTTTGGTTGCTCAGTGTTGCCAAGCGCGATGCCAGCATCATCGATCCGTTTTGGGGGACCGGCTTCGTGCTCGTGGTGTGGACGGCATTCGCGTTGGATCGGCATGAGCCGCCGCGGTCGCTGTTGTTGGCCGTGCTCACCACGATTTGGGGAGCAAGACTGTCGCTGTACCTGCTGTGTCGCAACTGGGGGCATGGCGAGGACCGCCGCTATCAAGCAATGCGTGCCCAACACGGGGAACGCTTCTGGTGGGTCAGTCTGATCTCCGTCTATTTGCTGCAAGGGATCATCTTGTGGTTCGTGGCGTTGCCGATTCAGGTCGCACTCGCCACCTCGTCCGATGCGCCGCTGAGTTGGCTGGATGGGATCGGCATCGCTTTGTGGGGGACCGGTCTGTTTTTCGAGACGGTCGGTGATTGGCAGTTGGCTCGCTTCAAAGCGAATCCGGCGAACGCGGGGCGAGTCATGGATCGTGGGCTGTGGCGGCTGACTCGGCATCCGAATTACTTTGGGGACTTCTGCGTCTGGTGGGGGCTGTTTCTGATCGCCTCGTCGAGCGGAGCTTGGTGGACAGTGCTCAGTCCGCTGGCGATGTCAGTGCTGCTGCTGAAGGTGTCGGGGGTGACGTTGCTCGAAAAAACGATCACCGAGCGTCGGCCGGAGTACGCGGCGTATCAAGCGCGGACGAATGCGTTCTTTCCGGGGCCGCCGAGGCCCCATTCGACTTCACAGAATCTTTGAGTTTCATAGCCAACTGCGTGCTTTGCGGAATGGTCGATGGCGTCTCATTGAGAAGTGGCTGGCATATTTCTCGTCAATCCGACCTCTTTTCCGGTGTCTTTCATGCCGCGATCACTCGACGATCAGAATCATGGGTTCGAGCAGTTTCGGCCCTACCTGACGTTGTTGACCCTCGCCGACGTCTACTCGCGGAATCCCGCGAAGCTGGATTCGTCGGGCATTGTGCAGCGGACGCTGCTGGATGCTTTCGACAAGCCGTAACAGTGCCGCGGGTAAGCCTTCACGATCCGGGGCGATGAGTTGTTGAAAATGGTCTGGTGTGAATTCGAGATTTTCGCGACAGAGGGAGCATGTCGCTGGGAATCACGGAAGAGATGATCGCTCGTCAGCCTGCGGAAGCTCAAGTCATCA